>ENA-OWNT01002716-OWNT01002716.1-seawater-metagenome-genome-assembly--contig:-NODE-2716-length-17886-cov-4.232298_pt1 | contig 17886 bp, 13 predicted proteins | sample MGYA00238136_ERZ651165 | MGnify/ENA primary metagenome ERZ651165 (study PRJEB26861, sample SAMN08777766) | seawater metagenome | isolation source: coastal seawater | place: USA: Florida | collected...
GTGAGTGATTGTGAGTGACTGTGAGTGAGTGACTGTGAGTGAGTGGGTGGGTGGGTAGGTGGAGCTGGCAGACTGCCGGATGCACTGTCTCCCTCACTCACTCACTCACTCACTCACTCATTCACTCGTTTAGAGTCAGTGACCAGTGGTCAGCTGCAGCTAGCTGCTCCCCCTTCGCTGATTCATTCATTCAGCTTCAATCAACAACTCGTTCGTTCGTTTGTTCGTTTGTTCGTTCGTTCGTTCGTTCGTTCGTTGTTCGTTCGATTGTTGTCATTGTTGTTGCTTCCTTCCTTCCATCCTTCCTTCCTTCCATCGTTGCGATTGTTGTTTGTTTGTTGTTTTGTTGTGCGCTCGCTCGCTCGCTCGTTCGTTCGTTCGTTCGTGCGGTGTTGTTGGTTGGTTGTAGTTTGTAGACGGCCAGTCGATCCAAACAGATAAACACACTCTCTGTTATCTCTTCGTACTCCCTAACCACACAATCGATGTGTGTTTGTGTGTTTGTGTGTTTGTGTGTTGGTTGTTTGCTACCTGCTCGCTAGGTGGTTGGTCAGTTCTGCGTTTAATCGTGGATCCGGAACTACTTTCGCTGCTTCGGTAGTTTGGTCAGCGTTGGTGAGCAAAGTGTTTGTTTTTTCCCTCGTTCTTTGCTGGTTTTGCTGGTTTTGTGCGTTGTTTCGCTTGTGCCAGTTTACCTTGGAGCCTGCACGATGAAAGACAAACTTGTGAGCGCTGCCGCCACTGCGGTCGCGGTCTTCGCCGCCGTTCAAGGATCCGGTGCCGCAGCTGCAAATGTGCCGACCACCAATCAAAACCCAACGTACGCATTCACGTACACCGCGGAGCAGCAGAATTGGATGTCCGCGGTGGAAGGGGACAACTTGGAGGCTGTGTTCGTGTACGCCGGCGACGTCGAGTTCTATTGCCGAGGTTCTCCGACCTCCGTTGATGGGGGCGGCGCCTCCCCCGAAGATCTAGCTTGCACTTTCGAAGGAGATTCTCCCAACGCATTTGTCTACTATTCTGACTTTGCAAAAAATGCCTCCGCAGCCTTCAAGGCAGCAGGAAAGCAGGTGTACATAAATTTCGATGGACGAATTACCCCAAAAGTAATGTCATTCGTCCCAGACTTCAGCAAGTTGTCTGCCACGGCAATATCAGAATTCGCCAACGCCACCGCTGCGCACGTGTGCAACGATCCAAATGTTGACGGTATGGCTTGGGACGTCGAACCCTTCAGCAACAACCAAGTCTCGTTCTTTTCACAGCTGGACAAACATATTACTGCTTGCGGCAAGCGTTGGGGCGTGTTCGCTTTCGGTGAGTCATTTAACGAGGAGATGTGGACGACTGGCCTTGGGCAAAGCGGTTTTTTGTTTGATAGCACGTACGTGTTGAGCGTGTTCTCGTTGACAGTGTGAATGCCCCTTTGTGCCTGCGCGTTTCCATCCACTATGCGAGCAAACGTCAATGATGTGTGCGTCTCTCTGTGCTAGGTATGACCTAGATTGCACGGCGGAGCAGTTGCCACCGAATGGCTGTCAGCCATGTCAGTGCACCCCTCCAGCAGTGTACGAAACTGTACTGACCGAACATTTGGCCTCTGTAATGGCACTAGCGAAACAGTGCGTGTGGCGTAGTTCTTCTGACCGTTTGGTGTTGATGTCGAGCTCACGTTGTTCACCCACGATTGTTTTGTACGGCAATAGGTATGCGAAGCCGTACATGTTGATGGTGTCTGGCAGTGGATCCACCCAGCTGTACGAAGAATGCACAACCAGTACGTGTTCCGGAGCAGGAGGTGGCCCCGTTTACAATGCCACATGTCCGTACACTATGGCTGACTGGATGGAGAAAGCGGTCAAAGTCTTTGACACAGCAGGTTTGTTGCTTGCCAAGAACTGTTTGCGAACCTCAACAAATGATGTCAACGGGGTTTTCTTTTCGAACACGTCGCAGGTGTCAAAAACGACCCAAACTTTGAGGGGATTGGGGTGTACGGATGGACAACCACGAACGGCGGCGGTTTCTCCCCCGTTGTGCCACCATCTGCAAACCTGGACGTTCTTGCGAGTGCCGGGTCCGTGTTGCCTGTCGTGTTGTTGCTGTGTTGACTGTGCACCGAACCTCTGATGTTGCTTTCCGATCTTTTGTGCATAGTTATTTGCCATACGCAAGCCCCACTCACGACAACAGAGTTGCTTCAGTTCCCAAACCAGTGCGTGCGTCGCAGCATCACGACGGAAACAAGTGTATCGTTGAATCTGACATCAAGACATGTCCACAACACTACATGGTCGGATCCCCGATGAACGTGCAAGTGTGATACGCTTTTTCGAACGAGTTGATGTCAAGTCTGAGCAGTGTCGTTGTAATTTATTGTGTATCATTCGATTTCTACTTAAATTTTCCGCCAAGGGCGCTGATTGGGGGCACGCGTGCTCACAGAATTGGCGTATCACCTCGAGTATTTCAGATGCACCAGAAGTGTTTCTTCCGCGTGCCCACGTTCATCCGTAACCATGATATACACTGGAACTTCGGAATATCGTGAAATGAAGTCACCACCTAGGGCTGCAGTGCCCTGTGGAAACTTGTTGATGAGAACCACAATATTGGCCGAGCCGCGTGCATCCAGTTCCATGCGGTCATTTGCAATGCGCAGTAGCTGAGGAGAGCTGCTCTGGAAATTAAAAACGCGCGGTTCGCGCCACTGGTTGACATACTTAATGCGGTGTTTGTAATTTGCGGATTGAGCGTGGTCGATACCATTTGTGGAAAGCAAGGGCAGCTGTCAAAAAAATTCCAAAAACAAGCACAAAGGTGAAGGTCATGCCAACAATCAGCAAATCACCGGCGAAACATACATTGATCGTGTACTCCTCTGTAACAGAAGGGGCGGCAACAGTGGCGCTTAAATTCCACAAAGCCAGAACTTGGCCGAGATCTCGGTTCACGAGAGTGGCGAGAATATTCTCAGATCCCTGCGGTGAGATTGCCTGCGGCCGATACTTCAGTAACACAGTGCTTGCGGGGGAGAGGACGTCCATTTTGAACTCGCCCTTGGGTGCGAAGGATACTTCGTCATGGTGTGAACTGTGCAACCTGCAATACTCGTAGCTTCGATGTCTGCCGTGCCGTGGCCAACGACTCGGTCTGCACACCAACTCCATCTTGACGTCTGCGCCCAATGTGGCCGTGATCCCAAGGCGGTAGCTGGAGTGCAGGAAAATGCGGAAGACTCCGAAAAGTTGAGACTGGTGTTTATCGGCGTATACCACGATGAAAAAGCTCTTCACGGCCGGAAAACGCCGACACCGGAAACGTACAAATATATCTTGGTGTGGAGATAGACTCGTCGCTTGGTGGACTGTGTCACTGGCAACGCGGCGCGTTGAGCTACGATCTTCTACTACCACGTCTGGTGAACTACAAACAACTGAAAAATCAAGTGGCTGACTGTCTGAATTTGTATTGTCCGCAAAGCATCCATTGCGCAACACTTTCGCGATTCGTAGGCAAGTACGTGTCAGATCATTTTCCTGAGGATAGAGGCGAATGGTCCGATTCAGAACCGCGCCCTGTGGAATGACATTGACTTCAAGTCTGGCCAACTCTGCTTGGTGTTGAATACTGCGGAAGCACACTGTGACCACGCGTTTCGCCGCCATTGAGGAAGACTTGTTGAGCACGGTGTCTGGGTCCTGAATCCAACAGTATTTGAAAGGGATTTGGATGGATTCGTGCGGTCCCAACTGTGTTTCTCTGTTGGAACCAAACATGTCGTCCTCCACTCGCCCATCGTATCGGCGCCTAAAGCGCCGGTCATGCAGCCGACGATGAGCGTACCACTCCTCAGCGTTTGTAACTAATTGCAAATTTCCTTGCTTCAGTGGATCATCGATATCAATGAACACAGTCTCCGGTGATGAAAATGCGTTCGTCAAAGTGAACTCGAAAAAGCAAGTCTCGCCAAGAACTGGATAGATAAATTGCTGAATAGTGTTGCTTTTTTGTAACAGCGATTCTGCCACAGCACGTTTCCGCCGTGCGCGTAACAACTTCATTTGTTGCAACTGTTGGAATTGTGCGTCCAGATTGAGGCCGGCGTACGAGTCTAATCGTCTTCCCTCATCACCACTGTTGTCACTATCACTGCCCGGAACGGATACAACATGTTGTGGTCGGTACTTGTCCGCCAGTCTAGACTCTCCGCTCCGAGGTCGAGAACCGATCTTTTGAAGTTGTCGCTCGTTAAGCCCGCCTCGAATAGCACCCTCTTCCAGCGGAGAAACTGTTTGTACCGACAAGCCGAGTCGTGCAGCAACCTCAGAAACACTGATAGCGGTCCCGTGCGGAAAAATTCGGTCAAGTGATCCTTCGTGATGTCTGAAGCGTGACAAAGCGAGCCGGACTTTTCGTCGGCCAGATACCATAATATTGACGGAAGCTGTCAGTACATCTACAGCGTCTGCACAATGGACAAGATACTGTTGTCCGCTGGCAGCCCCAGCAATCAAACTCATGAATGCATCCCAAGCTTTACCCGCCACATCCAGGCCGATTTGGACCATCAGTCGCCGAAATGTCTTCACACGTAATTGCCCAGTACACTCTGGGTCCAGGGCGCGAAAATGCTCCGCCAAATACTCTTTCAGCAAGGAAAACATGCGTGGAGCATTGACACCACCGGGAACCTGACGCAGATTGTCGTCACGACTCAAACGTTTCAACGCTTTTTTGCGCCACCGCCGACTCCACGACTGGATAGCACCCTGCAACTGGTTGAAACCACGAGCAGTTGCCACGACCTCAGCATAGTCGATAGTTCCGTACGTCCCGAGAATCTGCCGCACGAAGACGGCTACCTGCAATTGAAAACCACATGCAAAGCATTGAACACAAACACATATCGCGCTGCAGCACTTCCACACACACCTCCTCCAGCGTGACGGTATCTTTGCCTTTTTTCATTACAAGTTGCACAATATCGAAAAACTCTTCTTTTCCGACATAACGACGAGCGGATTCTGCCCGAGGCTTCCGACTGCGGCTGCGGCTGCGGCTTCTGCTACGGCTCTGGCTGCGATCATCATTGTCGTCTGAGAGCTCGCGCTGACCGTCGCGTCCGGGGTCTGTGAGTCGCGAAAACTCGGCTTCAAGTGCTTCAGATTGTTGCGCTAACCACTGCAGCGCTGCAAATCTTGAGAGCAGCTCATTCGCAGCTGTCAATCCACGGGCCTCTGCAAAATCAATGAATAGCTCACTCGAGACACGACCGTCGCGATGCATCTCTAATGCGGTCAATATCTGTGCAAATTCCTCGCGTGTCAGCACAGAAATATCTGCGGCATTCCCACTTTCAACGATAGATGCACCAGCGACTATTCGCTTCGTCTTCTCGGCTACCCGTCGCTGTGAAATACCAATTCCGTCCGCGACACGGGTTGCGCGGATCCGGATTGCCGGCGCATTGCTTGTTTCACTGTGCACCGTTGCCGGGACGGGAGCCGCGACATCGTTCAGTCGCAACGTACGAGATTCAGCAGCTTTGTTCACGTCATGCATGCCCAGACTGCCACGGTTCTGTCCAAGCACATGAAGAGATCCAATGGATGGCCCACCAGGAATCAGCCGACATATGGCGTCATCGTCCGCTGCCGCCAGCAACTGCTGGTCAACACGTGTGTCAGGTGGAAAAATACTAATTTTCGATGCAAATGACACCTCTTTTTTGCCATGGCGAAGAAATTTCTTCAACGGTAAATACGCTGTACCTACGTGCAGCTTGGAACGATCGTCCCATACTTCCACTTCCAACACCTGCTGGTGCAGGTATCGCGCAAACTGTAGACCTTTTTCCGTCACATAATCCTTGTGTTTCCGCTTAGCCCGGCCCGGAATCATCGTCTCGTCGTCTGGGCACTCAACCAGCGCATGCACCGTTGACGATGTGTCGACGACAAACTTGCATTCCGGCACATCGCCGTCATTGTGGCCGCCACGGACACCAGGGTCATCGACACATCTCAGCTGAAGTGGCATGGATTCACTGCCTAATGACTTCGGGCCACCACGTCGACGCATCCTCCGATTCATCGCACCCGGTCCACTTTGGGTGTCAGAGTCGTCTTCGAAATGTTGATTGAGTTGGTCAAGTGCTTCCAGCTCCGCCCACTCGGCACCAGCTGCGGACACGACCGGCGTTTGATGCTGTCCACAATTAAAAAAGTTCAAAGTGAAGAACAGCTCTTTGGCACGAAGGCGATTAATTCCTTCGAGAACAGGACAAATCGCGGCAAATTGAAGCTTGATTGTGTTCCGCAAGAACGGACCCTTTGCGTTCTTGAAAAGGTCAGGCACGCCAGAAGTGTTTTTCGTGTCACCCACTGGGGCAGCCAAGAAGCCTTTCCGTTGCAGCTTTGCCGCCTGGGCTCGGGAGAGAGATCCTGCAGGCTCTACCTCGGGCACACGAGAATGAAAAGCCACAGTAGGGCAAACCGATGGTGAATGAGCGGCTGTTAAAACTTCCTGGCCCGATTGTGCCAAACGCACTCGCATTGCCCTTTCCAACAAACCACCGCTCACATCATTTTCAAGCTTGAGAGCCTTTCGTCGCGCGGGACGTCGACGCCGCCGAGGCGCGGGCACGGGTGCACGTGGTTGTTTCGGTAACTTCCTGCGTTTCTGCTTTTTCTTCTTCGCTTTTGCTTTTGGCGGTGGGCGCTGCTCGACGAAAGAGGTAGAAGCCGAAGACGACGAGGACGAGGATGACGACGAGGACGAGGACGACGGCGCCTCCGAGGACGAGGACGAGGACGACGACGGAGTTTCCGGTTCGAGTTCGTCTAAAGAAAGATCAGCAGGAGGTTCTTCGGACGAACTGGAGGAGTCGTCGCTGGAAGAGGAGTCGGAAGACGATGAACTTGAACTTGCAGATGAACTGGAGCTCGAGCTGGACGTCGGTGGAATGTCATCGATACTGTCAGGATCCAATTCGAAACTTGTGCCAAGGACGGTTTCCACGTCATCAGCGAACGGCCTATCCTGCACGTTGATTCCGAAAAGTATGCCAGGCGCAAACACCTCGTGATATGACTTGGCGACAGGTGCCTCACGAGGGTGAGCACCCCTCACAGCAGCTGACATGGCCACCTTGGCTAACTCAGTCGATGGCAAATGGTCCACGAGTCGCAAGTTCAATGAGCCCAGCCGACGATCAATATTTGGTGCCGGTGAAACCATTTCAACTGCAAGATTTCGATTGAAGTTGTCTCGCAAACCACATTCCTCACTAAGTTGGGCCACCAACGCGCCTGTATCCCCGTACCCAGCCTGCGTAATGGAGGCGTCACCGAGGACTGTCGCTGCAACGACAATGCTCTCTGTCTTCGTGATGTTTGATTGGCCCTTTTCGATCGAGTGTGTTGCCCAATGGCGGACCTCGTACTCGAGGAGTAAAATCAGTGCCATCTGCTCGTGCTGCAAATAATTTAGCACTTCAAAAGAGCCATCGCCATTCGCAGGTCTCAAATAGATGTCCAGCCCCGTTATGGTGCTCTCTTCTTTTGATGATCGAGCTGCAAGCTCAATAGAATGCCACAGTTTCATGCCCCCATCCGCTGTGTCTGCCTCGTCGTCAGAATCTGACGACGATGAAGAGTCCGACGAAGAATCTTCCTTGCCTTTTTTTTTCTTCTTCGTCTTCTTCTTTTTCTTTTTACCTTGCTTTGCCCCGTTGGCTTGGAGTTGCAACGGCAGCACTTGGAACCCATTGTGCATGGCAATACGCAGTGTCCTCTTCCGGATTGTGGTACCAGATGGCACGGCGTTTGTGAAGAGATTGGTGTTTGCGTCCAAGTCTTGCTGACTCTTGAGCTGCAGATCCAACGCAGTCAGGAGCGTAGCCTCGAAGTGCGTCGGAACGTGTATTTTGGGTTGCCGAAAACATAGTCTCCGTGGCTCCGCCACCTTCCACTGAGAAATTTTGTTCGGTACCAGCCCATATGCCCCCGACAGGCCGGGAAGTACCTGACTGTCAACAACGAGCGCATGCTCGGGCACTAGGTGCAGTAGTGCATCCGAGTTTTTCGACACGGAAGATATTGCAACTTTTAAAATCCCAGTTTTGGTTGGAAGCTGTTTTTGTGCGGTTTGCTCGTCCACGCTCGGAAAGAGCAGCGCACGAGGCGATTGCTCCAACAAATGAACCTTGAGTGGTTTTTTGGAGCTACCCTTCTTTGCCAATTTGAAAATGTCGGCTATGAAGGCCCATCCCCCGCTTCGCAGGTTCGAATCCGTTGCCGCAACGGGTCCGCCACTCACCGCGCCACTCTTCTGATCAAGTCGCAGGACGACTTCAACCACGCACGCAATTTTTTTGTGGCGCCCCTTTGGAAGCCTCGAGTAAAAGAACACTCGATTTTGACTTCCATCTGAAAAGTCCACCGATACGAAAGATTTGCTTTTGTCAACTTTTACAAATTGTGTGGATGCTTGACTGCCAAAGAATTCATTGGTGTTGAAATCGAACAACGTAACTCGAACACAGCATTGAATTCGCTTGGTTTTACCGGACCAAGATTCTGGAACACTAATTTTCTGTGCCGAATCAAAATCAATTTGAAATACGAAAGGCTTCTTCGACTGTTCCACTTCGTTGTGCCTCAGAACCGTGTGGACATCCTTGAACGCCACCCATTTCTCAATTTGCGTTCGTTGCCGAGACCGCTCCATTTTGTGTAGATGGGGTTTTACCGGACTCCAAACCAACTACTCAGCTGTGCAATGCGCAGGCGTTGACGGCAACTTACCAGCGCCGGCATGTCGACGCTGGACATGCACACTGCGACAAACAAAAAACTTCAAGAAAATTTCCGGTTTGCACTTTCCATGCTTTGCAGTCGCAGTGAAGGGTTATACTGTCACCCGTCTCCACAGCTTGGAACAAAGGCAGCAACAGCAACATCACAACACCGTAGTCTATCAAGTTCCAACCACCCATGCATCGCCAACAACAGCGACAGCTACACCAACCAGCAACAACGGGCAACTCCAAACGTACATGACACCGTCATTTAACGACACACCTCGACAACAACCGACAACAGACAACCACACCGCCAACGCCAACGCCAACAACAACAACAACGGCAACAACCACAACCACTAACAGCATCCCTTGACGTCGGAAGCAACGCCAAACCACGCCGACAACCGCCGCCACCGCCACCGCCACCAACAACGGCAACAAATGTCAACAACACCCAGTGACGTCGGAAGCAACGCCAACCAACGACAATGACGACCGCCGACCAACAACGACGACGAATGACGAATGACGAATGAGGACTGTGTGTGTTTCTGTTGTGATGATTGATGTCATAAACACCAACGACAGTCAGTCGTCAGTCGTCAGTCGGCAGTCGTCAGTCGTCAGTCGTCAGTCGGCAGTCGTCAGTCGTCAGTCGGCAGTCGTCAGAAGGCAGTCGTCAGTCGTCAGTCGGCGTTGCGACGTTGCGACGTTGCGACGTTGCGGCGAAGCAGCGAATGAATAATTCAAACCACCAACCAAGCGACCAACAAACGAACCACAAACCACCAAACAAACGACGAACGACAAACGACAAACGACAAACAGCAACAGAGGCAGGCAGTCACTCACTCTTGTTTTGCAATACCTGCACATTCCTATTAGTAGATACCTTTATTTCCCTGTGAATCCATGTATCAGAATGTCTTCCTGAAGTAGGAAATACTGTAAATAGTGCGAACCGCACTTACTCACTCACCACTCCCACTCACTCACAGTCCACTCAACTATCTTCCCAACTCAACTCAAAATCAAATCGCAGGACGTTGTATCTACATTTGACACTTTACTGACTTTACCCCAAGAAACCCATTTGAAACCGTGGAATCGTAATTGTAGATAGGTATTTTCAGTCCCCCTCACTCGCCGTCGCTCTCAAGTCCCTCACTCAGTGCCGCACCGCGCGGAGCAATGTAGTAATCCTGAAAAAGTAATACTGTCAGTACGAAAGAAATTTTGCAGGGATGTACGCGGTAAGTCACTGTAACACCTCATAGTTCTACGCAGAAATTACACGTACTTGATAAATAAGGTACTGAATAATTCACTGTTGTTTTGGTGACGGAATTGGTACTTTGGGTACGGCGAATCGCCGTTTGATGCTGATTCACTGTCGGGTAGGTTAATTCTATGCAGGAAGCGTTAGTACCTTGGTATTCAATTGAGCAGTATTTTGTGCTCCTGTTGCGACTTCATGTCGGACTTTCGGACTTTCTGGGAAATGGTATGGCCTGTGGAGAAATCATTGCAGCACTTTGTCGCCGTCGTCGTTGTCGTCGTTGTCGCCGTCGTTGTTGTTGCTGTGACTCCTTTGTGTTGCCGCAGCCCGAACCTTCTTCTGCTTCAAGTGGGACTGTCCGGCGGGGGGCGTGGAGTTCAGGAGTGATTTCCTGGAGACGGATGTTTTTTTCCAGAGCTGTGAATTCTGATGTCCCCGAGGTGAAATGCTCAACGGTTGTGGCAGATGGCGCAGCGGAAGTTGGGACTCCAAAAAACACGTCCAACAAGCGAGGGAACCAGAAATCGTTTTGCCGCAATTTCAGCATATTTACATTTCGGTGATCTTTTCTGGGACGTTTACGTATTCGACGTTCACCATGATATCAAAGTATGACCGACTTTTGCCTAGGTGATGCCCCGCGCAAGCAACTGGCGTGCGCCTTTCCCGCAATGCCATACCTTTAGGAGCGGCATCAACCACTGCGTTTTGATACTCCCTGCCACCTTGGCTTCACGCACATCACTCAAATGTTTGTGATTAACACGTCCGACAATAAATGCTCGGACTGCAATCTGGGAACTTGTAACGCGCCGAGATACTGATCCAGCCCCGCGAGAAGGGGCGTGCCGCAGCTCTGGTCTGCAGTGATGTCTGGTTCTGGTGACGGTCGCAAAAGACGTGCCCACTGCATCGCAACTGGAAATTCCGAAGATCAACATGCAGCGACAACATTCCATGGGCCAGTTGTAAAAGGAGAGTCCACACGCTTTGATGACCACATCCGAAGAAAAAAAGAAGATCTGGCTGCACCACCCACTGTAGAGAATGATCAAATTGAGCTCTTCCCGCTTGGGGCTGCGCAAGAGGTTGGTCGCAGTTGCTTTCTCCTTGCTGTCGAAGGTTTCCTGTTGATGCTGGATTGCGGAATCCACCCACTGTACAATGACCACCGCCGTTTTCCAAAGTTTGACCAAGCCGCGGCGTTCATTTGCCGAAAGCGGCGGCAATTCGCCTCTGGTCGTCCGGACAACGCGAACACTTCAGCTGAGAGGGAGGCCGGAAACAAGTCGCTATCCGAGCTTCTCGACATGGTGGACTGCGTCCTTATCACGCATTTTCACCTTGATCATGCAGGAGCGTTGCCATTGTTACACCTTGCTAGCAACTACAGTGGCCCTATCGTCATGACGGCGCCCACTGCTGCACTGATCCCACTTATGTTAAAAGAAGCGTTCGGTGTACGGTTCCGACACACTTATGCGCACCTTTGCTCACCTCAGAGCATGAATGATGCTGTCAAAAAGTGCATCGCAACTTCAGTGATTGTACAACGTAATCAAACGTGGCGCTTGTGCCGAAAAGGTGACAGCACCGCTCGCACAGCGCATGGCGTACTGGAAGTCACCCCATTTTACGCTGGGCACGTGCTCGGGGCCGTAATGTATCACATAAAAATTGGAGCCGTGTCGATCGTCTACACTGGCGATTACAATATGAAACCGACGCATCACTTGTCCGCGGCTAATGTTCCGGCACTCAAGCCAAATTTTGTGATCACGGAAAGCACTTTCGCCTCAAAGAGAAGACACAACTCATGGCTTAGCTGTGAGACCGTTTTCATGCAGCACATCGGAGCAACGATTCGCAATGGCGGCAAAGTCCTCATTCCGTGCAGCTCCACTGGCCCTGTTCAGGACATGTGCTTGATGTTGGAGCAGTACTGCAAGATCCATAGCTTGGATTTGCCCATTTACCTATCGTCGGGACTCAGCGAAAAAGCGTTGACATTTTACCAAATGTATTGTCATTGGACGCGTGATCACGACGTCAAGCATGCCCAAGGGGTTCGCTGGCAAAACAAATTTGCTTTCAGTCATATCAAGCCGCTGCCCGGACATCTCACACGGCAAGACTCGGAATGGCATAAGAATCTCCCTCCAATGGTAGTTTTGTCAACTCCCGGCATGTTGCAAGGCGGAAGGAGCCAGAAGTTATTGAAGTTATGGTGCGGCGATCCACGCAATTTAGTGCTACTCCCAGGCTATTGCTCGGCGGGCTCAGTGGGATTTCGCTTGCAACGTGGCGCTCGCATGATTAATCTTGATGGAGTCAAATACAATGTGCGGTGCAAAACTGTGTCTGTTAGTTTTAATTGCCACACAGACCAGACTGGGATCTTGGATTTGTTGCGAAAACTGCAGCCAGAGTCTGTTGCACTTGTGCACGGCCAAAGCCGACAGATGCAGACTTTAAAATCCATTGTTGAACGAATGTTCAACATTCCATGTGGCATCCCTGTGTGTCACAAACCGTATGCAGTGTGTACTCCGAGAGCAGCTCTGGACCAAGCAGTGGCAGACCTCACACCATCGCATGGCTTACTCTTGCATACGTGGTTTGTCTGGTGTACCTTTCCCCGATGTATTTGCGAACTCAAAAATTTGACTCTAGCGCACTCTGTTGCTTTTAGGCAGAATGTTCGTACAGACGCAAAGTCATTGGCTGTTCACGCGCACGGTGATAAATTGACGGTTCATGTGGAGGAGCCACCCACCGTCGTAAGTATCAATTGCGAACTTCTCCGTGCTAGCGTGGCATTGCTGTGCTGTCAACCTTCGTAATTTTAAATCACTGCCATGCACGCGCAGGACATGAGCTCGCAGCAACCAGCATTCACGGGTAGTCTTTCGTTGCGCTGGCACGGAGTTTCCTCATCAGAGGAGTGCCAGCATCGCGGTAAAGATTTGCCCCCTGCACCCGTGTGCTTTTTCATTCACTCTTTTCATCCATTATGGGCTGTTCATCAAACTTTACAGACGATGATCGACATAACTTTGTTTGCACGAGCCTCCGACAGCACTTGCACTTTTTTTTCAGCCACTTGCGACCATTCGTGTGGATGAGTCCGAGCATGGAAATTGTGTCATCAAAAGCTGCAGCTCGAATCCGGTTGGATATGTCCCGCGCGGCAAGCGAACGATGCAAATCTTCCGAGATTCGGGTTGTGATTGAATGTTTCGACGCATCAAAATGCCAAATGGCAAAAGATATGTTGAGGAATATCGAGACCACATTCGTGCTCCCTGCACAACACCATGACCCCGCGCGATTACTGCCATTCCAATCAGTCGTTGGGACGGTTTAGTGCTAGAGTTCTTACATTATCTTGTAAAACCGAAACAATTTGTTATGAAGCATGCATTCCCGTCTTGCGAGTGCAACCACACACTGCACGCCTTGGCTGAGTGTTGCAAGCATCGATAACAACATGCCGAATTGTGGTTACAAGCCCAGCATGGCTTCGTGTGAATAATCGCGCTCTTCATCAAATAAGTTGGCGCTGAGTTGGGGTTTTGACACAGTTGACCGCTTGGCCATGCTCTGGTATTTCTGGTGCAACCAGTACCCCAAAACACACACAATTGCCAGCACAAATGTGTAAATCAAAAACACCACAGCAAAAATTGTGGCGAGAGGGCTGCCATCAATGTACACGCCATAAAGACCATTGGATGTGCACAAGTTGATGGTGTTTTGTCCCATGCTCTCACATGAAGAAGATCCAAAGTTCAAAGCAGCAGAGTTGTCGTCTACTGCACTTGCGTTGAACCCCTACAATTTGGAAACAGCAACACATCAGCTGCAATACATTCGACAAAGCTCGAATGAGAAGCGTACCATTGCCATACTGTAGTCACCACTTGCGGTGTTGTAAGATCCCCCAGCAATTGTTGCACCTGATCCCTTGGCTGTGTTGCGGAATCCGCCACCGACGGTGGATGACGCTCCAGACACCAAATTTAACCAGCCACCACCAACAGTAGCCTTGGCACCAGTGGCGTAGTTTTCGTAGCCGCCCCCGACGGCCGTGCCCTGACCGGTAGCAGTATTGCGATAGCCGCCAGTGGCGACTGCATAGCTTCCTAGAACTGTATTGCAGAATCCGCCGCCAACAAGGGACACTATTCCATCTGCAACGTTGTAATAGCCCCCACCAACCACGGTGTTCTCGTTTGATGCAACATTGCGAAATCCACCAACAACTGCAGCGGCGTAGGCAGATGCAATGTTGCGATACCCGCCCCCAACCATTGACTCAAGAGCTGAGGCTGTGTTCATGTATCCACCCGCAACAAGAGCATCGTCTGCAAGAGCATCATTTCCGTATCCACCTGCGATGGTTGCGCCGTAAGCGGAGGCATGGTTTTTCTCACCACCTCCTATGTTGGTTGCTGTGCCACTGGCGACATTGCTATAGCCCCCACTGGCCGTCGACAGGTGGCCATTGGCTGTGTTTTTCTCTCCGCCGCCAATAACTGCCCCAAACCCGGAAGCCACGTTCTCCAGCCCACCAGCAAGTGCCGCGTAACTTCCGGCGACATTGTAGCGGCCTCCACCTATCGAAGCCGCTGTGTTGTTGGCCGTGTTGCGATTTCCCCCACTAACCACAGACCACGACCCCTTGCCAGTGTTGTACGTCCCGCCTCCAACAACTGTTCCCTGGCCTGCGGCAAGATTGCTGTAGCCACCACCCACTGCAGCGTACTCGCCCGTCGCAGTGTTTGCATCACCCCCACTCACCGTGGAATCAGTACCTGTCGGCGAGTTCGTTCCTAATTGACGTCGATATCGCACTGGCTTTTGCTGCCAGTGTGCTGCTGCTGTCTGGATTTGCAGCATGGCCATTGCCGTGGCGAGAATTTTATGTTTCATGTCTTGCCACCAGTGCACGGCGTTGCGGGCACGCACACAAGTCAGCACGAATAATAACACCAGTGTGTACTCTGACAGACGTAATCAACACAATTTCTGCCGACGGTCGCTCCAGCCTCCCACTTTTTGCATGGCAGAGTGAGGTTGAGTCATTTCGTTTACAAGAGAAGGCACAGATGTCCACGGTGCTTGGACTCCCCGCTGCCTGGGACGATGATGCCAACGTCAAACAGAGTTTCGCTGCGAGCAGCAATAGTGCGTACGTTTCTGACCGGCACACCGCGGTTGGTCATAATAGCTGCTTGCGGCATGGATTGACAAATAAGTGTTCACTGAAACACCGTCACAACGCTCTCAAGCAACAAACAACAGAAGGAAAGCTGTAGAGTACGCAGGAGCACTGCGGAAGCACCGTCAAGTGACACGCCGGGGCTTACAATGATGAGCACAGGGCACCAGACGCAAGGCACAAAAAGTAGCATGAGAGAATGACAGAACAACTTGTGGATGTCGACAGCCGTCTGGCGGACGAGCGACACGCGACGCAACGCCACGACAGGACGTGTGAGTGAGAGTGACGAAGCATGGTCGAATGGGTCTGGCGGTGGGTGGGCGTGCGCAGACGCCGGCTGCTGAGAGGCGAAATCCGCTCGCTGGTGCGGCAGGCTGACTTTCAACTTGCTGGTGGACGGCTGGGTGCTGGGTGTCCCGAGTAGAGTGTCAGCACCTATCTGGGCCCTGGGCCCGTGGCTGGAGGCTTGCTTATGGATACGCCGCTCGCTAAATCCCAAAGTTCCCTAGTCAATGGAACAGATGGCAGGCATGGCACATGCCTTGTTCTGGCAGCGCACCATGGCAGACTTGAGTTAGATCGTACCGGTACAGTAGTACTGTCCAATGTACTATTTCCGATCCATAAAATCCGACAAACTTTTGGGTGATGACAGCGATGACGATGCGCGATGCGTAGAAGCAAGTGGCACGCAACACCACAGTCGTGCGATGCTGCGATGCCCATTTTAATTAACGACTGAGGCTGGAGGCTTCTGAGTAAAGAAATTATTGCTTGCAGGGAAGTTATGCATGTTGCAGTGCACTCTGGGCAAGAATCGCAAAAGAAAGCATGACCACGAGTGTGCACAGTTGCCGTCAGCACTTTCAGAAGAAGGGACATGACTCCATAGGTTTTGTCGTGATACCGCATCGTTCAAGACGTATGGCACTGCATTCATGACACTGAAGAATGGGGCATGTGGAAGCGCAACAACCAGAGCGTTCTCGGATGTACAAGTTTTAGTTGATATAAATAAACACTACAGACGGAGATACACGATTGTGACAAACAAACTTCAGTCGGTCACAGTTGCTATAACCGATCAAAAGCATCAGGCTTTTGGGTAAGCGGCCTGCAACGCCGCGTCTGCTGCCTTCTCCCATGCTTCGTGGTCCATCTCGGTCGGGAACGAAAACCTGATGAGCTGAATTCCACCAAGAGCTTGCTTCGCTGTGAGCTCCTTTGAAATTACGCCTTGCGTAGATGTTGCTGGCACAGTCGCGTAGATTGTGGAGTTCTTCTGACCGAAGCTGACACACGGCTTGAGTCCTCCGGCCTGTCCGAAGTCAGAGTTGGCCAAGGAGTCCACAAATTTTTGAGCGAATGCGGCCCGGGTTGCCTGGTCGGCACCATCGGGAGCAGGCAAATTGAAGGAAAATGTGGCAGGCGTGACACCTTTGCGGATCTGCTCCGCAGTGACAAAGTTTGTCTTCATAGGGTGGCCCGAATGCTTCTCGACGGCCTTCTCGAATGCGGCCGCAGCCTTGACGCAGTTGTCATGAGCTTGCTGCACACGAAGCTCGCACTCGGCGTGCATCTCGTTGAAAATTTTCAATTGGCACGGCTTTGCGCCAGTGTCAAACAATGCGAGGTGAACGTGTGCTCGCTTCAACACCTCCTGCGCAAGTGGGTGGTTGTTGGCAACGAGCGACCCGCCTGTCGAGAAACCGCCGGTGACGCTCTTGGACAAACTGTTGAAAACTAAAGTGGGCAAGTGGGAAACGAGGCTCCCGGCTTTTGAAGGAGGAGAGAAAGTGGTGTCGAGGAGAAGAAGCACCTGAGAGCCAGTCTCCTTTTGATAGTTGCACAGCAGTCCCTCCACAGCCGCCAGGTCGGTGTCCTTCATGTCAGGGTTCGTGGGGTACTCGATTTGTACGAAGGTCACTGGTTTGGCCTTTGCCTGCTTCATGGCTTGCAGAGTTTCAGTGATGCTCTTGAGAACGTCCGCGGCCGCGCCTTGAATGTTGAACTTGTGGCGCTCCATGTGCACCATGTCGTTTTTGGATCTTGTGCTGAGGATGTCAGTCTGCTGGCTGGACCCACCGTAAGCAGTTGAGCACATCAGGCTGTCCACTTTACCTTTTCCCACCTCGAGAGTGGCCATGACAGCTGACGCAAGTCCAGCGAGTCCAACCGTAGACAACAGGACGTCGCCCGTTGCGTCCGGAATGCCGGCCAGATCAAACCCAGCCCCCCCTACCAATTCAAAAGATCTTTAAAATTCAGCTCTGTCTCACCGCGTCCTCGAATAACCGTCCCGAACAAATCTATCGCTGCAGTAAATTTCAAAAAACCTACGTTGGTCGCCTAGATTTCATTGCATCCAAATGCCGACTGGACCGAATTAGTTGTAGTTACATCACCAACTCAATAACTAGAAAGTCGCCGCAGTTATCTAGAGCCAGAGCACTGACTTAATCCAATCCAGCCATGGTAAAGATTTAAAAGCTTAGAAATAAACCGCAGCTACGACTGAGAACAAACCAAAACATTCTTGGTCCCACTTCAATTTCAACACTTTAAACA
>ENA-OWNT01002717-OWNT01002717.1-seawater-metagenome-genome-assembly--contig:-NODE-2717-length-17882-cov-5.553440_pt1 | contig 17882 bp, 18 predicted proteins | sample MGYA00238136_ERZ651165 | MGnify/ENA primary metagenome ERZ651165 (study PRJEB26861, sample SAMN08777766) | seawater metagenome | isolation source: coastal seawater | place: USA: Florida | collected...
TCTTTTTAATCGTCTCTTAGGACGACCGGATGGGGCTTTATCCACTCTTATTCAGTAGCGGACAACCCTTAAATCCCTCCCCGTGACCGCTCTTGTTCTGGTTGCGGGATATGTTGCGGTCGATGAGATGGGTGTGGGCATGAATTATGGCTATCGAATCGCTACAGAGAGGGACTTTTTTCCTTCTTTTTCTTTGCGACTTCGCGCCTTTGCATCTTTGCGTAAAAAATACTTTTCACACAGCACTCAGCACTCAGAACTGCTTTTAAAAAATTGTCCCGAAACACAGACACGCAAGGTCTACAGACCACAGGAAGCAGTGCGGATTTTTTCGGGGAAACAATCGGCGGAGAGCGCAACGATAGGATACAACGATCACATTCACCGGACACGGATAGCACACGACCATTGTGCAGGGACTCTATCCGGTTGGCGACGAGACTGATGGCGAATGCGATCACCATAGACCTTATCTGAAAACCATCCATCAGTAACCGTGACAGACACCATTGTTTTCATTACAATAGCAGCGATCATCGGTTCATGCCGATGTTTCGGGACTTACCGTCGTAACCACTTTGACGAGGGGAGTACGGCGGTAGGTTGCCTCTAAAATTGTGAGCAGATAACTCGCGAATTACCTGCTGCCCATACTGTAACACATAATCGACTCATCGCGCAACAAATTCGATGAGCGCGGTTGAAAATCCCCGGACACCTTGCAAGGTATCCCTACATCGCTTGAATTTTGTGAGATATTTCCCTAAATAGTTCAAAATGTAGGGATGGCATGAATCCGTCCGCGATAAATTACTACGATTTTTTCTGACGTTCGCGCCACAACTGACGGAATGGCTTCTCAGCAAAATCAGGGAAATCACGATATTTCTGCCAGTTCCCGAGCACACCGGGTAAATTATTGCCTGTCACTTTCTGTCCGATACGCGCCGCTTTACCACCCATCTCGAAGAGTGTCGCGTTGCTGTGTCCGAACGCCCATGCTTGCAATCCCTGTCGCCAGCCGAATGTGCCGATGCCCTCTTCCACGAGATCATGCCGTAAATCAAGCAACATACGCGGCAAATCAATATCCACCGGACAAACTTGCTTACATGCTCCACAGAGACTACTCGCGTTCGGGAGCGGTTTTGCATTTTCGAGACCGGTCAACAGAGGGGTAATCACCGCGCCGATGGGTCCCGCGTAGACTGCGCCGTAAGCATGTCCACCCACATTGCGATACACCGGGCAAGCATTCTGACACGCACCGCATCGAATACAGGCAAGGGCTTCTGCATATTTTCCGGCATAAATATCACTGCGCCCATTATCCACTAAGATGACATAAACATGCTCTGCCCCATCATGCTCACCCTCGCGCCGGGGTCCATTGATGATATTGGTATAGACCGTCAAATTCTGTCCTGTGCCACTACGGGGTAAAACCTGAGTCAGCGTGGCATAATCTTCGAGATTGGCAACCACTTTTTCGATACCCACCAGCGCGATATGCACATCCGGCATCGACGTGACCATACGCCCGTTACCTTCATTCATCACCAGACCGATACTGCCTGTTTCCGCAATCAAGAAATTACCGCCCGTAATCCCTAAATCAGCATTGATGAAATCTTCCCGCAGTCGTTCCCGTGCAAAAGCAACCATCTCGCCAGCGTCATCGGTCGGTGTCATGCCGAGTTCACGCACAAAAATATCACGAATTTCGGCTTTAGTCTTATGAATCACAGGCGCAACAATATGACTCGGCGGTTCATCGTTTAGCTGGATGATATACTCGCCTAAATCGGTTTCGACCACGCGCATATCACTCGCCTCAAGCGCTTTATTGAGATGCAATTCTTCCGTGAGCATACTCTTGCTCTTGGTCACAGTTTTCGTATTGTGGCGTTTTGCGATGTCCAGCACATGCTGATTGGCTTCCTCTGCATCAACTGCCCACAATACGTTAAAGCCATTCGCGGTCAAATTGGCTTCGGCTTGCTCCAATAAATCCGGCAAATTCCGTAATGCACGCCGTTTCGCTTCCGCCGCCTGTTGACGCATTGCCAGTCCGTGTTCATCCCCTTCAGCAAACATCGCCTGTTGACGCTTGCTATAGGCATTGAACGTGCCTTTGCTGACCGCTGCCTGTAAATCCGGTTGATGAATCGCAATTTCCGCTAAACTCACAAAATTATTGGATGTTTGCTGCACCATAAATGATTCCCCAAAAACAAAATAATCCGTATCACTGCCATTATACCGTTCCATGTGTACCCTGTCACTTGATGCTATAATGCCATTAATTCGAGTCAATTTTCACAGGGATGCTGCATGACTGCCAGAGAAAAAACTAAACATGCCCTCGATCTCAGTCAATGGAATTTTGTCGCGAGATGGGTCATCGGACAGGCATTGGTTTTAGCAGTCTGCTATTTCCTTTTTCAACTTCTCTCTAATATACAATTTGACGACATCGGTGAAGAAATTACGTTTATATTTTTCAGCTTTGTTGCACTGGTGATTTCTGGCACTGTTGGATTTGTTTTTGTACAAAAAAATGCGCTCATGAATCTCACCGGACTGACTTTCAATTATTGGCGAAGTGGTTCAAGTCTTGCCATCATTGTGAGTTTGATCTGGTTCTGGCAGGTCAATACCGGTTTCGATGACCTCCTTTTTTCATATGGGATACCACTAGACCGCATGTCCCTGATTGAATTCAGTCCACTTGTTATCCTGCCTGTGCTGATTCAAACATGGGTTTTGAAAGAGTATGTTTCTCAAACATGGGTTTATGCGGTTTCCAGTATTATCATGGGCTATTGCATCGTTTTTACTCTGGTATCAAACACGTTAATCCTGATAATTCCGATGGTAATAGGGATACTTTATCTGATCGTTACCGCTCTCATTATCTACTGGCTATTTGAAAATCATCGCATACAGAGTGCCTATTGAAACAAAAACCCCCTCTAAAAAGAAGGGGCTCAAAATTTTTATGCTATTGAGAGTGTGGAATTAGCGTTTTTCAGGTTTACGCAGATTTTCCAGCCACTCATTGACCTGATGTTTCGCTTCTTCTTTGGCAAGACCATAACGTTCCTGAACTTTGCCGATAAGCTGGTCGAATTCACCGCGAATTTCGGTGAGGTCATCGTCAGTCAGTTCACCCCAGCGTTCTTTCGCCTTACCTTGAAACTGATTCCATTGTCCGCGAAGTTGTTCAATATTCATGAGTGTTCTCCTCTGATTAACTAACTTCACCAGTATCATAAGCAAGCGACATAAAATTTATCCGCGACGGGAATTAGAAGTATATCAATTCTGATGTGAGTGTTTTTATCTGGAACTCATCAAACCAATTTCTGAAATCACACTATATAATGAAGAGACTGCAAATTCTCGAAGGAAACACCAGTTTGTTCAACTTACCCGTTCAGGTCACGCCACAGGAATTAACAACACAAACCGATCATCGTCCCTTCCCTTTGCCGGATAAAAACTGGGTGATGGCACAGTCATGGCAGGGATTACTCTTCGCGCATTATCGCGTCGCAGTTGATGTGATTCGCCCGATGATTCCGCCGCAACTGGACATCGACACCTATGACGGTGAGGCGTGGATTAGCATTGTGCCCTTCCTGATGAATCATGTGCATCTACGCGGCATACCCTCTTTTCCCACAACAGGCAGATTCCCCGAATTGAATGTTCGTACCTATGTCAAACATGCCGATAAAGCAGGTGTCTGGTTTTTCAGTCTGGATGCTGCCAGTTTTCTCGCGGTCTGGACTGCGCGGCTGACTTTTAATCTGCCCTATTTTCATGCCGATATGTCAATTGAACAGGAAAACGATAGCATCATCTATAACAGTTATCGCAAACATCCCGATGCACCTCCGGCAACATTTGAGGCAAGCTATCACCCGACGGCTCCCGTACAGGAATATGACCCCGCGTCTTTAGACAGATGGCTCACGGATAGATATGTGCTGTATTCGGCAAATCGACAGGGACAAATTTTCATCGGACACATCAATCATCTGCCCTGGCAAATCCAACCCGCAGAAGCCGATATTGTCACCAATACAATGGCAGAGGCAATCAACATTCCACTCTTAAATGAAAAACCTCTGCTGCACTATGTCCACAATATTGATGTGCTTGCATGGGCAATCGAGGCTGTCTAAGCTAAAAATGACAGTATTTTCCGGTTAACCGTCTCTGTTTGTACCAGCAAGAGGTCATGCCCTGCGTCCGGGATTAGCTCTGAGTGTATTTGTGGCGCAATAGTCTTGAGACGTTGAATCGCATCCTGTGCAGAATACAATTTTTCATTTTCACCGATTAAAACCAGCGTAGGCACATCAATCGACTGCAATTCTGCATCAGTCATCGCAGTCAAACGGGGCATTTCTTTCGGGTCAGGTGGCACAAAACAGCGTGCAGAAATCATAAATTCTTCTATCATCGCATCTATAAATTGACTATTTTGTCGGGCAAGGTCAGGGAATGACCACCGGAAAAATTTTTGATAGACAAAACGGAATGGCAGGATAGCGAGAAATATCGACCCCATCATATATGCCCCGCTAAAGGGAAGCACTGTCCCGGCTGGTGCGATTAACACAACTTTATTGACCCGCTCGGGGCAATACAGCGCATACTGACTCGCCAGCCATCCACCATAAGAAGGACCCAGTAAATTAATGTTGTTACTCAACCCGAGTCCATTGAATAAGTCATCCAGCCAGACAGTCGCATCATTGACATCCGATATGGAGCGGGTATAAATACTGCGCCCAACGCATCCGGTGTTGATGAGGCTATCGACTGCATAGGTGCGATAATTCTGTGAGAGCGCTTCGACGTTCAACGCCCACATGAGCGAACATGTTCCTGCACCGGGAAAAAGTACCAGAGGCGGGGCATCGTCTGCACCACTGATTCTGACATATGTTTGCCCGTATGAGGTGTCGATCATTTTGCTCTCTGATGGCACTGCCCAATTTTTTGCAGCTTCATCATACAGCGCTAGATATTCTGCCTTTGCTTCTGCTGAACGAAAGGGATGAACTTCTGATATAGTCATTTTTTGTCTCCGAAAAGGTTTGAATACGGTGTTTCAGGCGATTCACACGTCCGGCATTCAAGGCACTTTTCAAGGAGTTCTACTCTGTTTTACAGACAGGAAACTGAATTTCCGAGGTGAAATCTCCTGTCTGCGGTGAGCCATAATACAATTCTCTCGGTGCAGCGCTGATGTGATAGTCATTGTCTGCTATCCAGCGACCGATAGCGGCATAAGCATCTTTCAAGCCACCCGCTTCGAGATGAAAATTCGCCACAACGACAGTCGCGACCTGTGATTGTGCTTCCATTTGCCGGATGACAATCGGCGCGTCCGGTTCAGGAATTGCCTCCAATGAGATGCCCGGAATCATAAACGCACATTCTGTATCGACATTCTCTGTGCGAAATTCTTCATCGTGATAGAGTGCTATCGGAATGCCAACAGGCAGATTATTCGCTTTTAACCAGTTCGCAATTGATGTAAACAGTTCATTCCATCGCGCAGGGATTTGCTCCACCGCCGGAATCGTTTCGCGTATAGATGCCACGAAAAATGCCTCTGTCGATTTCAGACTGACTTCATATTCTGGCAGAGTGTCCCCCTGTTCGAGACTTTGCAAGCGCGAGAGAATACGCTGACGACGACGCTCTGCCTCTTCGATTGCACTCTCAGTTTGTACTAATTGCCCCTTCAACATGCCGCGCACTTCCTCTGTAGAGAGGTTATCATTGAGAATGCGCGAAATTTCATCCAGAGACAGACCCACCTCTTTCAATGCAAGAATCTGATTGAGCGTTTGCAACTGCCCTGCATTGTAATAACGATAACCTGTCTTTGAATCAACTTTTGCGGGTTTGAGCAGACCTATCGCGTCATAGTGTCGCAAGGTCTCAATCGTCACCCGTGCCATCCGTGAGAATTCGCCTATTTGAAACATAGTTCCTGTATATCACCTCGTGTTACCCTGGAGTCAAGCAGCAATTCTAAAATACTGTATCAGGAGTTATAGCATCAAATGAATCTACTCCCGAATTTTCTACACAATTCTGACTCAAAATTCAGTTTCGCCTCAGAACACATTGCAACAATTGTAAAAGATTCGATCAAGGAGAGAAATTACCATGACAATTTATGATGAAGTGGCAAATTATGCCGACGCATCGAGCGCGAAAATTAAGAAATATAGAGAACACATGCAAGCCGCCAACTGGTCACAGCCCCAAAAACTCGCTTTAGCAACACTCCTGGCAACACACAATATTGATGAAGGCGATGTTGAAGGATTTATCGGGGCGTATGGCAACCTGCCCTTCAATCAGATCACAGATCATGAACAACAACCGGGACAGGGTGTTTCGAAAGTCAATCGCGAGATTCTGAATCTCATTCTGGAAAAACATGACGATTTAGAAGCCCTCGAACAACAATGTGAAGTCTGGCTTGAAAAACATCAGGATTAATTAAAAAAGGACAGGTTACGTTGCCTGTCCTTCGCATTTAATGTGATTATCCAACCCATCCCAGACCGATGCGCCCGCGATCAATATCGACGCTGAGGATTTCCACGTCAATCACATCACCCAGACTGACATCGACATCACGCGGGATTTTGCTGACGTGTAAGAGACCATCCTGCTTGACGCCAATATCAACGAATGCACCAAAATCGACCACATTACGAACAGTCCCTTTGAGAACCATGCCCATTTCGAGGTCTTCCATTGATAGCACATCATTTCGCAGTAATGGCGGATCAACATCATCACGCGGGTCACGTCCGGGACGAACAAGCTGTTCAAGAATATCCGCGAGGGTCAATTCCCCTGCTTCAAGTTCAGATGCTAATTCATTTATAGTCGTTGCTTGCATCAGGTGATTGATTGCGCGTTCTTTTTCTTCCGGCGCAGAATCGGCTTTGATACCCGCCTGTTTGAGAATCGCATCCGCAACATGATAACTTTCAGGATGAATCGCACTTTCATCGAGCGCATTTTTACCATCACGCACACGTAAGAACCCCGCCGCCTGTTCAAAAGATTTTTCACCCATACCGGAAACATTCATCACCGCATGACGACTATTGAATGCGCCTTTTTTGTTGCGATAAGTGACAATACTCTTTGCCAGCTTTTTGCCGATACCCGCCACATATTGCAACAATGCTGGAGAAGCCGTATTTACATCAACGCCAACCTGATTCACCACCGATTCGACGACTGCATCAAGGGTATTGCTCAAATCGGTCTGATTGACATCATGCTGATACAAACCCACGCCGATGCTCTTCGGGTCAATTTTCACCAGTTCGGCAAGCGGGTCTTGAATACGCCGTGCAATAGAGACCGCCCCACGAATACTCACATCCAAATCCGGCAATTCATCACGGGCTAAAGTACTCGCGCTATACACACTCGCCCCGGCTTCATTGACAATCGTGAATTGCACACCTTTTGTCTCGCGTGTGATTTCTGCGATGAGTTGTTCAGTTTCGCGTGAAGCTGTGCCGTTACCAATCGCGATAATTTTGACTCTGTGAATGGTAATCAATTCAATGAGACTGTCTTTTGCGTCCCGCCATTTCCGCTGCGGCGCATGAGGATAAACCGTGCCAATATCGAGTACTTTGCCGCGTTCATCAATCACGGCAATTTTGCATCCGGTGCGATACGCGGGGTCAACACCCATCACCACCTGATTTTGCAGTGGCGGCTGTTGCAGCAGATTGCGTAAATTCTCAGCAAAGACATTAATCGCATGAACTTCGGCGGCTTCAGTCAATGTCCGACGAACATCCCGTTCAATAGCAGGCAGCAGAAGACGTTTTGCCCCGTCAGCGATGGCGTCCTCAAGATGTTCCGCCCATTCAGACCGACGATTCGGGCGATATTTTCTATAAATCGGGTCACGCCAATCACGCTCTGCCACATCCAATTTGACGCGCAGGATTTTTTCATTTTCGCCGCGATTAATTGCCAGTGTTTGATGCGGCTTGACATACTGAACCCGATTTTCAAATTCATAGTACGTCTTAAATATGGCTTTCGGGTCATCAGCGCCTTTGATGAGACTGCTACTCAGTGTGCCGAATTGCAACGCTTTCTCACGCACCTCACCACGAATATCAGCATCATCGGTGACAATTTCCGCAACAATATCGCGTGCCCCCTGTAGCGCATCATCTACCGTTTCAACTTCATCCGAGAGAAATTCTTTTGCCAGTGCTTGCGGTGATTTTCCGTGTTGTGACTGTGCTAGAATATTATTCGCCAGCGCTTCCAGACCTTTTTCACGGGCGATCATTGCGCGGGTGCGACGTTTCGGTTTATAGGGTAAATAGAGGTCTTCCAGCTCGGTCAGGGATTCAGCGTCTTCGATTTTTGCTTCGAGATCAGGTGTCAATTTGCCCTGCTCACCAATCGAATTGAGAATAGTATCGCGTCTATCATCCACCTGACGATAACGATTGACATTATCTTCAATCTCACGGATTTGATACTCATCCAGATTAAAGGTCATCTCTTTACGGTAACGTGCGATGAATGGAACAGTGTTGCCTTCATCCAGTAACTTGATAGTCGAGGAGACCTGATTGGCTTTCACCCCGAGGAGTTTTGCGATTTTTGCGTCGTAATTGCGTCTCATAAAAAACTTTTCAATTGCTATTAATCGAGTAGACTCATTTTAGAAGCAGACCACATTCAGATACAGTCTTGATTTATAATCCGCGCTGGTGCGATAGTTTTCGACACAAAAATATTTGGAAAATCAATAGGGACGAATCGGCGTATGCGTCCGCTAATATAAGTGGAGGGATACGCTGATCCCTCCCTACAGTTTCAGGGGAACACTGCGAAGGCGCAAAGAAATTTCATATAAACATGAAGTCTAAGCAAAAACATCGACACAAGCTCAATAGAGATACAGCATTGTCATCTTTAGACAATGTCCAAAATCTAGCATTTGAGTTCATTCAAATGCGCCAGGAAACAACCGCGCCATTGAATAAATTCAACGGCTGCCAGAAGCACATTCGATAAATCGAATTCTATGAGACAGGTTCAAATTTTGTCGTCGGAACTGGAATCGAATTCATTCGATGTGTTTTCGTAGCTGGCTGATTTATCAGCTAGCGCCATTTGTATCAAAAATTTCCCGCCAATGTGTTGCGCGATAGATGCGGATTATGTTACAGTATGCTCAGCAAGTAATTCGCGGTTACTTGCTCACAATTTAGAGGCAACCTACCGCCGTACTTCCCTCTACAAAGTGATTACGACGGTAAGTCCCGAAACATCGGCATGAACCGATGCCTGTGCTATTGTAATGAAAACAGTAGTGTCTGTCACGGTTTCTGATGTGATGCTTTGCAGACAGAGTTAATCGTGTCGCATTCATTAAGTCTCGTCGCCAACCGGGTAGACTCCCTGCACTGATGTGTGCTATCCGTGTCCATGAATGTGATATTTGATAGTCTTTTGTTGCGCTCTCCGCCGATAGTTTCCCCGATAAAACCATGCTGCCGCGTGTGGTCGATTGACTTTGCATGTCTGTGTTCCGGGACATTTTCCTCTCGCAAAATCAGAGGTATCTCCGCAAAATTTGTGTTACATTAGTAACTGCTTCTTTTTAAAAACTTAATTGAATGGATTGATACAATGCCGCTTACCTTTGATATGCCCCTCGAAAAACTCTATGAGTATCAGGGAACAAATCCAAAACCCGATGATTTTGATAGTTACTGGAATACCGCGCTTGAGGAAATGCGTGCCGTTGACCCGCAGATAGAACTTGTCCCGGCGGATTTCCAGACAGACTATGCCGATTGTTACCATCTCTACTTTACCGGAGTACGGGGTGCGCGGGTTCATGCGAAATTGCTGCGTCCCAAAAACAGTGAGGGGCAACGTCCGGCGATCGTGCAATTTCATGGCTATTCCGGTAACTCGGGCGACTGGTTCAACAAATTGCCCTATGTCGCTGCCGGATTCGTAGTGGCTGCCCTCGATTGTCGTGGACAGGGTGGCTTATCCGAAGATACAGGTGGACACGGTGGCACAACCCACAGAGGACACATTATCCGAGGATTGGAACACGACCCGCAGAATATGTTGTTCCGGCACATTTTCCTTGATACGGCACAACTGGCAGGTATTGTCATGGGATTCGATGATGTCGATGCGGAACGTGTCGGTGCGATGGGTGGTAGTCAGGGCGGTGGATTAACACTCGCCTGTAGTTCCCTTGAACCGCGCATCAAACTGGCTGCTCCTGTTTTCCCCTTCCTGACAGATTATCAACGGGTCTGGGAAATGGATTTAGCGCGGGATGCGTATGATGAATTGAAACAATATTTCCGCCGTCATGACCCGATGAACAAGCGCGAAAAAGAGATTTTCACCCAACTCGGTTACATTGATGTTCAACATCTGGCGAATCGTATTCAAGCAAAAATACTGATGGCAGTCGGTCTTGCGGATACTGTTTGCCCGCCATCGACACAATTTGCCGCGTATAACAAAATTACATCCGAAAAATCACTCGCAATATATCCCGGCTTTGCACATGAAGGTCTACCCGATCACGATGACAATACTTTCACCTTCATGTCCGAATTGCTCTGATTATCATGTAGCCCTGTCCCATGATGGGGCTTTACATCGCTTCGAAAGGGTCATGAGGAATCTTTGCCGCTTCCTCTACAGAGAGAGGACGAATCTCAAAAAGTGGTTCTTTCAGCAACGCATTCAATCCGATTATGTCCTCTGATGACATGTTATAGTGAAAACGTATTTTATCTTTCAGAATGATAAATGCCTCTTTGTCCTGCACAAAAGAGTCGAGTAGTTCCGGTGTATCACTCAATTCTTCGAACGTACCTTCCAGAGCAAATTTCTGAAAAATATAAGCATGTCTACCGAGATTATCGAGAGCGTCCTGTCGCGAATTATAGAAATAGGTCGCCTTCTCATGTGTTCGTGTTGCATCAACCCACCCCCTGCGATACACAAATTCATTGATGCGCGGTATCCAGATTGCGTAAAACATTGCGTCCTCAGCATCAAATTCCACGATTTGATAAAACTCAATTTTCATGATTTCGATAATTTTGATCACCTGTTCGTCGGTGAGATGCTCCGGCAAAATAGCATCATAGGGTGCATAGTAACTCATAGAATTTTCGGAAAATGCCAGCAGAGGTTTGTCTAAAATACTATCCAGATACGGGACAAGTTCCTGTAATTCGGCTTCATAACCATAATTAAAATACTTGAGTGAGCCTAATCGTTCTTTCCTGAGACGGTCAATGCTCATCTGATTGAGGGCTGCCTGTGCCTCGTCTTTGTCGGTGAAATGTGCTGCAATGCCACCCTGCTCACCCGGACTATGAAATTCGTCATTGAAGAAAAATGCAATTTGCCGCAACACATAAATTTTCGACATCACGCTCTCCTATCGCCGGGCAAAAGGCTCATGCGGAATATGTACTGCTTCATCAAATGGAATGGTACGCACTTCGAAAAGTGGTATTTTCAACAAGGCATTAAACCCGATAAGTTCGTCCGCAGGGGGATAAAATTGCAGACTCAGTTTCCCGTCTTCTACCTGAAATGCCCGTTTATCTTGGACATAGGACGCCAGCAATTCCGGTGTATCACTCAAATTTTCCAGAGTATCTTCAAGTGGTATTCGCCATAATTGATTCCCGTAATCATCAAGCGACGCAAAAAGTGTCTCACGGCTTTCATAAAATATAGTCGATACCTGATCGGGTTCATTTTTGTAGGAATAGTCAATTTTGAATTGCAACGGACGATTCAAACGGGGAATCCACAGAATATAGTAAACGGGGTTAGGCTCTTCAAAAACATGCAACTCGTAATAGCGAAAGTCCATTATGTCGATGACACGGGCAAGTTGTTCATCAGTCAGCATTCTGTTCAAATGGACATTGTCTTTCATCCAATAACGGTCATATGTCTCATCATATTCCATGACTTCTTTATCCAGAATGTCAGTGAGATAAGCACGCAATGCCTGCATATTTGCCTGAACAGGGCGACAAAATTCCTCAAATTTGTACAGGCTACGTTGCTGAAAACGCTTGATTTGAAGTTGTTGTAATTCTTCACGGGCATCGGCTTCATCTGTAAAATGAGCGACAATCCCGCCCGGTCTTCCGGCAAAATGATACTGGTCATTAAACCAGAAAGCACGCTCACGAATCACATAAATTTTCGACATAACTGCCTCCTATGGCATGGCAAAGGGATCATGTGGAATCGCGGCAGCTTCGTCCAGCATAATCGTCCGAACTTCAAAAAGTGGTTCTTTCAACAGCGCATTCAAGCCCACAATCTCTTCGCTGACAGGGTCATAGTCCAGACCGAGTTTGCCATCCGCCACTTTGAACGACTGTTTATCCTGTACAAATGATTCCAGCAATTCAGGCGTGTCACTCAGATTTTCAAAAGTATCTTCAAATGGAATGCGATGGAACAGGTAGCCGTATTCTTCAATCGCGTTAAACAGCTTTTCACGGGTTTCATAAAATATTGGCGAAAATACTTTGCCTTCACCCCTGTAGGAATAGTCGATTTCCAGTTGCAGAGGATGCCCGGAACGTGGAAGCCACATGATATAAAAGACAGGGTCAGCATCGTCAAATTCGAGCAAGGTATAGTAATTGATTTTCATGATTTCCATGACTTTGAGAAGTTGTTCATCGGTCAACAGTCGCGGTAGATTAATGTCTTCTTTCAGGCGATAAACATCCCATTCTTCATAATAATTCATGACCTCTTCGTCCAGAACTGTCGCAAGATATGCGCGTAATGCTTGCATATTCCCCTGATCTGAATGCCAGAATTCGTCATACTCCCGGGTTGGAAACATCTTGAAGTATTCAATGTTGCGCTTATTAATTTCCGCACGGGCTTCCTCTATATCGGTATATTGCCCGATGATGCCACCTGCTTTGCCAGCATAATAACTTTCATCGTTATACATAAAAGCTAATTCACGTACCACATAAATTTTCGACATAACTGCCTCCTATTGCATGGTATTGAGTGAAAGTTTTTTCGCGCTTGCGGGTAATACTGCCCCGTTGTCCATCCACAATTGGAAATCCAGTGCATTGAAAAATGTCGATGGCGTGATTGTCACATCATGCAATTCTGGAGGCACATCGAGAATACGCGGCAAGATACTATTCAGAAACCAGCTATTGTGTGTCAATAACAGAGAAGCTAAGTTGCCAGTCAATGATAATGGCGAGAGCAACAAATCCCGCACATCGGTATTATCCTGATACTGTTTATGTAAGGTCGTAATGTCTTCTTTCCACGTGGAAGGCAAGTCATAGGTGTTGATATTTTCGACAAAATCGGAGAGTGTGGGGATAAAGCGCATGTTGTAATCGGGCAAAATATGGTCACGTTCACAGAGGTCTTTGACATTCACCTGCTTGCCATCGCTATTCGTAATCGTATGCCCGAAAATCGGAATCACGATGCGACGAATCCCCCAGATGGTATGCAAAATACGGTGTCGATTATCGCTGCACAATTCTTTGGTGCTATCCATAAAAAAGTGAATCGGATAGTAATCGTCTATCACACCCCCGCAACGCTTGACCGAAATTTCTGCATGAACTTTTGGATTCATTTTCACCTCACTAGAACATTTATTCTCATTCTAGCATAGGGGCGCAACAATTCACGCCCCTGAATTGTGTCAATTCGCTATCATGATTCCACAAACAAATTACGCAATTGACCCGGTAAGATTTGTATCTGAAGACCGGGCATATTCGTCCAGATGATGATGTCGATATTAGCGTCTACAAAATGGTCATTGTTGGAGATGAATCCGGGAATGCCGCCATTGTGCCCGATGACCATATCCCCGTTGGCAAGTGGAATGCGGAACAATCCATAGCTGTAATACAGGACGTTACCTGTTTCAATCTCACGTTCCCACATTTCATCCCATGCGTCCTGTGAAACCACCTCACCATTATGCAGCGCCTGATTCCAGATGAGCAAATCATGATTGGTGGAATACAGCGAACCCGCCGCATACGGAATATTCATGTTGATATATTCACTACGGGTTACAAGCGAATTATAACCGTATGCCCGATTCTCAATCACACTATCGTTAAATTCGTAGCCCGTATTTTCCATGCCAAGTGGATTAAAGAATGTCCGTCGCAGGAAAACATGATATGAAAGTCCCGATGCCTCTTCAATGATCAGACCCAGCAGATGATAACCTGAATTACTGTAATTCCAATATGAGCCGGGTTCAAAATCGAGTGGTTCATCATGGAAATAGGCGACAAAATCATCCGACTCTGAATTCTGAACCATCACATCGAGAAAGTCAGGGAAACTGGTGTAATTGGGAATTCCCGAGGTATGAGTCAATAATTGATAGATGGTAATTTGTTGCCAGTGGTCGGGGCAATCATCAAGATAATCACAGATGAGGTCATCAACATCTAATGCACCCTCTTCATGGAGACGCAAAATCGCCATGCCTGTAAATTGCTTGGTCACTGACCCGATGCGAAAACGGGTATCGACTGTGTTTTCAATATCCCATTCACGATTAGCATAGCCATAAGCCTTTTCAAAAATGATCTCGCCATCCTGTGCTACAAGAACAGCCCCGCTGAATCCTGTCGCAGCAACATTGTCCATGAGTGTCTCAATTTCAGTGGCAATATCTGTGCTTTCCTGTGCTTGAACGCTTACTATAAGGAAGAGACCTAAAATTAAGCTGAGGATGCCCCCGCGTGAGAGCATTTTTGCTGATCGAAAAAACATGTATTTCCCTTTGATATTTGTTAAATAGTCCACCGTATTCTACGACAAAATTGTTAGAGATGTTGCGGAAAATCTGCATTATCATATAATAGAAACAAATGTTCGCAAAACTGGAGAAACTTATCATGCCTGAAACTGATTTTTCTAGCTTATCCCGTCCAATTCATGAGATGCCCGATTTTGTGAAAGATGCACTCGAAGAAGATCGTCTCATGGAGAAATACAACGAGCGCCCTGCCTATCAGCAAAATGATTATATCGGCTGGATTAACCGTGCGAAGCGACCGGAAACCAAAGAAAAGCGCCTCAATCAAATGCTCGATGAATTGAAGCGCGGCGATGTTTATATGAAGATGGATTGGAAACAAAAATAGCAATCGAATTGTTTACACAGGCATAATCTATAGAATCATGTATAGTATCTAAAGGATAGTTATGCATCGGGGAATGATACATGCCTCTACAAATTGTGATTCTTCTTTATGTTGTAGCTCTATTGATATTCGGATTAATATATTACCTGGGAAAAAAACAAAGTGACAATCTAATTAGTAAAATATCTCAACCTCGCCGGATCAGACAGATTGAAATTTCAGTTCCAGCAACAGGATACCGTAGCGCTCATGTTGAACTCAAAAATGACAATAGCTACACGATGCCTGAAATAATCAGGATGGTTAGACATAACAATCGCTATCAAACACGATTCACGGAAGAATTAGTACACCACACAATCGAAACATACTTTCCCTCTGCAAGACATCAAAAATTGAAGCAACAATTCGAACATGTACAAACAGCATATATCCGCGCAGTCGGACACCGTAATGCCGAATTGCTTCCCTTATATTTCAGAGAAAATCCCCGGATTATGCTTGTTCGGGTGATATTGTTTCTGACAGCCCTGATTATTGAAGCAAAGAATCCTGACGAAGACACAATGGACGATTTAATTTATCGCATTGAATATGATTATTATTCATTACTTTCAGAAAGTACCGTCTAAAACAAATGAAACAGGATTGATTGGACAAAAAGATGCTCGAAGAGATTATGATCATTTTCAAGTTGTTGCCCGTTTTGATTATTCTTTTTCAGCTATATTATCTATGGGATAATTTTGGAGAATCTTTCGGCTTCAAATCTGAGTCTGATAAAACGCTCTCTGCTACCAATGCCCCGGATGAACCTGCTAAACAAATGTCGATGCAAAAACTAAAATTACCCCTTACCAATCGCATAGAAAGCTACATTCAGCCAGATAATAATCATAACTATTCAATACGGCAGGTTGCCGTGATGTTGCAAAAAATTTCGGACTATTATTTGCGTTTCACACCGGAACTGGTCAGTAAAGTCATTGAATCTGAATTCCCGGTAGAAAGACATGATAAGTTAAAACAGCAGTTTAAGAGCTTAGCACAGAGTAGCATCCACGAAGTAAATCATTCTTATGTACAACACTATTTGCCTTATGACTTTATTGAACAGCCATTCAACGACACCGTACTATCAACGTTGTTTGCGGCAGCACTTGTCCTCGAAGCACAAAATCCGCATGATGAGACAATGGATAAACACATCAAACGGATTGAGAGCAATTATATAGAAGTCATCTACGACGCCGCACTTTTAATATATGACCTCAATACATGAGTTTCAAGTTTCGCAAATCAATTCGATTTCTTGCCCTGTTCACTATGATGACGGACACCGATTGCGCGTTCAATATCAATCACAAGCATGATGCCGTTGTAAGGTTCGGTCAAATCACCGAGTACTTTGGAGGCTTCTTCCTGGAGCATATCAACCATCTCATCAGGCACGACCGAGAGCAACATTTCGCCCTGTGCTTCCATACTGGTGATGATGTGCGCCATTGCCGATGACATCGACGACACCGCCAGTGGTAATTCAACCGAGCCTGTTCTGGCTTTCTCCTGTAAAGTACGCAAGCCATGTGTGCGGAAAATTGTCACACCGGGCGCACCCGCATCCTGCCATGCCAGTGCCACATCCATACCCTGCTCAACCTGTGCCGTAATCAATAAAACCATCTTCATGAGACTGTCCTTTTCTCTTCATCGGGGAAAACCATGCGTACAAAAATCGGCGTGACAACAGTGGTCACTACAATCACCAGAAATAGTGAAGAAAACATCGCACTATCGGATTGCAAAATATCTGCCGATAAACCGAGTGATGCGATAATCAAGCCAACTTCACCCCGTGAAATCATGCAAACACCAACCCGCAGTGATTCTGTTGCGCTGAATCCACCCAATTTTGCCCCGATACCACTACCGCCAATTTTAGAAATCACAGCGACTACCAGCAAAACAATAGCCAGAGGTGCAGCCGATAGCGGAAATGTACTCAGGTCAGTTTCCAATCCCACGCTGATGAAAAATATTGGAATGAGCAGCGCATAAGCAATGTGCCCGACCGTTTCTTCTATCTCATGCTTGATATTATGATGCACGCGACTGATGCCTAATCCTGCGATGAATGCCCCTGTAATTGGTGCAACACCACCGAGAAATTCTGCTGCCCACGAAAAAACCAGCATGGTCATGATTGCCAGTGCAGCCATGCCAAAATTTTGCCGTGCCGTCGAAACTTTATAAATACGATTAATCGCACGCGGCACAATATACCAGGCTATCGCCAGAGCTATCGTCAGGAATCCGACCATTTTCACTATTATAAGGAAGATAGACGCATTTCCCTCTGCTTCTGCGCCCGAATTACCACCGATAATCACCAGTGAAATGGATACCAGCAAAATCGCCAGCACATCATCAATAATCGCAGTTGCAAGCAGTGCATTACCTTCTTTGGAGCGTAAATGTCCGAGTTCAAGCAAAACCTGCGCCGAAATACTGACCGAAGTCGCAGCCAGAGTCACCCCTGTAAAAAGCGATACATCAAAACCATAATCGAAATAGAGTCCCGCGGGAATTGTCATCGCA
>ENA-OWNT01002720-OWNT01002720.1-seawater-metagenome-genome-assembly--contig:-NODE-2720-length-17848-cov-4.443363_pt1 | contig 17848 bp, 2 predicted proteins | sample MGYA00238136_ERZ651165 | MGnify/ENA primary metagenome ERZ651165 (study PRJEB26861, sample SAMN08777766) | seawater metagenome | isolation source: coastal seawater | place: USA: Florida | collected...
TGTACGGAAGACTTCTGTGCGGACGGCACTGTGGATTGCGATGGCGAATGCGATGGCACCAAGACCGTCGATGAATGTGATGTCTGCGGTGGCGACGGTACATCGTGCATCTTCTGTTACGAAGGGACCGTTGATTGCGATGGAGAGTGCGACGGTTCTCACGTCGTTGACTCCTGTAATGTTTGCAGTGGAGACGGCAGCAGCTGCGTCGAAGGTTTCTGTGACGACGGCACTGTCGACTGTGCTGGTGAATGTGATGGAACAGCCGTAAAGGACGAATGCAATATCTGTGGAGGAAACGGAGCAACATGTGCTGAAGTTTCATTTTGCGCGGATGGTGTGGTCGGTTGTGATGGTGAGTGTGACAGCGGTGAGGTGTATGACGAGTGCTCTGTTTGCGGCGGTGATGGCAGTACATGCTGCACTTCGCTCGATTGCAACGGAGACTGCGACGGCAGTGCTGTCAACGATTCGTGCGATGTATGCGACGGCAACGGTGCCACCTGTGCTGAAGATTTCTGTGCTGATGGAACCGTGGATTGCGATGGAAATTGCGACGGGTCTGCTGAAGTTGACTCTTGTGACGTCTGTGGCGGCGATGGCACGTCTTGCGTCTGCCCTTACTTGGACTGCGAAGGAACATGCTCCGGTTCTGTGGAACTCGACGAGTGTGAGGTTTGCGGAGGAGATGGCACAACTTGTGTTGGTTGCATGACATCAACGGCTTGCAACTATGATCAGTACGCAACAATATCTTCGGGCGACTGCTCATTCGTCACGAACAAGAATCTTGATTGCAATGACAATTGTTTGGTCGATGTTGATTGCGAAGGTTCATGCGGTGGAACCGTTGTGGACGACTCGTGTGAGGTCTGCGGTGGCAACGGGGCTTCTTGTGCCGAGGAATTCTGTGCTGATGGTACCATTGATTGTGACGGTTTTTGCGACGGCAGTGCGGTCGAAGATGCTTGCGGCGTATGCGGTGGCTCTACAACGGACTGTGCCTCCTCCGAGTGCTCATCCACGTTTGACTGCAAGGGCGTCTGTGGTGGATCTGCGAAAAAAGACGCATGTGGAGTCTGTGGTGGTGTCAATGCATCCTGCACGGACTTTTGCTCAGACGGCGTTGTGGATTGCGACGGTGAATGTGATGGTTCCGCCGTGGAGGACTCTTGCGATGTCTGCGGTGGGGACGGATCATCGTGCTACTGTTCTGGTGGTACCGTTGGATGTGACGGAGAATGCGACAGTGGAGCGTACATCGATGAGTGTGGCGTATGCGACGGCTTTGGTGCATCGTGCACTACAGACTTCTGCTCTGATGGCACCGTCGACTGTAATGGCGAATGCGACGGGACACTCGTCGTGGATGAATGTGATGTCTGCGGCGGTGATGGTACCTCTTGCTGCTCGAGTGATGTGGATTGCGAAAATGTCTGCGGCGGAAGCGCTGCAGTTGATTCGTGCGACGTGTGTGGCGGTTACGGAGCAACGTGTGCCGTCGACTTTTGCGCGGATGGGACAGTTGATTGCGCCGGAGAATGCGATGGATCACACGAGCTGGACTCTTGCGATGTTTGCGGTGGATCTGGGGCCAGTTGTGCTTCGGGCTTCTGCGACGACGGCACTGTTGACTGCGCAGGAGAGTGTGACGGAACTGCGGAAGCTGACTCTTGTGATGTGTGTAATGGAAACGGTGCAAGTTGCGCAACCGAAACTTACTGCGCTGACGGAACCGTCGGTTGTGACGGCGAATGCGACAGCAATGCTGTTCTTGATGAATGCAATGTCTGCGGTGGAGACTCGTCGACTTGCTGCTCGAGCGATGTGGACTGTGAAGGTACCTGTGGTGGTACTGCAACCACTGACTCTTGCGATGTGTGTGGTGGCTTCGGCGCCAGCTGTGCCTCGGACTTCTGCTCTGATGGCACAATTGACTGCGCTGGCGCTTGCGACGGCTCTAGTGTGTACGACAACTGTGGCATCTGCGATGGCGACAGCAGTACCTGTTCTTTCTGCACTGGTGGCGTCGTTGACTGCGAAGGTGAGTGTGACGGATCTGCTAAAGAAGACGAATGCGGTATTTGCGGAGGATACGGCGAAACTTGCACTCTCTTCTGCTTGAATGGTGTCGTCGACTGCGACGGTGAATGCGACGGATCGCGAGTTGTCGACGAATGCGACGTGTGCGATGGCGATGGATCTACCTGCTACTGCTCTGACGGCACCGTTGACTGCAAGGGACTGTGTGATGGTGTTTTCGTGTACGACGAGTGTGGCGTTTGCGGAGGATTCGGCAGCAGCTGCACAACGGACTTCTGCGCTGACGGAACCGTCGATTGCTTGGGCGAGTGCGATGGTTCCGCGGAAACGGATTCCTGCGATGTTTGTGCCGGAGACGGCGCTTCGTGCGAAGATGGAACGACCTTCTGCGCATACGGAACAATTGATTGCTTTGGCAAGTGCAATGGTGGTGCCGCGTACGACGAATGCGGCGTCTGTGACCAAGATGGACAATCGTGTGCCGAAAACTACTGCCCCGATGGCAGTGTTGATTGCTTGGGCATCTGTGACGGAACGTACGAGAAGGATAACTGCGGTGTTTGCGGCGGCAGTAGCAGCACTTGCAACACTTGCTCTGGCAGCACTGTTGATTGCGAAGGAACTTGCGGTGGATCTGTATTCGACGATGAGTGCGGTGTGTGCGGTGGCCATGGATCAACTTGCTCTGAAGACTTTTGTGCCGACGGTACTGTTGACTGTGATGGTGAATGCGATGGATCGGCTGAATATGACTCGTGCGGAGTTTGCGATGGTGATGGATCGAGCTGCTTCTGCGAGAATGGCGAAGTTGACTGCCTGGGAACTTGCGACGGCTGGGCTGTTGTCGACGAATGCGATGTTTGCAACGGTTTTGGGGCGTTGTGCACCGAGTCATTCTGCGAGGACGGCACCGTTGATTGCCAAGGAGAATGTGACGGCGGTGTCGTGGTGGACTCGTGCGACGTGTGCGGAGGCGATGGCTCCTCCTGTTGCAGTGGCGACGTCGACTGCAATGGTGTCTGCGGTGGCTCTGCTGTGGTGGATTCGTGCGATGTCTGTGACGGATATGGCTCGTCCTGTGTCGACGGAGAGTTCTGCCCAGATGGTACAGTAGATTGTGCCGGAGAATGCGACGGCTCTCACGAGGAAGACTCTTGTGAGGTCTGCGGTGGAACCGGCTACAGTTGCTCTCAGTACGCCAAGTTTGACCCTGACTACGTCCCATGTGACAGTGGCGTCAAGGATTGTGAAGGCGTGTGCGATGGCACTGCTGAGGATGATTCCTGTGACATTTGCGGTGGCAACGGAGCTACTTGCGCAACCGATGGGTATTGCTCGGATGGCACCGTGGATTGTGATGGCGAATGTGACGGCAGTGCTGTTTACGATGAATGTGGTGTGTGCGGTGGCGACGGCCTCTCTTGCTGTGAGCTTGATGTTGACTGCGCCGGCACTTGCGGCGGCTCGGCTGAGACGGACAGCTGCGACGTTTGCGCTGGAGCTGGGCTCAGCTGTGCTGAAGACTTGACGTGTGACGGCCTTGTGGATTGCCGTGGCGTCTGCGACGGGTCTACTGATCGTGACAATTGCGGTGTCTGCGGAGGCGATGGCTCTACCTGCTCGTTCTGCAAGGACGGAGTTGTTGACTGCAAGGGTGTGTGCGATGGATACTCCGAAGAAGACAGTTGTGGGGTTTGCGGCGGATACGGTGGTAGCTGCACGAATCCATTCTGTGCTGATGGAAGTGTGGATTGCGCCGGTGAGTGTGATGGCTCACACGAGCTGGACAAGTGTGGCATCTGCGGCGGAACGCGCACGAGTCCGTTTGACTGTCAATGCGACGACGGCAGCGACCTTGATTGTGAGAATGTCTGCGGTGGTTCCGCGGAGCTTGACGTTTGCGGGGTCTGCGGGGGATATGGAGAAACATGCACGGACGATTACTGTGCCGATGGTGTTCTTGACTGTGATGGTGAGTGCGACGGATCTCATACGTATGATGATTGCGGCATCTGTGGTGGTGATAGCACCACGTGCGCGTGCGACACTGTCGATTGCGATGGCACTTGTGACGGTACTGCTGTCATTGATGAATGCGATGTATGCGGCGGCTACGGTGCCAGCTGCACGGAAGATTTCTGCGCAGATGGCATTGTGGATTGCGATGGTGAATGTGATGGCGGTCGAGTGCTCGACACATGCGGCATCTGTGACGGCGATAGTAGTTCCTGTAGCTGCGTCCCAGGTTACGACTGCGAAGGTGTCTGCGGTGGATCGAGCGAAGTTGACTCATGCGATGTATGCGGAGGCAACGGTGCATCGTGCGCTGAAGACTTCTGCAGTGACGGAACGATTGATTGCAGTGGCGCATGCGACGGCTCGGCGAGCTACGATGCCTGTGGAGTTTGTGATGGCAGTTCAGACTGTGTGGATGACTGCGTTGTGGACTGCGATGGAGAATGTGGAGGCACCGCGGAAAAGGATTCCTGCGGAGTTTGTGGTGGCACTGGGTGGACTTGCGCAAACGAAACGTGCACAGGGACGCTGGATTGCGACGGCACCTGCGACGGCACTCTTGTAGAGGACAACTGCGGTATTTGCGGTGGAGACAGCTCATCGTGCACCGGTTGCTGGAACAGTGAAGCTTGCAATTACGAATCAAGTGACAATGACTGCACATTTGCTGACACTGGCTATGATTGCAGCGGAGTCTGCTTGTTGGACAAAGATTGTGATGGTGAGTGCGGTGGCTCAGCTGTTGATGATTCGTGTGATGTTTGCGGAGGCAACGGTGCGTCATGCGCAGAGGACTTCTGTTCGACTGGTACTGTCGATTGTGAGGGTAACTGCGATGGTTCTGCTCTCATCGACGAGTGCGATGTGTGCGACGGCGATGGTACATCTTGTGTGTATCCTGGCTGCGCTGATGGACTTGATTGTGCTGGTGTTTGCGGTGGTTTCTCCGTCATTGACGAGTGCGGTGTTTGCGGTGGCTTCGGCGCCACTTGCACCGACAGTTGGTGCGGGAAGAGCTATCAAATTATCGATTGCGCCGGTGAGTGCCAGGGCTCCCACGAAGAAGACGATTGCGGTATTTGTGGCGGCGACAGTTCATCGTGCGAAAGTGGTTTCTGTGACGATGGCACAGTTGATTGCTACGGCGTTTGTGACGGCTCCGCTGCTGAAGATGAGTGCGGTGTCTGCAATGGAGGTGGCATTACCTGCACAGAGGAGACCTGTGAATCAGGATCTTACGATTGCAATGCGGTCTGTGACGGCTCCGCAGCTGTGGACGACTGTGGTATCTGTGGCGGAAGCAGTGACAGCTGCCAATTGTGTGGCAACACTGATGCCTGCAATGTTGAGGGTGACCTGCCATGTACCTTCCCTAAGACCGGCTACGATTGCTACGGAAGCTGCGTGCTCGACCTTGATTGCGAAGGAACATGTGGCGGAAAGAAGGTTGAAGATGAATGCGGAGTTTGCGACGGAGATTCTTCATCTTGCACGGGGTGCGTCGACAGTGGAGCGTGCAATTATGTGGCTTCGAAAGTGGATGACATTACCATCGACTATTGCGTGTATCCGGATTCGGAGTTGGTGGATTGCAAAGGCAACTGCATCGTCGATGTCGACTGCGACGATGTGTGCGGAGGCACTGGTGTTGAGGATGGTTGCGGTGTGTGCAAAGCTTCAGATGACCATACCATATACTATGACTGCGCCGGTACGTGCTTCGGGGCTGCAGATGAAGATGCCTGCGGAGTTTGCGGCGGAGACTCGTCGACGTGCATTGGATGCACGGACACCGATGCTTGCAATTACGACGAGCTTGCAGCGGTTGATAGTGAGCTGTGCTGGTACCCAGACAGTGATTGTGTCGACTGTTGGGACACATGCACGTGCAGCGTTGATTGCGCTGGAGAATGCGGCGGAAGCGCTGTCACTGATTCGTGCGACGTTTGTGGCGGCGATGGCACGGCCTGTGACGGCGTTGATGATTGCGACGCTGTTGATTGTGAGGGAACCTGCGACGGTTCTGTTACGGTTGACGATTGCGACGTTTGCGGCGGTGACTCTTCTACGTGCACAGGTTGCATGACAAAATCTGCTTGCAACTACGACAAAACAGCGACGATTAACGATGCTGACTCTTGTGTGTTCCCTGAATCCACCAGCGAGGATTGCTTCGGTAACTGTGTGAGTTTCTATGACTGCCTTGGTGAGTGCGGTGGCAGTGCGACCGAGGATGTTTGTGGTATCTGTGATGGTGGAGCCAAGACGAAGGACTGCAATGATGTGTGCAGCGGTGGTGCTGAAGTTGACGAATGCGGCGTCTGTGGCGGCGACTCGTCCACTTGCACGGGATGCCCTCAAAAGGCAGCCTGCAATTACTTTGCTGGGGCTGACATTGCCGACTACTCAATTTGCACTTATCCGTTTTCATCCGACTACGACTGCTTCGGTGCCTGCATTGCTGATGAAGACTGTGGCGGGAAGTGTGGCGGAGATCGTGTCGTTGATGAGTGCGGAGTTTGTGCAGGATTTGGTTCATCTTGCACTGAAGATTGGTGCTCTGATGGTGAATATGACTGCTTGGGTAAATGCGGTGGATACAAAACAATCGACGAGTGTGGTGTGTGCGGCGGCGACAGCTCTGTATGTGACGGAGACAGCACTGCGGTGTGCGAATCCGGGGAGTATGATTGTTACGGAAACTGTGATGGTACAGAGGTTTATGACAGCTGCGGTGTGTGCTCGGATGACTACTGTGCCGATGGCACTGTTGACTGCAAGGGCGAGTGTGACGGCACTAACGTGCTCGACGATTGTGACGTGTGCGGCGGCGACAGCAGTTCATGCAGTGGTTGCTCCGACACCGCGGCCTGCAACTACGATAGCACCGCCGACATCGCAAATGATGATCTTTGCCTGTACCCCAAAGATTTAACCAGCAACAAGGACGATTGTTTCGGCAACTGCAGATTCAACATTGATTGTGAAGGTACTTGCGGAGGCAATATTCAAGTCGATGAATGTGGCATTTGTGGTGGTGAAGACATTTACTTGGACTGTGCTGGGACTTGCTACGGTGACGCCACATTCGATGCTTGTGGCGCTTGCGGAGGAGACAGTTCGTCCTGCGGTGAAATCCCCTTCACATTCGAAGTGAAGACGACAGGAACGGCTGCTATTTTGGGAACTTACTCAGTAACAACGATTAAAGAGGATGGATTGCTGTGTGACCAGAGAACTCAAATTTTCGTCTTCCATCAAGCCACAACTTTCGGCGTCGAGGCCGGTGTTGGAGGTGGTGTCCTCGGATCGGACTCTGCCGTCGGGTTGAAAACTCCTTCTCAAGAACGTGTTGTGGTGAATATGGCCCTGAAGACTCCAGTCCTCACAATTGAAAATGATTATGTTGCTGCTTATGCTTGGATGGCATCGCCTCAGTATGACTTCCCGATGCCTGCACATGTTGGTGTCATTATTGTCAACGAAGTTGAAGACACGGTCATCTTTGATTGTGGCAACATTACTGACTCAGTTGGTGTGACGTGTGAGGGTCGACTCGGTGAACACGCTGCTTCTTGGTTCAGCGACACTACTAACAAAACAGTGACGATTCGTAGCTTCATCTACAACAGCACTGGTGAACTTAACAGTGACCACATCCTCAAGTATGGCATCATCTCTGAGGATTTCGGTATGATTTTAGAAAAAACGCCTCTGGACTACGACATCAAGTTCATGGCCCTGGATGCCGGTGCTGTCTACGCCGCCATGCCGTCGTACACCATTGTAAAGGACGCTCCCTTCACTGTGGACTTGCTCGCGATTACGCTGGACTCCTCCGACGAACTTTACAGTCTCGGTGTTTTTGTAGTGACAATTGAATTGGCAGACAACGTCAATTTTGTGAGTATCGACTCAGACTACTTCAGCATTGCAGTAGCTCAAGAAGACAATACGTTGACGTTGTCGGGTCAGTACAAGTCGATCTGGGCGGATGAGCTTGAGGCACTGGCGTCCACCTCTACAGCTGCTCTGCCAGTCGCGGTTTTGACGCTGGAAGTGGACGAGTCAACTGACATCAAGCGCGTTCAGAAGATTGATGTTATCAATTATGTCTACGTCGACTCATTCATCGACGTGTACAGTCGAAAAATCCTTGAAAACACCGACGGGTACGTCTTCGATGAGAAGGGCCTCGGAGAGGCAGGTGCTGGAGGAGTCTTAACAATTGAGCCGCAATGGAACAGTGACTGGCAAGCATATGTTAACGTGACTGGAGGTGTCGACACTGAGTACATCAACTACGCTGTTCTTGGAGACACCATCGAGCAAACTGCGCTCATCACTGTTCGCGCCATGGTTGCCTGCCATGCTATGGGATCCACTCAGTGCATGGACACACAACAGTTTGACGTGCTGAAAGGTTTCACATGTGTCATCAGTGACGATACCGTCGCCAAAGTTTCTGTGGAGGAAGACGGGTGCTTGTTGTACTTCGACGGTGACGAAACATCCGCTGGTGACATCACTATCCAAGTGCAGTCCGCTGATGGTTTGATCCGAACAGTAGGATTCCGTATTTGGCTCCCAGTCGATGTCGTGGTCGAAGCTTCAGACACCAAGTTGTCTCAGATTGGCAACATTGATGGAAACCCGCTGCCTACCCCGGAATATCAGTGGGCCACAGTTCGCGCGACAGCGGCAATTTTAGGGCCAGAAGATCCTATTGAGGGAACAATTCGAACGCCACGCCTTGATGTCACGCAATTTGTGTCTCTTTATGTTGAAGAAAACAGCTACGTGCGAGCCGAAGGCCTGACCATCTATGGCATTTCACCAGGAACAGCAACTGTCTACTGTGCTGACCCTTGCGTTGCAGAGCCCCTTGATATCACTGTCAACCAGCAAATGTTAGGAGTGAAGCTAGCAACCTACCCCATGAACCAGATTGAACTTAGTGTCCCAGAAGAAATGGAAGACATGTCTGCTGAAAACTCTACATTCGAATACTTCACGGACTTCAACGTGACCGTTCTGGCTCGCCAAATTTTGACGGCTGAGCATCAGCTAGCAACTGTCTACTCGTGGGCGGTCTTCAGCGATGGTGCTGAAATGGTAGTGAATGACGGTATTGAAATTGAAGTTCTTCTTGACGGAACTGTGTACGTGGCGGACAATTCGACCCCGCCAACCATTGGTGTGGGTGAGCAGCAAACCGTTCAGCAAATGGCTGGAACTGACTTTATCATGGTCAGCTGGTTCCGCCAGGGTGAACTGATTGCCGAGCACCAGCCGTACATTGGCCTGTTGTTCCCAGACGTTGAAGGAGTTTTGGTAGAAGTTTCCGAGGACATTATCTACAGTGTGGATGATGCATTGGTGACTCTAGGTGCCCCGTGGCAAAGTATTCTCACCACCACAATGCAATATGCAGATGGAAGTGAACGTGACTTTTCTAAGGACTTGCGGACAATTTACACAAGCGTGGACGGAGTGTTCACCATCACAAACAATGTCCTCACGTTGGATGAAGCCTCAGTCGAAGAGGACACTATCACTGTGGAGTACAAGTTTTACACAACCGAAACCGCTGAGGTAACCATTCAAAGTGACGCTATGAACGCTCTCGTTGTCAATCCCATCGCTTACCCATGTTCCGAAGAAGATCCATGGGACTGCGACATCCGAGATACTTTGTATCAGGTTGGTGGCGCCTTCCAACAGATGAATATCTTGATCGCCGCTGAGAGCGAACGCGAGCTCATGTTCACGTCTGACACCATGTTGCAAGACTCGCAAGTGTCAATCGACTGCTCGTACTTAACTGCCACTGGGGGTGACTGCTCGGAAAGCAGCTGCGACTCAGATGAATGTGTCATTGCCGAGGATCCTCTGACTGACTACTATCTCCAGGGTGTTGAAATTGGATCAACGACGGTGTCTGTTTATTGGGACATTTTCGTGGGCACGTTCGATATCACAGTTGATGACTCGGAAACTGACGTCGTTGGAATTGACATTTTGGAGGTGTGCGACACTGCAGGCACGACTTGCATCAGTGTTGACAGTGACGATAATCAGATGCTGTCCGGAATCGTCAGCGATACATTCTACGTTTCTTCCAGGATTACCTTCGCAGATGGAACGTCATTCATCGACTCTGAGCAAAAGGAATTCTACCTCACGTCGTCGTACTTGATCATGAGATCGTCCGACAGCGACATTGTAAGCATCGACACAGATTGTCCAAACTGTGAGCTCTCTCTGCTGCTGAATGCTGTCGGAGTGGATCCTATCAAAATTACCGTCAGCGCTGGCACAGTGACGGATCACGTCTGGGTTATTCCCAACCTCATGCCTGGAGTGCACGATCTTGATGTTGGTTTGCAGGACGACTTTGCTTGGGCGAACTTAGCTGTTGCAGAGGAAGGTGATGAAATAGAAATTCCGATCCATTACAACACCAACGGCTCTGCGCTTACAGCGTTCCAAATCGTCGTCAACTTCGATTCTGATGTGTTGGTGGCATCGTCTGTGAGTGGTGGAAGTGATTGGGATGGTCCCGTTTCTTTCACAGTTGGTGATCCCATCGATGAGGTGCTCGTGATTTCATCAGACCCGACATCCACAACAGAGGGCATCAATCTAGAAATTGCTGTCGTTACGTTCGAGGTTGTGGGAACTGGAAACTTCGATGTGTCGGCAACGATCGTCGAGACTCTTTCATCCAGTGATAAACCACAAGGTCTGTGCTCTCGCAGCTCGATCGCCGGTTTTGCGGAAGCTGCAACAGCCAGTAGCAGGCGCCAGTTATCCACCTCACGGCGCTCATTGTCTGAAGGTGTTGCATGCATGTCGACTTGTGATGAATTACCTGTGGGCGACGCAAACGGTGACTGCCGATTCACAATCGCAGACATTTCGTGGATGAAGCGTTACTTGAATGAGGAAACGCTCGAATTCTCCGACGAAGATGCGCAACTTGTGCGCATGGATGCTGATCTTAATGGGGTGATTGATGGTGTCGATGTTTCGTTCCTCAGTTCTGCGTTGACAAAGAAGTACAGATTCTTGCGCGACTTTGCCAACGTCACGGTTGGAACCTGTGACTTGACCATCCAGGCCTCGTATGTGAGTTCTACGAACAGTATCACGACTGGTGAAGGTGAAAACATGTATGTGGAGATTGCATCAGCTCTCAATGTTGACAACGCCATCGTCCAAGTTGGAAATGACGACTTTGGTGTTGTGGAGACTGACGCCGGTTTTGCGGTGTTAATGAACGCCGACAGTTCCGGTGTCTACACAACGACCATCTCCTTCCCTGACAACAGCCAAGATCTGGCGGAGTTCTTTGAATTCGCTATCATGATGGAGACATTTTCAGCTGCTGGCACGACTTCGCTGCAGCGTTTGTTCCCATTCTATGGCAGTGGTTGGAAGCCGTTTAAGGATGTAGGTTATTCATTTGATCCCATGCCAATTTATGCACCGCAGTACTCCGACACTGCTGTGGATTCATTTGATTTCGGTTGCACTTGCGATGGTGCTTGCTTCGGCAAGGCTGGCTACTACAAGGCTGGTTGCTATGACGACGCCGTCGACGATGAGTGTGTTATTTGCACAAATAACCCTCGCTACGATGAAGGTCCCGCATACTACTTTACTGACACCGGTTACCTTGCTGACGAGTGCCCTTACAAAGAGTGCGCAGCGGCTCCCGATGGTTACTACTACACTGATTACGTGTTTTTCAGTAGCTCTTGTGAGAGCGCAGAATGCAGCAGCTGTCCTGTAGGAGAGTGGAACACCGGATGCGACCAGTCCGTGAACCAGTCGCTCTGCGTGCAATGTACTGCACCTCCGGAAGGCTACTACTGGATTTCGGGTGGCAACACCCACTACTTGGACGACTGCCCAGTCAAGGCATGCAACATTGATTGCGATGTTGGATACTTCAACGAGGGATGCAACGGCACTACGTCTGCAGGCGAGTGCGTGCCATGCTCTGATCCCCCTTCTGGCCACCGCTGGTCTGGCGACGGAAACTACACGGACTCCTGCCCCACAGAGGCTTGCAAAACCGACTGCCCTGTTGGTCAGTTCAACGACGGATGCGACCAGACGACGAGTGCAGGAGCTTGCACGGCTTGCTCCAACCCTCCGGATGGTTACTACTGGACGACAGACGGTGACTTGTTGGATGCCTGTGAGGTTGAGGAATGCTCGACGGATTGCCCGCGCGGAATGTTCAATGATGGCTGCGACCAGACCGCCACGAACGGAAGTTGCGTGGATTGCTCCACTCCTCCTCCTGGATACTACATCACTGGGGATGGAGACTTGGAAGACGAATGTCCAACCGAAGCTTGCTTTGTGGATTGCCCCATTGGAGAGTATAACGATGGCTGCTCAGAAACTACCAATAACGGTACTTGTGTGCAGTGCACGATTCCAGATGAAGGGTACTACTGGACAGGCGATGGCGACTACGCAGATAACTGCCAGACAACAGAGTGCCCCACTTGCGAGACCATTGGTCAGTGGAACTCTGGGTGTGACCGCACAACCTCCGCTGGTGAGTGTTTGTGGTGTAACAGTGTCGAAGGCCACTACTGGACGTCAATTGGCGATTACAGTGGTCCGGACAGTTGCGAACACAAAGCATGTAACGTTGATTGCCCATCCGGGCAATGGAACAAAGGATGCAACGGCACCAATTACAAGGGTCAGTGTGTTGACTGCACGGCTCCACCGTCAGGCTATTTCTACACCGGTGATGGCAACTACACAGATTCTTGCCCCATTGCTTCTTGCCCATTGGACTGTCCGATCGGAGAATACAGAGAAGGATGCGACCAAACAACGTCGAGCGGTTTCTGCACGAGTTGCTCTCCTCCACCGGAAGGATACTACTGGACCACCAACGGCAACTACACTGACAGTTGCCGTGTTGAACAGTGTAAAACATCTTGCCCGGTCGGTTACTGGAACGAGGGTTGCAATGGAACCAACTTCGAAGGCGATTGCGTCGCTTGCTCGACCCCGCCAAGTGGATACTACTTCGTTGGTGATGGTGAATACTCTGATGCATGCGAGGTTGAGCCTTGCAACACAGATTGCCCGATCGGTTACTACAACACTGGCTGTGACGGAACATCGAGCTCTGGTATTTGCACCTTGTGCACAGAACCACCGGAGCACTACTACTTCGTGACTGATGGTGATTTGACCGATAGCTGCCAAGTTGAATCTTGCCTTGCAAGTTGCCCCTCTGGACAATATGCTGATGGTTGCGGTGGCACCTCCGCAGGTGTCTGCGTTGACTGCTCGGACCCACCGGACGGATACTACTTCACTGGTGATGGTGGCTACACCGACTCTTGCCCAAGCGAGGAGTGTGCCACTGATTGTGAATACGGTTACTACAACAAAGGATGTGACGGTACTACGAGCAACGGAACTTGCTCGAAGTGTTCGGCCCTTCCCGACGGCTATTACTACACAAGCAATGGTGGTTTAGAAGATGCGTGTGGCACAGAGCAATGCGATATTACTTGCCCCATTGGGCAGTATCGCGCTGGATGCGACGGTGAAACTGTGGAAGGATCCTGCGAACCTTGCACAGCCACTGAAGGCGATTACTACTTCTATTCCAACGGTGGTTTAGAGGATGCTTGTGTGGAGAAGGATTGCGACACCGACATCTGCGAAGGCGCCACCTACTTGCTGGGATGCGGTGGAACGAGTGCAGGATACTGTGCGAACTGCTCAGCTCCTCCTCCGGGTTACTACTTGACCATGGAGAATGGTGGCTTCACTGACTCGTGCCCTGTACAAGCTTGCAACGAAGATTGCGATGTCGGCTACTTCAATGCCGGTTGCGAAGGGTCCAGTGAGGGAGAATGTGTGCCATGTTCGTCGGCTCCGTCAACTGCGTACTACACGTCCAACGGTGGCTTACGCGATGCTTGCGAAGTCGCACCGTGTGGCACGTGCCCAACAGGCGAGTACAATACTGGCTGCGAGAACGGCCTCGATCCTGGCACATGCGCACCGTGCACTAACGCAGAACCGGGTAGCTACTACCTCCCGCATGTGTACGTTGAAGACCCAACCGGCCTCTATGAGAATGGTGGCCAAGCCAATAGCTGTCCGTTCGAGGCCTGCAACGTAGATTGCGACCCTGGCTTCTACAACTTCGGGTGTGAAGGAACCACCAATGAGGGCGTCTGTGTCCAATGTTCTGGCGAGATGCTGCCCTGCGTGGAAAATGGTGCTGGGGATTCTTTTGCGTACATGGACTCGTCGGAACCGTCGGACATTGCCCGGCTTGCATGCGAATCACACTACGGCCAGGACAACTGCATCCCAGGTATCTGTGGTGGTTTCTCTTTCTACCACGCTGGCAAACCGGAAGAGGGATGTGCTTGCAACGGTCCTGTCGGCCAGTACCAATTTGTTTACGACAACCACTTCAACGACGAGAGTGTCAACGCAGACTGTGGAAACTCCCTCGCGTATGATTTCGACACCGCACACTACGTGGAAGACACCTCTATGTTCGTTCGTCGCCGAGTTAATGACTTGTGTGACGGTAAGTCTTGGGAAGTCACTCTCCTGGACTTGGGAACATTGTCCGATGAAGCGGTCCTTGACCCCGACTACTCATGCTCGAACTTCTACTGGCTCGACGATGGTGACCTCGAAGATGCGTGCCCGTTTTCGGTGTGCGAAATTGCATGCGCCATTGGCGAATACAATGATGGTTGTGACGGCACCAACGCAGGATCGTGCGCAGCTTGCACAGACCCAGATGACGGCTACTACTGGACCGGCGACGGCAACTTGGGAGACAACTGCCCGGTCGCTGAGTGTATCGATGAGTGCCCGTCAGGGACTACTCTCAGTGGCTGCGGCGGCGACTCTCCTGGAGAATGTGTTGCATGCTCCGACACGAGTTCTGGCTTCATGTTCAACCAGTCGGCGATGGGCTGCGCAGAAATGCCGTGCCGCTCCTCGTGCAACGCCAGCTACTACTTGACTGGAAGCTGTGGAAATTACGATGACTACGAGTGCACTCCGTGCACAACAACCTACGAATGTCCCGACGGCTTTGCCATTTTGACTCCATGTGACGGCACCGGCTTCGATGACGCTGTGTGTGAAAGCTTGAACACTATCACGTACACGTGCGACGCAGAAGAGTGTGGTGCTGGCCGTTCTGTCGATGTCCAGCTTACTGTCGACACCATGTCTGTGGTACTGGCCGGAGAGAATGTGTACATGGAGGGTACGAACTCTTTTGTCGGCGATGGTAAACAGCTGCGTGTGAACTCAACGGCTGATTCATCTGCGATATCTGGTGGTACCATCAACACTGTCGTTGCGGCGAAATCCACCATCTTGGGCGGAAGCGACATGTTCTCGATTGGTGAATGGGGCTCTATTCTTGGCGGCTACGACAACCGTGTTGCGGGTGAGAACAATGTAGTGGTCGGTGGCGTCAGAAATGACGTCTGCGACTTTGAAGGTGAAACCGCGGTTGTCAAATGCGGAACCGAAGCCTTCAGTGGTTCTGGTTTCAACAACGATGTTCCTGGCTCGTACGCCATTATCGGTGGCGGCTACGGTAACACAGCTGTCAATGACTGGATCTCGATTTCATCTGGCCGTAGAAACCGAGCCACGTCCAACTTTGCCACTTCTCCTGGCGGTTACCTCAACAAGGTCGTTGGGCGATACGCCACGGTCATCGGTGGATCGAGAAACACTGCTACAGGTAAATACTCGGTATCTTTCGGATGGTACACTCGTTCAGCTTCCATCCGCGCAGCGGTGTTCTCTTTCAGCGGAGAAGGAAAAACTCGTGTCTGCCGTTCTTTGGGCGACAATACAATCAATGTGTGCACGAAGAAGGGATTCTTCATCAATGGTCTCAACCTCGAGACTTTGGTTGAGAACCAGCGCCGCCGTGCTCTGGCATCACTACCAACTTCAAAGGCCGAGACAACACAGTACCTGTCATCCATGTCTGCCACTGCTAGTGAATTCGACGAGAAACTTGAAGAAAAGAGAGCCAAGTTAGCTGACCTCAAGCAACACGTCGAAGAACTCAAGCGGCAACAGTCCGAAGAGCAGGACATACACTAAGGAATGGACGCAAGCTGCACGGTGTTCCGTGCAACGCTCGTTGAAAGGGCGTTGCTCTGTGAATCCTAGTGAAACGTTCACAATTTAATCGGCAACAAAATAAAATATAAATATTCAATCCAAACTCAAATTTTGAACACTGTGGTCCTTTTGCCTCTAGTGCTGCACACAACCTGCCATCGGCATGCCATAGATCTACTCAACGCTTCACAATATTTACATCCCAACTCCATTCCCAACTCCATTCGTGGCAAATTGCTCGCAACGCCTGCACCGGTATGAAAGCATACTCGATTGGCAAAAACAAGGTAGTTTTGTGGGGAAAGGCGCTAATGGCTTAACATCAGTAAAATTTTCACAGGCATGCAAAAGATACAATGGTGCAACTTCACCACTTCGTGGAGAAACGTTGTCGTCGGCGAAATACACTGATGATGTACTTAAGGATGCCCACAGCTCGTCCAGCATTTTAAATGCGAGAAATTTGAGCAGTGCGCTGGCGGAACGTGGAGATTGCTTCGGCAACCATGTTGTCAATGATCTGCTTCGCAGGCAGAATTTCGGTGACAGACGCGGCGACTTGGCCCATCAACAAGGGCATTTTCGCCAACTGGCGGTATTCGATGTTGCCGAGCATGACGCAAATGAACAAAAGTCAATTCTGATAGCGTATGGTACCATACGAGCAGTCAACACTTGGGGCGCTACGCACCTGATCTTCGAAGGAAATTTCCTTGCCTTCCTTGGTCATGCGCTCAATGTCATGCTGGACCGGAATGACACCTTTGGAGGTCAGTGACTTGATTTCTTCGGGACGGGACTGCAGAAAATCACAACCACGACCACAAACAAAGCAGTATTAATTTGTCGACTCACACAATTTTATTCTGCACGCAGCAGCAGTGATTACCTCCCAGTCCTGGATGTAGTCAGTTTTGCGGACTCTCATCGGGCGTCCTAAACCACGTGAGGCGCGGTCAGAGAGTATGGCATGCGACGTGAGAGTTAGTGAACCATCGCACCTGTGTAGATGATCGTTCGAATCGTGTCGTGGTAGCCGGCTGTCAGCACACTTTGTTGATGACGAGGTGGAGCTCCAGCCTGTGCGACAACAACCCAAAATGCTCAAGGTGCACCTCTGCCTATGAATCGTGCGTGCACACGTGCAATCCTCACCTCCTCGGAGCAAATGAAACGAGTACCAACCCACACGGCATCGGCTCCCAACGATAGAGCCATCGCAAGGCCTACCGGAAAGGCAGCACAACACCATGCAACAAAGTTCACCAGTTCTAAAACCCCACAACTCACGTGCAGATGCGAGCCACATACCGCGACCATCAGAGATTCCACCAGCGGCGACAACGAAGATATCGGTGCCAGTGAAAGAAGACTTCTTGCCTCGGCACAGGTCAACAACTGCGGGGATGAGGATACTGGTTGCCACGTCACCAGTGTGACCTATGGCAAATTGGACAGAACTCGTCACAACACTAAGCCAGCAGTGTCAACTGACGGTCGTTCGTCCACAATTCAGCCACCACTGCAACACACACACACGCGCGCACACACGCACACACACACACACACACACACACACACACACACACCCACACACACACACACACACACACAC
>ENA-OWNT01002721-OWNT01002721.1-seawater-metagenome-genome-assembly--contig:-NODE-2721-length-17845-cov-5.716119_pt1 | contig 17845 bp, 14 predicted proteins | sample MGYA00238136_ERZ651165 | MGnify/ENA primary metagenome ERZ651165 (study PRJEB26861, sample SAMN08777766) | seawater metagenome | isolation source: coastal seawater | place: USA: Florida | collected...
GACTGCCCTGCGACCTGGGCGGCCGGCTTCCTGCGCCGCGCCTACCAACGTCCGCCCCTCCAGGACGAGATCGACCGGACCGTCGCCCTGGTCGCGTCCCAGCCGGATCTGCGCAGCGGGCTGGACGTCGCCATCCAGGTCGCCTTGAGCTCACCATCGTTCCTCTACCGATCCGAAATCGGCAGTGAAGACGGGGACTCACGCCTGCTCACGCAGCACGAGATCGCGACCCTCCTCGCATACACGTACACGGGCACCACCCCGGACGACGCCCTGCTCGACGCGGCCGACGCGGGCGCCCTGGCCACCCCCGACGAGCGCGCCACCCAGGCCCGGCGGCTCCTGTCCCTGCCCGCCGCCCGGGACGTCGTCCGCGCCTTCGGCGTCCAGTGGCTCGGCGTCGAGCCCATCCTCACAACCGACAAGTCCGGGAGCGCCTTCCCGTCGATGACGCCGGCCCTGCGCGCGGCCATGCTCGAAGAGACCGCGTCCTTCATGGAGGAGGTCGTGTTCGATGGCAGCGGGGCCTTCGAGGACCTCCTGACCGCACCCTCCACGCCGTCCGAGGCCCTGGCCGCTCACTACGGCAGCGACGGCGCCCGCGCCGGCCTGCTCGGCCACGGAAGCGTCCTCGGCACCTACGCCCACAGCGACCAGACCTCCCCGGTCCGCCGCGGCCTCTTCGTGCGCCAGCGGCTGCTCTGCGAGGAGTTCTCGGCTCCCCCGCCAGACGCCGGGGGCGTGCCCGACGTGGACCCGAACGCCACCACCCGCGAGCGCTTCGCCCAGCACAGCGACAACCCGGCCTGCGCCGGCTGCCACCAGTTCATCGATCCCGTCGGCTTCGGCTTCGAGCGCTTCGACGCCGTGGGCGCCTACCGCACCACCGAGAACGGCGACACGATCGACCCCTCCGGCGCGATGGTGGACGTCGAGGGGCGGGGGACGGACACGACCTTCGACTACACCTCGCTCCCGGAGCTCGGCCGGATCCTGGCGGACTCCGAGGCCGCGCCGGCCTGCTTCGCGCGCCAGTGGTTCCGATACCAGGTGGGCCATCTGGAGGACCCGGGCGCCGAGTGCAGCGTGACCACCCTGGCCGCGCGTCTCGCCGAGACGGACGGCAACATCCTCGACCTCCTCGTCGCCCTGTCCGAACAACCCCACTTCGTGCGGAGGTCCAACTGATGGGCAAGCACCTCGACGCCCGGCTCCGCCGCCGCCCGTCCCGCGGCCGCGTCTCCCGCCGACGCCTGCTGCAGACGCTGGGTGGCGCCGCCCTCGCCGCGCCGTTCTACGGCCTGCTCCGCCCCGGCGCCGCCCGCGCCGATGGGAACGCCGCCAAGCGCGTGATCTTCTTCTACTACCCCGACGGCGTACCCGGCGGCTCCCAGAACGGGGACCTCACGAAGTGGCACGCCTGGGGCAGCGAGCACGACTTCAGCCTCGGCGAGTGCATGCAGCCCCTGGAGGCCTGGCGGGACCGCTGCGTGTTCCTCAACGGGCTGTCCATGGGCGGGACGGACGCGGGCAGCCACCCGGGCGGCGCCAAGAAGCTCCTGACCGCCGCGGACCACGCCGGCGGCGAGTCCATCGACCAGTACCTCGCGCGCACCGTCGGCGCGAACAACTACTGGCGGCACCTGTATCTGGGCGTGCAGGCGAACCACAACAACGCGTCCGGCGACAAGCACATCAGCTACCCCACGGCCGGCGCGTCCATCGCCCCCGAGGACAACCCCCGCCGCGCCTTCGAGCTGCTCTTCGGCTCCGCCCCTCCCCAGGACACCGGGGACGACGACGACGACAGCACCGAGGAGATCACGCCCGACCCCACCGAGGTCTCCGTGATCGACGGCGTGCTGGACGAGATGAACGCGCTCCGCTCCCGCCTGGGCACCACCGAGGGCGCAAAGCTCGACATCCACCTCGAGGCGCTGCGGGAGGTGGAGCAGCGCATCAAGTACGTGCCCGGCAGCGGCGGCAACACCGGCGGCGCCAACACGGGCGGCGGCGCCACCGACCTCGACTGCGGGGCCCCGTCCATCGACACCGGCGCCTTCAGCGACGGCCAGCTCTACGACGCTGAGAAGTTCGGCGACATCCTGCGGGCCCAGACGGACCTCATGGTCCTGGCCATGGCCTGCGGGCTGACCCGCGTCGGCACGCTGCAGTGCAGCCACCACACCTCCGAGCTGGTGATGTCGCGGATCCCCGGGTCCCCCATGCACGACCCGACCTACGACATGCGCAGCCACCAGGCCTCGCACTACGGCGCGTCCCACGACTGGGAGAGCCGGGAGTTCACGGCGTTCTTCCAGCAGCGGCAGTGGTTCGCGAGCCAGTTCGCCTACCTGCTGGAGCGGCTCGACAGCATCCCCGACGGCGACGGCACCATGCTCGACAGCAGCGTGGTGGTCCTCACCACCGAGGTCTGCGACGGCAACACCCACGCTCACGACAACATGCCGTTCGTCGTGGCCGGCGGCGCGTGCGGGCGCATCAGCACGGGCCGGTTCCTCGACGTGGGCTACCGCCGCCACGGCGACCTCTGGGTCAGCGTCGCGAACGCCATGGGGGACGGGACGAGCTGGTTCGGCGACTCCAGCGCCGGCGCCGTCCCGGGCCTCGTGAGCTGACACGGATCCCGCAGGATCCCCCTGGACGGGCTACGCGCCCGGCCTAGCATCGGAGCGTGTCCCGCTCCTCCATGCCCGAGACCTGGACCGAGGCGACCCTGCGGGGGATCGCTCCGGGTGAATACGACTTCCAGGAGTTCAAGGCGTCCGCCTGGCTGAACGGCGACGGCGAGGTCGTGCCGAACTTCCTGGGGAACTACTCCAAGCAGCTCAGCGCCTTCGCGAACGGCGCCGGCGGCCGCCTCTTCATCGGCCTGGACGACCGAGGCACCGTGGACGGCGGCGTCCCCATCCACCTGAAGTCCGGCGGGATCCGCGCCTGGCTCGAGGACGTCACCCCCGGGGCCATCGACCCGCCGCTCACGGGCTTCAACGTCTACGAGGTCCGCGGGGACGCGAGCCCGCTCAGCCGGATCCACGAAGGGCATGCTGTGTACGTCGTGGAGATCCCATCCAGCGACGGCGCCCCGCACCAGGCCCTCGACCACCGCTACTACCTCCGCATCGCCGGCAAGTCCCGGCCGATGGGGCACGTGCACATCCAGGACGTCCTGCAGAGGACGCGTCATCCCCAGGTGGAGCTGACCCGCCTGGGGCCGTTCGGCGAGCCGGAGTACGACCTGTCCGACCCGAGGGGGCCGCGGGTGCTCATCTCGTTCCGGGCGTTCCTGAAGAACCACGGCCGCAACCTCGCGACGCACACCGGCGGCGAGATCCTGCTGCCACGCCCGTTCGTGAACACGACGTCCCGCACGCGCATGCTCGGCTACGAGGGCATCCGGCTCACGCAGCGCCCGGGCGAGCTCGTCTTCTTCAAGTACCTCCCCACGCCCCTCTTCCCCACGCAGGAGACGTTCTTCCAGCGGGTGTGGGTCTCACTGCACGCGGGCAACCGTGCGTTCGTGAAGGGCGAGAAGGGTGTGCTGCGCTGGCGGGTGTACGCCGACGACGCGCCGCCGCGCACGGGCACCGAGGATCTGTGGAAGTTCCGGGTCGTCCGCCGCGCCGTCCGCTGGCTGGACAGGCAGATCGCAGGGCCCTCGAGCTCCCGCGGCGCCTGAACGGCCGTCAGGCGTCGCGCAGCCAGCGGGCGGCCTGGCGGGCGTAGTACGTGAAGATCACGTCGGTCCCGGCGCGCCGCAGGGCCATCAGGGACTCCAGCGCCACCTTGCGCTCGTCGATCCAGCCGTTGGCGCCGGCCGCCTTGATCATCGAGTACTCGCCGGACACCTGGTAGGCCGCCACAGGCAGGGCGGTGTGGTCCCGCAGCAACTTGATGATGTCGAGGTACGGCAGCCCCGGCTTCACCATCACGATGTCCGCGCCTTCGAGCTCGTCGAGCTCCAGCTCCCGCAGGGCCTCCCGGGCGTTGGCCGGATCCATCTGGTAGGTCGCCTTGTCGCCGAAGCGGGGCGCGGAGTCCAGCGCCTCCCGGAACGGGCCGTAGAACCCGGACGCGTACTTCGCCGTGTAGCTGAGGATGGAGACCTCGGTGTACCCCGCGGCGTCGAGCGCCTCGCGGATCGCGCCCACGCGGCCGTCCATCATGTCCGACGGGGCGATGACGTCCGCGCCGGCCTCGGCCTGGCTGACGGCCTGGCGGCTGAGCACGGCGACCGTCTCGTCGTTCAGGATCCGGCCGTCCTCCGAGACGATGCCGTCGTGCCCGTCCGAGCTGTAGGGATCCAGCGCCACGTCCGTGCACAGGACCAGCTCCGGGAAGCGCTCCTTGAGGGCGCGCAGCGACCTCTGCACCAGGCCGTCGGATGCCCAGGCGTGGTCCCCGCGGGGGGTCTTGTGCTCGTCCGGCTCGGCGGGGAACAGGACGAGCGACCGCACGCCGTCTTCCAGCGCGCCCTCGGCCTCCCGGAGCAGCCCCTCCGGCGACAGGCGGGAGCAGCCGGGCATGGCGCCGATGGGCTGGTCGTCGGGCCCGGCGTGGATGAACAGGGGGTAGACGAAGTGGTCCGCCGTCAGCCAGGTCTCCCGGTGCCAGGCGCGCACGGGCGGGGACTTGCGGTTGCGACGGGGTCGGGCGATCAGGGGCAGCTGGCTCATGGCGGAACAGTACCTCCCTCGATGAGGGCCGCATCCACCCGCTGGAGCTTGCGGCCCACGTCCAGCGCGAGGTTGCGGTAGAGGAGCACGGCGATGTCGGGCCGCGCGCGGGTCAGGGTCGACAGATCGTCCGCCGTGAGGACCGCCGCGACGACGTCGTCACACACCCGGGCGGTGGCGGAGTGGGGGGCGCCGGTCATGACGGACAGCTCGCCGAGGCAGTCGCCGGCCCCGACCTCGCCGACCGCTCGGCCTTCGATCTCGACGCAGATCCGGCCCCTGAGCACGACGAACAGCCGACGCGCCGGGTCGCCAGCGCGGTAGAGCGCGGTCTCCTCGGCGGCCTCGAGCACGCTGAACGCGCCCGCGAGCCGATGACGCTGCTCGGCCGTGAGCCCCTCGAAGAGCGGCAGGTGCCCGACGGCCGCCTCCACCCGGGGCAGCACCGCCCGCTGCCGGAACGCCCGCACCACGAGCTCGGCCGTCGCGTGAGCGTGAGGCGTGAGCGCCACCCGATCCAGGTCGGGGGGCGCGCAGAACAGCCGCACCATGCGCACGACGTCGAGCCGCTCCACCTCCGCGAACACCGCCGCCGGAACATAGGCCGCGGGCAGGAAGCCGAGCTCCAGCAGCGTCCGCTGCATGCTCGGCGCGTGCGCAGAGACGTCCGCCTCCACGTACTTCACGTCCCAGGCGCGGCAGCGCTGGAGGAGCTCGTCCCACAGGAACCGCACGACGCCGTCGCTCCTGGCGATGAGCTCGAACACCCGCAGGTTGCCGTCCTTGGGGTGGTGCACGAACCCGATGGCGCCGGCCACGGCCCCGCCTGCGTCCCGCGCGATGACGTAGCTGGCCTGGCGGGCCGCGAGCATGAAGAAGCCGTACTGCAGGCGGATGGGCCCGAAGATCTCGCGCCGCCGCACCCGCCCCCGCTCGATGCGCAGGAGCGCCGGCGTGCCCGCCGACGTCAGGGCCTCGGCCGTGAGCCCACCCTCGGCCGCGTAGGGCGGCGCGTCCTCGTCGACGATCGCGTCCGGCGTGAGGCCGCAGCGACGCAAGGACAGCGCCGCCAGCGCCTGGGCTTCCGGGATGATCCGCGGGTGGTTGCGGCGCAGCGTGAGGCCCGGCTCGAAGACCAGGCCGTACAGGGCGATGCTCTCGCGCTCGTCGAACTGGAACTTGTTGGGCAGGAAGCCGACGCAGGCCAGCTCGTGGCGCTCGCTGATCTTCTGGGAGAACGCGTGGGCCGTGCGGTTCTCGACGAGGGCGGCGTGCAGCCGACCGCGCACGAAGTCGATGCGCCGCTGCATCAGGAGGTTGCCGATCCCCCGGCCCCGGGCTCCGGGCGGGACCGCGAGCCGCCCGAACTCGCCGGTGAGGTCCGAGTGGGACGACACGTCGAACACGACCGAGGCCGTGCCGAGCAGCCCGCCCGTGGCCGTGTCCTCGGCCACGAGCATGAGCAGCGAGTCGTTGTAGACGGCGCGCTTGAGCCAGTCCTCCTCGTAGAAGTCGCGGTACGGATAGTCGTCGGCGTACGTGGCGTCGAAGATCGCGCGGATGCCGAGCACGTCGGCCTCCGTCGCCTCCCGGACGATCACCGGCCCGCTCACGCCTCGCCCCGCAAGGCCTCGCCGGCCCGCCGCGCCACGGCGTCGAACCACGCCGCGCCCACGGCGAGGGCCTCCTCGTCGAAGTCGAACTGGCTGGAGTGCGCCGGGAAGCTCTCGCGACCCGTCACCTGGGCGCCGAAGCGGACGTAGCAGCCAGGGACGTGATCGAGGAAGCAGGCGAAGTCCTCACCGCCCATGTTCGCGGACTTGAGGGGGCCGACGTTGTCCTCCCCCACCACCGCCACGGCGGCCTCCCGCGCGATCACGACCGCGCGCCCGACGTTCACCAGGGGCGGCGTCCCCTCCTGGAGCGTGAACCGGACGTCGGCGCAGTGAAGCTGGCCGATGGCCGACGCCACGCGACTCAGGGAGGCCTGCAGGTGCTCGCGCACGTCCTCGTCCTGCGCGCGGATGGTGCCCGCGAGCCGCGCCCGCCCCGCGATGACGTTCGGCGCCGTGCCGGCGTCGAACACGCCCACGCTGATGACGCTGGGCCGCGCCGGATCGATCTCGCGGGACACGATGGTCTGGATGGCCGTGACCATGAGGCTGCCGACCACCACAGCGTCCAGCGCCTCGTGCGGCCGCGCGCCGTGGCCCCCCCGCCCCTGGATGAGGATCTCGAAGCTGTCCGTGCTCGCGTTCACCGTGCCGGTGTGCACGGCGAGGAACCCCGGCGGGTAGTGCCGGTCGACGTGGCCGCCGAAGATCATCTGCACGCCGTCCAGCACGCCCTCGCGGATCATCGCGGCGGCGCCCTCGGCGCGCTCTTCGGCCGGCTGCCACAGCAGGCGCACCGGGGTCGGGGGCGGCGTCGCCAGCAGCAGCTCCGCGGCGCCGAGCAACATGGAGGTGTGGCCGTCGTGGCCGCACGCGTGCATCACACCCTCGTTGCGGGACGCGAAGGGCAGGCCCGTCTCTTCGTGCACCGGCAGCGCGTCGGTGTCAGCCCGCAGTGCGACGATCGGGCCGTCCGCCCGTCCCGGCAGATCCGCGACCACGCCCGTCCCCGCGACGCCCGTCCGGTGGGCGACCCCCAGCTCGGTCAGGCGCGCGCCGATGCGCTCCATGGTGCGCTGCTCGGCCCAGCTCAGCTCCGGGTCTGCGTGCAGCGTGCGCCGGATCGCGCGCATGCGCTCGAAGACGTCGGCGGGGGTCCCGTACAGGGCGTCGTCAGGCATACGTCCAGGGTATTGCGGACTACACTCGCCGGCCATGACCGAACACGCACGCACCCTCGATGCCCTGCTCGACCGTTTCGACGCGGTCCGCCACGCCGCCCCCAAGGCCTACCGCTGGGCCCACCAGCACGACGGCGGCGAGCACCCCTTCCACCTCGTGTTCTCCTCGCTGATCCACGGCAACGAGGTGGGCAGCGTCGAGGGGCTGGTGCGCGTGGTGGAGGACCTGGCGAGCGGCCGGATCCGCTACGGCGGGCGGGCCACCCTGTTCCTGGGGAACCCGGAGGCCGGTCGGGCGAACGTGCGCTTCCTGGACGCAGACCTGAACCGCGTGTTCGTGCCGGACCTGGCGGGCTCGGCCCACGAGATCCGGCGGGCGCTGGAGCTCATGCCCGTGCTCGACGAGGCGGACGTCTACCTGGACTTCCACCAGACCCTGAAGGCCGCGCGCCAGCCCTTCTACATCTTTCCCTGGGGCGAGCAGGCGTGGCACTGGGTACGCGCGCTGGGCGGCGCGCAGGTCTGGGTCACGCGCAATCCCGGGCAGGCGTTCAGCAGCGGCGTGATGTGCGCGGACGAGTACGTGCGCGAGCGCGGGCGCCCGGGCATCACGATCGAGCTGGGAGAGAAGGGCTGGTCGAGCGAAGCGGCGGAGACGACGTACCGGATGATCACCGAGGCCCTCGCCATCGCCGACGACATGGCCGCCGGGCGGCGCACCGTGGCCGACGCGGCCGCCGAGAAGCCCGACGTGCACTTCTACGACACGATCCACCGCGAGCAGTTCAGTGACCCCGCGATGACCCTGAAGCCGGGGATCGGCAACTTCGAGCCGGTCAGCGAGGGCGCCGTGCTCAGCGCACCGGGCACCCCCGAGATCCGCGCGCGCCACGAGGGCGCGGTGCTCTTCCCGAAGTACCCGCCGCGGGACGCGGACGGAGGCGCGCTGGACCCGAGGCCGCGGGAGATCTTCCGGATCGTGGCCGAGCTCGACCGGCACCCGCTGGAGCTGTGGGGCGGTCAGCGGGACTGACGGCGCCGCCACAGGGGCAGCAGCACCAACGGCAGCAGGGCCGTTCCCCCGCCGCCGCAGTCCGCGCACCCCGGATCCGGCGGAGCGGCGCTGTCGTCGTCGTCGCCCCCCGAGGGCCGCGGGCGCATCCGCTCCAGCACCTCGTACAGCTCGTCCCAGAGGGGCTCACAGACGACCGCCACGTCGGAGTCGGCGGGACACTGGAGCGGCCCCGCGAGGTCCAGTGTCGGCAGGACGTCGGTGACCGAACCATCCGACTCGATCCGCACGACAGCGCGGTCGTCCGCGAGGGTGTTCACCGCCAACCAGAAGCCGCGATCGTCCTCGTTCCCCCCCCAGCCCTGGGGCGCGCCGGCGACGGGCGACCAGGTGACGCCGTCGTCGGATCGGTGCAGCGCCCGCGCCCCGCCCACGAGCCAGCCCCCCGGATCGCGCAGCGTGACGTCGAGGAACGCGTCCGGAATGCCCGACACGGCCGAGAAGGACTGACCGCCGTCCTCCGAGGCGAACACGGCGTCCTTGGTGGACCCGTCGAAGTTGAGCCAGACCACGTCGGGATCGGCGGGGTGCGTGGCCGACACGGACCCGATGGTGACGACCTCCACGCCGTCCGTGGGCACGGGCAGCTCCTGCCACGTCTGTCCGGCATCGTCCGAGCGCAGCAGCCAGGCCGCGGCGGGATCGACCTGCGCGGCGATGGCGTACGCCCGGCCGGCGGGACCGAACCGCACCGAGCGCATGAGCCGCGCGTCCCACTCCTGCACGAGCGCCCAGGTGGCGCCCCCATCGACGGACCGGTGGATCCCGTTGGCCGGCACGCCGTCGCCCGTGTCCAGATCCGCGGTGATCGCCAGCGCCACGAGCGGGTCCGCGGGATCGAACGCGGCCCCGACCACCACCCGATCCTCGAGCCCCGTGGTGGGCTGCCAGGAGCAGCCGCCGTCGGTGCTGCGGTAGAGCGAGATGCCCTCGTCGACCACGCCGTCCAGCACCCCGAGGACGCCGAGCAGCGTCCCGTCGGGCCCCAGGACGAGGTCGGGCAGGAGGGTCTCGCTGCCGCCCGAGAAGACCTCGTGACAGACCCAGCGCCAGTCATCGTCCGCGACCCGGGACACGTAGCCCCAGGGCGCCTTGACCCAGACGTCGTCGCTGCCGTCGCGGAGCAGGATGTCGGTCTCCCCCGCGCCGGCGCCGACGTGGGCGGCCGCGGGCGGAGCGATCAGGAGGAGGACGAGGACGAGGAGGTGCCGCACGGCGGGAGTCTAGAGGCGGCGGTCAGCGGCCGGGCGGGCAACAGGTGGCCGCGCAGACGTCGGGCAGCGCCGGCAGGCGTCCGCGGACGGGGCGCTGGGGGCCGAACCGCTCGCGGACCAGGTCGCCGACCATGGTCACGAACGCCGGGTGCGTGCCCGCCGTGGCCGCGCGGTGCACGGTGAGTCCGAGCTCGGCGGCCCGGTCCACGGCCTCCACGTCCAGATCCCAGACCACCTCCATGTGGTCGGCCACGAACCCGAGCGGCACCAAGACGATGGGGCGGTCCTCCCCCTCCTTCGCCAGCGCCGTGAGCCGATCGCAGACGTCCGGCGCGAGCCAGGGCACGGACGGGGGACCGCTGCGGCTCTGCCAGGCGAGGTCCCAGTCGAGCCCTCCGAGGTCCTCGGCGACGATCCGCGCGGCCTCGCGCAGCTGCTCCTCGTAGGCGCATCCGGCGGCCTGGGCGGTCGGGAGCGAGTGCGCGGTGAAGAGGAGCAGGCAGTCGCCCTCGGGGCGTACCTCCCGCACGCGCGCGCCGACGGCGTCGAGGAACCCCGGGTGGTTCCAGAACCCCCGGATCTTGTCGATCCGCGGGGCACCGGGCACGGCGGTCCAGGCGGCGCCGATGGCCTCCAGGTACTGCCGACACGCCGACCAGCTCGAGAACGCCGAGGTGACGAAGACCAGCGCCCGGCGAACGCCGTCGTCGCGCATCTGCGCGAGCGTGTCCACCAGGGACGGAGTCCAGTTCCTGGTCGCGAGGTACACCGGCAGGGACGGACCCTCGCTCGCGAGGTGCGCGCGCACGGCGGACACGAGCGCCTCGGTGGCGTCGACGATCGGGCTGCGGCCGCCGACCCGCTGGTACCGCGCTGCCACCTCCTGAAGCCTCGCCTCGGGGACCGCCGCCCCCTTCACCACGCTGCGGAGGAAGGGCATGACCTCGTCCGGCCCGGCCGGACCGCCGAAAGACAGGATCAAGAGGGCGTCGGGCATCTCGTCCAGGGTCAGGCTCATGGGCGCAGAGTAGTAGGATGCGCCCGGTCGCGCCCCGACCGTGCCCAGGAGTCCCATGCGCCTGCGTTCCCTGCTTCCCGCCCTCGCGCTGCTCGCCCCGCTCGCCCTGCTTGGCTGCGCTCCTCCCGGAGCCACCGGCCCCGGCGGTCCCGGCGGCGGTCCCGGCGGCCCGTCCGGCGGTCCCCCCCCTGATCCGGGCGCGCCCGGTGGACCGGGGGGTGGGCCCGGCGGTCCTGCGGGAGGCCCGGACGGAGGGCCGGGCGGAGGACCCGGCGGAGGGCCCGGCGGAGGACCCGATGGCGGTCCGGGCGGAGGACCCGATGGCGGTCCGGGCGGAGGACCCGATGGCGGTCCCGGCGGAGGACCCGGCGGCGGCCCGGGGGGTGGGCTCCCGGAGCTCGGCTGGCCCGTCGGTGAGGTCCGCGAGCAGCCCCTGGGAGCCACCACCTACGTCGCCGGCCAGGTCAGCACCTCCGAAGCCATCTTCGAGCAGGACGTCGGCACGATGATCCACGCGATGTACCAGGCCCTGGAGGGCACGGACGTCCGCAAGACGGGCCCGGCGTTCGTCCTCGTCACCGGGCCCTGGGGCGCCGCGATGCAGGCCACGGTCGGCTTCCCCGTGGTGCCGGGGACGAAGACGGAGTCGGTCCCCGCCGGGTACACCCTGGAGTCGCTCCCGAGCAGCCCCGCGCTGGCCATGGTCCACCAGGGGGCGCGCAACACGCTGGCGGCCGCGGACACGCCGCTGTTCGCGAAGGCCGGGCGCGCCATCGCGGATGGGGGCACGCGCATGTACGTGCTGCTGGATCGGCCCGACGAAGCGGGCCCCGCGGGCCCCAAGACGAAGGCCGTCCTCCTCCTGTCCGAGTGAACGGGGAGCATTGACAGCCGGGCTGGCAAGCCCAGGTTCGAAGGAGCGATGAACGCTCCCCTCCACTACGCCTTTCGCCTGCGCAACCTCGCCTCCACGGTGCTGCTCCTCGCCCTCCTCATCGGCGCCAGCGCGGCCCTCACCTGGTGGGTCCTGGGCAGCACGACCGCCCTCTGGATCGCCCTCGGGCTGACCGTCGGCGCGCTCTTCTGGGGCAACGCCCCCACGGGCTGGCTGCTGCGCGCCCGGAACGCACGGCCCGTGGATCCCCGGCGTCCGGGAGGCCTGCTGGCGATCCGGGACGAGCTGTCCCGCCGGGCCGGCCTGGAGCAGCCCCCCGCGCTCTACTGGATCCCCTCGGGGCGCATGGAGGCCATGACGGTCGGACACGGCCGCGACGCGGCGGTCCTGGTGAGCCTGGGCATGCTGCGCGCGCTCTCCCCTCGAGAGCTCGCCGGGGTCCTCGCCCACGAGATCAGCCACCTGCGCAACCACGATCTGACGGTCCTCGCCCTGGCCCGCGGGGTCGGCCGGTTCGGCCGGTTCGTGGCGCGCCTCGCCCTGTTCGTGGCGGTGCTCGCGGTCCCCGGCCTCGTGTTCTCCGGCCAGCCCGTCCCCTGGCTCGGCCTGGCCGTGCTCGTGCTCGTGCCGCGCCTGCTCGTGGGGCTCGAGCTGGCCATCAGCCGCGCCCGCGAGTTCGACGCCGACGCGTCCGCGGTGGAGCTGACCGGAGACCCCGGCGCTCTCGCGTCGGCCCTGGCCCGGGTCGAGGCGATCGAGCGACGGGCGGCCGCATGGGCGCGCCTCGTCGCCCCGGTCACGGAGGTCCCCCCGTGGCTGCGGTCCCACCCCGCCACCGAAGAGCGGATCGCGCGCCTCACCGCGCTGCGGGCGTGATTGGGCGGTAGGCTCCTGCGGCGATGACCGAGGAGTCCTCCGAGACCGAGCATCCGACGCCGCTCCGGGACGTCCTGTCCCGCCGCTGGGCGGACATCGAGGACGCGGCCCGCACGATGGTCGGCGGGAGCCGGGAGACGATCCGCCCCGACGCCCCGGGCGGCACCGAGTCGGCCCACGCCCGCGCCCTGCAGGCGCTGCTCGCCCACAACTCCATCAGCTCCGACGCCTCCCGGGTGCGCACTCACGACGTGCTCGGCATGGGTGGGATGGGCGTCGTGCACGTGGGCACCCAGGCGTCCCTCGACCGCTCGGTGGCGGTGAAGTCCGTGCGGCCCGATCTGCGGGATCCCGTCAACACGCTCAAGCTGCTCCAGGAGGCCTGGATCGCCGGGCGCCTCGAGCACCCCAACATCGTCCCCGTCTACGACATCGGGGCGGACCCGTCCGGCGAGCCCCTCATCGTCCTGCAGAAGATCGAGGGGCAGTCCTGGGACACCCTCACCGCCGACGCGGACGACGTGCACACGCGCTTCGGCGCGGCCGATCTCCTCGACTGGAACCTGCGCGTGCTGATGCAGGTGTGCAACGCCATCCACTACGCCCACAGCCGGAGCATCGTGCACCTGGACGTGAAGCCGTCCAACGTGATGATCGGCGCGTTCGGCGAGGTGCTGATCCTCGACTGGGGGCTCGCCATGAGCCTGCAGGACGACGGCACCGGGCGGCTGCCGCTGGCGGCCGACAACGAGGAGATCGTCGGTACCCCGTCCTACATGGCGCCGGAGATGCTCGCCCAGGAGGGCGGGCGCCTCGACGAGCGCACGGACGTCTACCTCCTCGGGGCCACGCTGTACGAGCTCTGCGCGGGCCATCCGCCCCACCAGGGGCCGAACATGCTGGCGATCCTGTATGCCATCGCCACGGACGAGCTCGCGCCGCCCACCGGCGTGCCCGACGAGCTCGCCGCCATCTGCATGCGCGCCATGGCGATGGATCCGGCGGACCGGTACGCCAGCGCCGAGGAGCTGCGCCTCGCCCTGCAGGACTTCCTGGAGCACCGGGGCTCGCTGCAGCTGGCCGCCGAGGCCGCGCGCAAGGCGGACCTGGTGGTCGCGATGGCGCGGCAGGGCCGCGAGCCGGACGATCTGCGCGAGCTGTACGAGGGCGCCCGGTTCGGCTTCGAGCAGGCGCTGCATGCCTGGCCGGAGAATCCGAAGGCCCAGGAAGGGCTGCGGTGCCTGCACGTCCATCGGTGTCGCTACGCGCTGCACCAAGGGAACGCCGCCCAGGCCGCCGAGCTCATGGCCGCGCTGGACGATCCCCCGGCCGACCTCGTGGCCGCGGTGCAGCAGGCGCTCGCCGACGAACAGGGGCGCACCGCTCGACTGACCCAGCTCCAGGCGTTCCGGGACGACATGGACGTGCGGATCGGGCAGCGGACGCGCGTGTTCCTCGTCGGGCTGCTGGGCCTCGGGTGGACGACCGTGCCGGTCCTGCGGCACCTCTCGCCGCCCGCCGCCCCGGACGAGCACTTCTCCGGGTTCATCATCGTGCCGTCGCTGTTCCTCGTGCTCTTCCTCGGGCTGCTCCTGTGGGCGCGGGACTCGATGACGCGCACCGCGATCAACCGACGGACGGCGTGGTCGGTGATCACGCTCCTGCTCTTCCAGATCGTGATGACGGCCATCACGTGGAGCATGGGGCTCGAGCCGACCCAGATGATGACCGTGAACTTCGTCCTGTGGAGCCTGTGCGCGACGATGTTCACCATCGCGGTGGACCGCCGGACGCTGCCGATGACGCTGGGCTTCGTGGCCGGGCTCGCGGGCGCCGTGGCTTTCCCGCAGGTGATCTACCTGCTGATGTCCGCGGCGTGCTTCGGGATGACCCTGAACGCGCTCGTCATCTGGTGGCCGCGGCCGTTCTTCCCTCCGAAGCCACCACCGTCAGCTGGATCGGCGTGAACAGCAGCGTGGCGGGATCGGCCTTCGCCTCCGCCCAGGCCTGAACGAACGCGTCCCGCTCCACTGCGCTCAGGTGCCCCCCGTCGACGACGGTTCCGATGTGTTCGTGCAGGAACCGCTCGACCCAGCGCCAGGCCGCGGAGCCCGGCGGCCCCGCCTTGATCTGGGGCGTCACCGAGACGGACGACAGGCCCGCGTCCATCAGCATGCGCGGCAGGGCCGGCGCCACCCACAGGTCGAAGTCGAGGGCACGCCAGGCGGCCCGGAACCCCTCGATGCACCGGGTGATGGGCGGGTGCTCGGGGAAGACCCGGATCCCGTCGTGGTTGTAGTCCTGGATGACCAGGGCGCCGCCGGGCCGCACCCAGGACGCGAGGCGCGCGGCGGCCGTCGCCGGGTCCGGCAGGAAGCAGAACACCCAGCGGGCCACGACGAGATCGAACGGCTCGGCGGGCGCCCACTCCATGAGGTCGCCGGTGTGCACGGTGGCCCGTCCGTCCAGCCGTCGCGCTGCGTGCGCCGCGGCCCGGGTGTCCCGCTCCAGCCCGACGGCCTCACCGCTGCGCTCCGCGAGATCCGCGAGCAGCTCGCCGGTGCCGCAGCCCACCTCGAGGACCCGCGCGCTCGGGGTCAGGCCGGCCTGTTTCAGACTGTGCAGCAGCTCCGGCGCCCACAGCGCGTGCTGCTCGCGCAGCCGGCTCCACTCGATGTCGTCGTGGCCGAGCAGGTAGTCGTCCGTCATGGACGGAGCCTACTCACCACACGCGGTTGCGGTAGTCCGCCGAGCGCTCGAAGAGCCAGCTCAGCCAGCGCCAGGTGAAGAGCCAGCGGACCTTCCAGGTAGGAGCGTGGCACTCCTCCACCGTCCGGTGGCCGCTCCACACCTCGCTCAGGGCCTCTGCGCAGTGGCGGGCCAGCACGTCGATGAACTGCTCCCCGAGGCGCGCGCTGGCCAGGGCCGGCTGGCCGCTCCAGCTCACCTCCTCGTAGTACTTGAGCTTCGTGCGGAAGGACGCCATGAGCTCCCGCAGCGACGGCCGCCGCGACCCGAAGTCCGGATCCGGCAACCCCTTCTCCTGCGTCCACAGCGACACCGTGCGCTGGGGGAGCTCCGCGAACACCGGATCCACGTGCTCGCCCAGCAGGTGCAGCATCAGCGAGGTCTCGATGGCGCCGCCGTGGCTGTCGCCCCGCAGGTCCTCGGGCTCGATCCCCTGGACCTCGGCGAACACCTCCGACAGCTCCACGCCGCCGCCCGTGAGCCAGGTCATGAGCAGCGAGAACATCGAGATCATCTTCGCGCCGTAGCGGCGGTTCGTCCGCGCGCAGGCGACCTCCAGGGGCGTGAAGTGCCGCGGGCCGCCGTGGAAGCCGCCGACCCAGATGTTGGTGAAGCCCTGGGTGCACAGAGTGCGGCCCAGGTCCTCGAAGACGGCCGTGATCGTGCTCCCCCGGAAGTTGAGCGAGCCCACGTGGGGCAGGACGTCGCCGGCCACGTAGATCGGCGGGAGCCGCACGAACGTCAGCTCCGGGTGCTTCTCCTTCAGGAGCGCCGCGGTGCGCTCGACGATCCCCTCGGCTTCGCAGATGTCCGTGATCGTGGGCAGGTGCGGCCCGTGGACCTCGAGGGGCGAGCTCGAGACGTAGACGATGGTGGTGGCGCGATCCAGCGCATCGATGGCCGGCCCCGTCATGTGGTGCCACTCCAGGAACACGCTCACCGCAGATCCTCCAGGGAGCCGGCGCCCACACCCCGCTCCAGCAGCGCGAAGCCCTCGTGGGCCAGCGCCACGAGGTCGGGCGCGCCGTCCGCCGCGAACCAGGCGCGGAGCGACGTACGGATCATCCCCATGACCGCGCCCGCGAGCATCCGCACCCGCATCCGATCGGCGGCGTCCGCCGAGGGGTGATCCGCCAGCAGCGCCTCGGCCACGGCGGCCTCCCACTCGAGATCGCGCACCCGGTCCGCGGCCACCAACGCCGGGGACGTCAACACGAGGTTCTGGTGAGCCACCACCGCCTCCCGGTCCGCCTCGAACGACTCCGCGAGCGCCGTGCAGGCGCGCTGCACCGCGGCGAAGGCCGACTCGTCCGCGGCGCGCTCCGCGAGCAGGCCCCGAAACGCGGCCAGGCGATCCTCGTGGCGGGGAAAGGCCGCGTCCTCCTTGCCCGGGAAGTAGCGGAAGAACGTCCGCCGTGAGATGCCGGCCGCCTCGGCGATCGCATCGACCGACGTCTCCGCGTATCCGCGCTCGGCGAACAGCCGGGACGCCGCGGCGAGCACCGCGGCCCGTGTCTGGCGCTTCTTGCGGTCCCGCAGCCCCATCGTCATCGGACGTAGAGCTGGTTGAGGAACTCCTTGAGCATCACCTCGGTGAACGCGGGGGGCAGCGCGTCCAGCAGCTCGTTGATCTCGGCCATCTCGTCCGGCAGCTCCACGCCGTTGTTCATGCCGGCCATGGCGAGGACGGACTGGAAGGTCTCGGCGTCGATGGTCGCCGGGTCCACGCCCGCCAGCGCCTGGGCGATCCCCGCGGGCGGTCCGTCCCAGCCGGCGGCGCGGGCGGTGGCCACGCACTCCTCCAGATCCGCGAGCATCTCGCCGGCCCACTTCACCCGGTCCGGATTGATGGACAGGTGGGCGTTGGCGATGGACCCGCAGAAGCCCAGCTGGGGCTGGATGTACCAGTCCTTCTTCTTCATCAGGTCGATGACGCGGTAGATGCTGAGCGCCGGATCGGTGGACTGGAAGGCCACCAGGTTCATGGCGGGATCGCCCATGACGGCCAGCCCATCGATGGCGTTGATGCCGTCGACGATGCGGCGCGTGCCCTCCAGCGTGATGCGCGCCAGCTCCAGGTACCGGTCGTCCCCGACGTAGTTCATGACGGCCCAGGCCGCCGCGATGGGGCCCCCCGACTTCGTGCTCTGCATCGTCGGGTTCACCACCGTGTACCCAGTCCAGTTGGCGCACGAGAAGATCTGGTGCTTGCGCAGCGCCGCGTTCTTCCACAGCAGGACCGAGGCCCCCTTCGCGCAGTACGCGTACTTGTGCAGGTCCATGGAGATGGAGGTGACGCCGGGCACGTCGAAGGCGAAGGGCGGGATGTCGGCGCCGAGCCGCCGCAGGTACGGCAGGATGAAGCCGCCGATGCAGCCGTCCACGTGGAAGAGGAGATCGTGCTCGAGCGCGAGCTGGCCGAGCTCCTCGATGGGATCGACCACGCCGTGGGCGTAGCTCGTGGCGGACGCGACGAGCAGCACCGTGTTCGGCGTGATGGCGGCCCGCATCGCGTCCACGTCCGCCTTCCA
>ENA-OWNT01002722-OWNT01002722.1-seawater-metagenome-genome-assembly--contig:-NODE-2722-length-17842-cov-4.358683_pt1 | contig 17842 bp, 19 predicted proteins | sample MGYA00238136_ERZ651165 | MGnify/ENA primary metagenome ERZ651165 (study PRJEB26861, sample SAMN08777766) | seawater metagenome | isolation source: coastal seawater | place: USA: Florida | collected...
AGATGGAAGTTTATCATCATAAAAGTTACTGGAGGCATTTTTTGCACAAAAACCTTCACAGTGCATTGTACAGTTCATTCCGGTCATCGACACCTGCTTTCAGTGACGGCAGTGCGTGTCGCCTCAGATGTACCACTGTTGCACACATTTCTGTATACGCGTCGAGCGCTTGCGCTGCAGCAGCGAGTGCCTAATTTTAAACCATATTTCACAACGAACGCGGCAATGAGTTGTGGGTTGTGGTGGACAGTCAAATATAGATATGCGGCACAACCGAACCTGATCAAATGCAGTGTCAAGGGCTTCAAGTTTCTTTGCGTTGACATTCTGAGCTTCTCTAATACTCTGTCCTGCAACGACGATCATTTGCTCGTTTAAAGTGTCTGAGGATTTTTTGTCGTCTTCAACTTTCGGTTGCGTTTCGGTAGCTGGGGGTGGTGCAGACTCGTCGGCGACTCTCTCCTTGGCCAGCTTCAAGACTTTTCTGGCTTGAGCTTTCTTGAGTGAGTTGCCGTCGAAGGCTGCACAGAGTGTTACCGCAGTGTGCTTCGCCAGATCGGATAAAGTGCTAATACCTGCCTGTGCGAATTGGCCTGTCGTAACCGAAAGGTTCCCGAGCTGAGATGACTGCAACAGCGCTGTTAACCCTGCGCTTGCCGGTGATGTGTCGGCGGACTTTTTCGCTTTAGCTTTTGTCGCATCAGATGCTTGTTTGGCTTCTGCTGCTTTCTTTTTTGCTGCTGCCGCTGCTGCCTTCTTGGCCTCAGCCGCCTTCTTTTCCTCTGCAGCTTTTTTTGCGTCAGCTGCTTTCTTTTTGGCTGCTGCTGCCTTCTTGGCCTCAGCCGCCTTCTTTTCCTCTGCAGCTTTTTTGGCGTCAGCTGCTGCCTTCTTGGCCTCAGCCGCTTTCTTCTTTTCCTCGGCTGCCTTCTTTTCCTCGGCAGCTTTTTTGGCGTCAGCTGCTTTTTTCTTGGCTTCCGCTGCCTTCTTGGCCTCAGCCAACTTCTTTTCCTCTGCAGCTTTTTTGGCGTCAGCTGCTTTCTTCTTTGCTGCCGCTGCTGCCTTCTTGGCCTCAGTCGCTTTCTTTTTGGCCTCAGCCGCTTTCTTTTTGGCTTCGGCTGCCTTCTTGGCCTCAGCCGCTTTCTTTTTGGCTTCGGCTGCCTTCTTGGCCTCAGCTGCTTTCTTGTTTGCTTCTGCTTCTTTCTTCTTGGCCTCGGCTGCCTTCTGATCACTTTGCGTCGTTGACGCTTTCTTTGTAGAGCTGTTGTCTTCTGCAAGCGCTGCCTTCGCTAACTTCAATATCTTTCTTGCCTGGGCCTTCTTCAAATTACTTCCGACGTCGGCGCACAGTTTGGCGGCATTCATCGCAGCCAGTTGGGCCAGACTTGTGATACCTGCTTGTTCAAAATCTTTCTGTCCCACTGCAAGGTTTCCCAAGGATGGAGACGAGAGCAATGTCACTAATTGTTTCCCTGCCGTAGGCTTGGCGATTTTCTTTAACTTTGTCGTCGACACGGAGGCAGCTTTGGATTTAGCAGTAGTTTTTGGAGCAGCCTTTGGTTTTGTTCCAGTGGAAGCAGATGCTTTGGTGGGTTTGGGTTTTGTTGTCGATGATGACGTTGTGCTAGTTATCATCGTTGTTGCGTTGTCAGTTGTGCCATTGGACGGTGCTGAGTTGGTCGTTGTCGCGTGCGTGAGTGTTGCGTTCTTCGTTGTTGCGTTCGTCGTTGTGTCTCTGTGTGCGTGTATGAGTTGGTGCCGTTGTTCTGTGCCGTCGCGCCAGTCTGTTGCTGTGCCTCGGTGCCACTGTCGTCGTGTCACATTGTCCTCATTGTGCCGACCATGGTAACTACTGTTATGTCTTTGTGTCCGCTCTCACGTCTGTCTTCGTGTCGGGCTGCTTGTTCGCTTGTTAACGCGCTGCTGCCTCGAACTTGAGTCACTGTGGATGGAGGTTAGCAGGGGCGCATGTAAGTCGATGTCTGGCGGCGAGGTGCATACCAATTAGTTTCAATGGACATGCACTCAATACAATTGGCAGCTAATTCGTTTCGTAACTTGTTTTATTGTTCCGTTCAAAGCAACGCATCGTGACACTATGCGGTAGGAGACGTGCTCGGTAGCGTCCTTCAACGAGCTTCCCAGAAAAAGTCGTGCACTCCGCGCAAACTCGAACGATGTCGGGAGAAGCCATCGCAAATTTTGTAGCATTCACTGGGGCGAGCCCCCAAGAAGCCACGATGTTTCTCGAAATGAGCGGAGGTAATGTACAAATCGCGGTCGAGCTGTTCTTCGGAGGCGGTGCTGCCGGTGGAGGCGGTGCGGCGTCATCGAGTAGCAACACAGCAAACAATCAAGCGGCAGAGCTGCCGCCATGGTTCCGCATCGTTTGGGGACTGAAACGCTCGGAACCCGTCCCAGTGTCGTGGCTGGAGCAGCCACTGGAGTTTTCTGGTTCTTCCGTGGGTCCGTACGCACAGTTTGGTCTTGTCCAAAAGAAAAACGGGCCTTGTGGGGTGCTGGCCGCATTAAATGCAGTGCTTCTTGCCCAAGTTCGCAAACATCATTCTTTTAGTTCGACGAACCAACTCAGCAACGCCGACCTGACTGCAGCAATCGTACGGGTGATGCGCTCAACCCTTGTGGCCGCAGAGGCAACGGGCAACGCACGTTTGCGGATTGCTACTTGGAAAGATGGGGCTCCATCCTCGGCAAGTGTCACACAAAGAAGACAGGCAGGCCAGCACGTCGAAGGCATCGTGTTCACTGACGTCAAGCAGGAAGACGCGGTGGAGTTCGTTTCGCAGCACTTGCCCCACTACGTTGGTCCCGGCGGTTTGCTGCTTATCGTGTACACGTGCGTCCGCACTCATCCCGGTGGTGTTAAGGCCGTAGAGCGAGAAATTAGGTCCTCTGGCGGAGAACCCCCGATGATCTTTGGACCATTCACCCTGTGCACCAGTGAATTGCTGAGTTTAATGTTGCGAGGGTCCGGGGATGGCAATGTCAGCGTACGTGTCATGTTGTGCCACTCTTTGTTTTGAAAGTAGTCTCGTGTAACATGACCTCACTCCTTCGACTTGTGGCAGTCGTACGGACCTGTGGGTGGAAAGAAGGTGGACTGGCCAGCGAACTGCTGTCCTGTGGGCCTGCTTTCCATGGCTGAAATCGACCACTCCATCCCTGTGTGCGATCGACTGAAGAGTCCTGACGGCAAGGTCGGAGAGCGCGTGTGGATTCTCCATGGACGTGACCATTTTTCGTTGTGCTTCGAAGCGCCAGGAACGTTAAGAAAACAGAAACCAACTGATTCACCCGCAATGGACTCTCTTGCAACCAAAAGGGCAAAATCCAGCACCAACGACGAAGACGACGAGTCACAGAGCGTGACGAGTTTTTCATTGTTTCACTGGAATGGTCTACCGCCTGCCGGGCCAAGAGTGACCGAGCTCCTCGTCACAACCCCGGTGTCCAAGTTGACAGGTCGACCGCAAGAGGCAGCGCCAGCACCGCCGGATAGCAAACAGGGCGTGCCCAAATTCCGCACACCCAAACCTGGTCAAATCTGGGACGTAGTACAAGCGCACCAAGGAGACAAGAAAGATCGTCCGAACCAGTGGAAAACGTGGAGATATGAGGTTGTCTTGGCGGTTCCCGATCCCGACGGAAGATTGTACGGACAGGGAGAAAGTTGGCCCGAGGGCAAAGGGCCACCAATCTTCCAGCAGGTAAGATATCTTCTTGATACCCGATTTCCTTTCGACATGGGGCCAACGCAAAGTCACTCCGTCATTTTTTCACTTTTTTCGTTAGGGCTCCATGGCAGCGGCGTCTCGCGAAGGAGATGGTCGGTGGCGGTGCGCCACTTGCTATGTGAAGCGGCACGAAACGATGGCTTTCAAATTAAATGATGCACTGTCAAAAACGTGCAGACATTGTGGTTCGAGCTCGTCTGGCAAATGCTGTGATCTGACTTCTTGAGCACCGATGCAACTTGTGTGTCTTCTCTCTTCACAGGCCGACGGAGACAGGATTGTGGGTGGTCTCTGTGGATGGTACGTTCCGTCTTGCCGCAAGGGGTGCAACCTTTGGGGTCCGTTCTGACGTTCTGCTGTTCGTGTTGCATGAATTCTGAAGACATACGACGAGCTTCCGCGATCGTACGTTTTGCTGTGTGCTTAATCTCAGCGGTGAACTGCCAAGTTCCCTTCGTCAAACAACGTCCGTATTTGCCGTGTAGATGGCAAGCGAAATGTGACCGAGAATACCAACCACGCATCATCACGTTGCTGGGGACAAAGTGGTGCGCCCGACTGCCTGAATGCTCGTACATTACGTGGCAATGATGAACCTATCCTGTTCGGTTCTCCTCACTGTCTTAGGCCCGCGGCGCAAGTTACTTTTCCCAATCAGAAAGCGCGCGCGAAGCCTCCCGCCATTTGAAAATTTGCCGGCGCACTTCCTCTAACAGTGCTTCTTCGCTCTTTTCTTCGTTGTGAATTTTTAACATTTTAGACATCTTCGTCACTGCCAAGTTCTAGGCCACTCTGTCGTTCTACCCGCAGACGACTGGCCCCTCTACGTTGCAACATCGCATCAAGTCGCGTCTCCATTGGTCATCACGTCACATCACCGTGGCATCACCATGCGCCATTCACATCATTGACGATCATTGACGACGTCACACACAACTTTGATACATCGTCATCACGCGCCACGCAAACCACTACGTCGTGCATTGCGGACCTTCGCTGCATGCCTCCGCGCAACAACACAGCAGCGATCGCTTTGTTCGACAGGGGGCAGGATCGATTACAAGAGGATAGCTGCCTTTATCACCGAGAGTTGTGGCGGCATGTGGTGCTGGAGCGTAGTGCACGGCAGCGCTCGCCAACGCACACACTCACTCAGATCTGAGATTCACCTCCTCGGCCACTTTGTTGTTTGATTGTAGTTGTTGTCGTTGTCGTCGTCGTCGTTGTCGTTTACACTGATCTGGTATCTGTTTCACCGTCAACACGTCGACCTTGATGTTGTTCTTTGTTGGCAGTGTGCGTGCTCGGGTTTGCGTTGGTTCACTGTCAGTTCATCGATGTGCTAGCTGTCGATTCCGATGCAGATGTGGTGTGCTCAGGCAACGCGAAAACGTGGCATCCCAAACGCACTCTGGATGACTCCCACACGTGCGTGCTCACAAACTGCTGCAACCAGATATGTCTTGTGATCCACATGGGGAGTAAGGTTGTTCAAGCATCGACGGAAAATTTGAGGCGCCAACAATTTTTCAACGATCCATGTTCTTCTCACCCACTTAACGACGCTCACGATGACCGGCGCGCGATAGCATGCGTTGCGCAAGGAGCATGCGTGCGCTGAGCAGGATGCTCTTTCTGGGCAGTTATATCTTTGCGATGGTCGCATGCATTCCGGCGGTGGCAGGGTACGGCTTCATCGATCTTAACCTCCTCAACTCGCAGGAAATTTCGAGCTCCACGAGAAGGTGGGTTGTGCAGGCGAGCCTTCACAACAATTCAAAAGCACAAGTCATGCTTGCGAACCAGCTGTACTTCGCACCGGAGAATCTCCTTGATAGCGTCGAAACGGATGACGAGGTACTCGTCTACACAGCGAGCCAGTCAAATAAAGGTGATGGTGCCAGCAAGGACAACGTCGACGGTGTGCGTTCAGCATCCGCGCGGAAACGACAAAGGCAATTGCGACGACGGCGCATCGTGCGCGAAGCTGCGCACTGGTACGAGGTGGCTGCAGCGGCCGGAGTGCCGCATGCACAAAATATGCTTGCCACATTTTATAGCCAAGGACTGCATGGCTTCCAGCAGAGTACGGCCCGGGCCGTGTTGTACCACACTTTGGCCGCGGACGGCGGCAATGTTCCTTCGAAGCTGGCGTTGGCCCACTACCACAGGTTCGGCGTTGGCGTCCCTCGATCTTGTCAGATGGCCGCTGAAATTTATGGCGACGTCGCAGACGAGGTTCTCCGCGTCGCCAGCCAAGATGGCGAATTTCTGATGTACCAGTTTACAGATATGTTTGAGCAATTCCGGAGGAAGGGTCCGAAAAAGGGACCGATCGGTGCATGGGTTGCCTCAAATCTGCCGGAATGGCTTGCAGAGTGGTGGGAAGTGTGGACAGCGAGCCAAGACTCGACGACTAATGTGCGTTGCAATTGCTCGACATGTTCGCTTTGCTCGACGCGTCAATCAGTGTGTAGTATATTTGAGTTGTGTTGTCAACTTGTCATTTAATGTGCAGGCGTACGAGCTGTATTCACTCGATGCGGAACACGGGCAAGCTCATGCTCAATTCCAGCTTGGGCTAGTGCAGTAAGTCCTGAAATGCCAAATTGTTTCGTTCTTGCGTGAGGTGCTTGCAATAAAATGACTCGCGTTGCTTACTTGCAGGTATGCCGGTATGGTGCCAGTGCCTCGACAGCCGCGCGAAGCATTCTTAAACTTTTTGCGGGCGGCTCGAGAGCAAGATAACGAGTTGACATCATCTGCGGATGTCGAGACGGCAGATACAGAAAGCATGAGTAGATATCAACGCCGGCGCCAAGAGCGAAAAGCACAGCAAGGTCAAGGAGCCCGCGCTGCGAGTAAGGAGGAAAAAGCCTCCCTTGAACCCCAAGCCGTGTACATGCTGGTCAGTTTTTCACGCATACGCGCAATGGTAACTGGTCGAGTGATTCAGTATCATTATCATGACTCTCTCTCTCTCTCTCTCATTGTTGCATCTAGGGTCACTCGTACTTACACGGGTATGGATGCAAGCAAAATCTTTCGAGGGCTTTCGACCTGTTCTCGCAGGCAGTGGACAACGAGGACACACGCGCTCTCGCCACTAGTATTCTGGGATACTTTGAATTGCATGGATTGGGACGGCTATCGGGTTCTGGACAGAGCGCGACCCCCGATTACTCCACCGCGCTGGAGCGTTTGTTCGAGGCAGCATCCCAAGACCAGGGCGATGCTTTGTACGTGGAGCGTGGACGTAATACGACCTGTGTTGACAATGTTTTGACAGCGTTGCCATTTGTAAACCTGGGTTCACAGGTATAACCTGGGGTTGCTGCATCTGACGGGCTCCATCGTGCCGCAATCGTACCGGACTGCTTTCGAATTGTTCGAACAGGCTGTGGTGCGTGTTATTGGCATGTTGGTCTGAACGTATTAGTACTGTTGTTTTCTTTAATCTTGCTGTATTCTGGTGTCTTGTTGGCTGCACATTCTCACTTGCAGGCCGTTCACCGACATGGTATGGCCATGCTTCGTCTCGGGCACCTGTACCTGCGGGGGCTTGGGGTGCGACAGTCGTGCAAGACCGCGACAAAATTTTTCAAAGAGGTAGTTGAGGAAGCCGTTTTCGGGCCGTCAATAACGACCGCAAGCCAATTTTTCTGGGATGGCAATGATGCTCTGAGTGCCCGAGCCGTCAACATTTTCCTGCATGCCGCAGATGCTGGTGTTGCCTCCGCACAGGCGTCTGCTGTAGTGATGTTGGACGCGCAGGATGCTCCATTGGAGTTCAACTCTTTTGTGGATGACAACGCGGACGTTGGCGATAGAACAGCGGACAATGCGGTCAAAACAGAAATAGAAACAGAAGCCATGTTGAGTGCCGCAGATTCTCACGCAGACTGGGAAACCAGACTCGGCGCCTGGTTGTGGGACTTTGCTAATTCTATCGTGCGCGAGTTTCTGGAAGCCGAGACCGACAACTGCTCCAGATTGAAGTTGCAGTTATTGCAGAATGCTGCGCGTCAAGATCATGTGCAAGCCACCATAGCGCTTGGGGATTGTTATTACGCCGAGTACGTTTCGGCGGCGAAAGAGTTGCGTCACCACGATGACGATCTCGCGAGGCAAGCGCTGACCAAAGAGTCCCAGGCACAAGCATCGCTTGCCGCGCAAGCATATTTCAAGGCGTCCCAGCTGTCTAGCAGTTTGCACTCGGACCACGATGTTGATAGTCACAGCCATGCATTATTCAACTTGGCATTTCTGCATATGTTTGGTCCAAATATCGAGGGCGATCGTAATATCGCCCAACGTCACTGTGACGCTATCGTTGCGGCGAACCCGCAGGTATGTTCGCGCTTTGTAGCTTTGTACCCTTTCGTGACTTGATGTGCAAACTTCTCAACTGTGGCTCAATGACTCGTGGCCTGTAGGCATGGTGGGCCGTGTTTCCCTTTGTCCTGTCCGCACGGACAGTGTCGATCATGCTTGCTTTGCCATCAGAAGGATGGTTCGCGCTGGCCGAGTTATTTGCTGGAGTGTTGCTCTTGGTCGGGTCCCTGCTGGCTCTTACTAGAACCATCGACTTTGATATGCAGCTCTCTTTCCGCACAGCCTTCCACTCCGCTTTAATTATTTCTGCCACTGTCCTTGTTGGGCTGGCAGTGTGCATTGCATTCCTTGTTTGGAATTGGTCATTCAGTTTGTAGCGGAGACTGTGTTACTGGCCGCCTTCGCTGCTGTGATGGATACAAGAAGTTTGATGATTTTATTGCACAAAACTAAATATTAGTTGTGTTGTGAGTAACGTTTTCTACTTCGTCTTCGGCTTTTCAGGCCAATTGATTGCTCCCTTCACAGCGTGCAGAAGTTCGCCACCGCGGAATTGCGAATAGTAATTCAAATGAGAGACGTTGAACGTGACAACCTTTGGGTTACTGCCCAAAGGTCTGCCCGACGGGTAGATCTTGTCTACAGCATTCCTCCGCAACGTTGCCGACAAAGCTCCGACACAAACAGCGATCAATACAATTCCTGCGCAGATCAGACCGACGGCGACCACAATCTGTGTTCCGACGTCTGAAAGTTCCGATGAAGTCGTGTTGACTAAACCTTCTTGGTTCGTAATGTCCGTCACATCACAATAAGAGTTGGAATTCACGTCTGTTTTAAAGCCATCGTCGCACTCACACGCGTATAGACCGAAATTGCTTCCATGTGGTCCGCAGTCGACGTCCGACTCGCAGTCCGACGTACTGGGGCACCCGTCATCAACCACAATAGAGGGTGCCGGGCACTCTTCACTGTCAGTGACGGTGTTTGCGCATTGTTTGCACTGCCGGCACGTGTCGTCAAATGCAAAGCTCTGGTCCGATGTGTCAGTGCCGTACTTCATTTGACAATTAACCGCTGTACAGACGTACATGAAGTTCATTCTGTCGTATGTCCGCGTCTCATCGACAGTGCAGTTGTGATCCGTTTCACTACCTTGCCACGTTAACGGGTACCTAACGGAGTCAGGAGCAACGCAGTCGCCAGAGACGAGGGCCGCCGCTCGATCGAGAACTCCACATAAAGTTGCCAACAAAAGGCATGTTGCCAGCGTGAAGAACTTGAACTTGCGCGGAGCGTTGGTGTCCATGTTTGGCAGGCTGGCAAGCGACGATGCCTTTAGCTGCTCACATGCTGTGCGCCCCCAAAGTTGATGCTGCTGGAAGTAGAATACAATCGGTTGGACGTTGGAAATGAATGCCCCAACTAAATTTTGTCCCTGCTTCTGAAATGTGTGCTCAGCCCAAGCGCAGAAACCTCGATTTCTCTGAATGCCAGTAAGCCGCTAAGATCACAGTCAAAGCGTCGCTAACGGAACGCCCAACGACTGTAAACGACCGAGCACATTCAACGATCCCAAAAGACCCCAAGATCCAACGACCGAACAACGGAATGCCACAACAACACCAAACAGCCGCTCGATCCACCAACTCATCGAGCGTACGACGCAGCGACGCGGCGACCCAACGACCACACGACGCCCGCAACGAACGACGAACGACGAACGACCATTAGTCGTCGTCGACGACGTCGACCAACATCGCTGTCGTTACTACAACCAACGACAGCGGCAACGCGGCAACGCTGCAACGGCGAACATGCTTTCTCTGACGGACGCTCTGCACTCTCCCAATGATCCCATATACCGTATTTCCGTATTTCACAGTACACAGTACAATCAACAGTACTAAGTACGAATAGTGTTGTCCTTGATATGCCATATTGATTTGTACCGGTTTAGGAAGTACCAGGTACTGTGTTTTGTACTTTCAGTACATGTAGAGAACTGGTACTTAGTACAACGTGTTGTACCAAACGTATTATGAACTATTGGATTAAACGAAAAGTGGTGAATCTATGGATACGGCGCACTGCAACGCTGAACGTTGCCGTCGTCGTCGTCGTCGTCGTCGTCGTCGTTGTTGTTGTTGTTGGTTCCTTTGTTCCCTACTCCGTCCGCTATAATGATACTCCGACTCCCCACCCCACGCGGCGATCGTTCGTTCGTTCCGAAGATCCATCCCAAGCAACCGTCTGTCGACGACACGAGGCTGTTCACGGAGTCGCTTGGTTCGGTGTGTTGGAGCGTTGATGCAGTTTGGACCCGTCATTGTGGTGGCGTTGTGGGCGGCGTCATGGTGGTTGGAAGTCGATGATGCACGTCGGCGTCTTCCCCACGCGCGACCACTCCTTCCACAAGTATTGGCCTGGCAACAACAGCGTGCCGGCTGAGGTTTTGAGGGGTTAGGTGGCAGTAGCAGGTGTGTAGATGCTGTTATGGTGTGTGGTCGCTGTTGTGACAATTCGCAAAAACTGTTTTTTTCATTGACTGTCGATCTTTGTCTTCTGAGTCAGGACACTTCTTCTGAAAATCGGGCTCTCCCGTGGGATCCCTTACTTCGATATTAGTCAGCCCTCCAGGTAGCCGCAAACGATTGTGAGAATGACTACTTACGGTACGAATGCCAACCGGCCAATGAGTACTTCATCGCACCTGGTACGCATCAGTGGGATGAGCCGCGCCGCTGTGAAAAACAGGGTCGTGAGGGGATCTGAAGAAGAAAGGCCTGCAAACACATTGGTGAAGCAATTAACCGGCAACAACTTTTTGTCGGGCGGTAGCTTTTCGAAGACACGGTCTGCAATCAAGCGTGAACTGATCATTGCAGTGAAGAAGCTACTTTCGCTCGCCGGGTGCAGTTTGCTTTTCTTGCTCGCGCTTGCTTTGTTGATTACTGAGACAGCAACGTGGGACACGACTGGCATCGTTCCCGATCCAACGTCTTCATCCTCCAAGACGGAGTACCGGCTTCCGTTTTTGACGTTACGTGTGTTTGCTCTGGCTTTGCTGACAATTACTTGCGGCTTGGCCTGCGCGGCTGAGTTGGCAGACCAGAAGAAGTGCTGTCGGGATCGCGGTGGAGGCAATGAAGAGGGCTGGATGATCACTTGGCGCAAGTTTACCAGCGGACTCGCATTGGTGTACGTGATCTTAAACGCACTCCCCAATGTTGCTGGATCCTATTTGGCCTGGCTCTCGTTGACAGAGCCATCGCTGGTTAATCTCAGCACCGCGACAGGAGACGATTTTGCTTGGAACCTCATCGCAATCCACGGGGTACACTCGAATGAGTACACGATGATGCTAGTCCCTCTAGTGATGTTCATGTTCGGATCTCCCCGACGATTGTACAACCACTTGGTGATTATTGTGTTCATTGTCCTCGTAATCCCGCAGCTTGTGGTTTCTTGCTTGACCAACGCCTTGGAAAGCAAAGTGTTCAGTGAATTAGCAAACTACTCTTTGGTGTCACAAGACGCCGCGGCCATGATATCTAGTTCCAGCACGAAAAGGAGCATTCGGCTTGGTATCGACCTAGTTGCGGCATATCTGCTTCTTGCGCTTCTGACGCACTTTTCCGACGGCTTACTTCGAGCACTCCTTGCGGCAGCAGATGAAACTGAAATGGACATGCACATTAAACGGTTTCTCGCCAGTAACCCTGCCCATCCGTGGGCGCTGGAGCGGTACATGGCGAAGTTGGCCAAGCAACGCCAGGATGAACCGCCCAGTCCTGGATCTACAAGTTACACGCCACCAGATCCAGATGAGGAGGTTGAGCCCCCAGCATTCGGGAGTCTGTCCTACATGAATCGGGTTCAAGTGCCAGGTTGGTGGCTTGGTCGTGCCGACTCCTTGGTTGTCGAGGATGTCGTTGGGGGTGGCGCACAAGGTCAAGTCCTGAACGGACATTTCTACGGCGTCGATGTTGGTATCAAGGTAAATTTTGTGGAGCTACATTCGTACAAGTCGCCGCGAGCACACCCTGTGTTACTGCTTGGCACGCACTCGTTCTGACTCCGCGATGTGCTGCTGTTGTTCACCAGATCCACAGGGCTTCATGGGACGATGGCGATGACATCGGGTTAGCGTGCCAGTCAGTGTCTGAAGAACTTCAGTTGTGGTTGCATTGCCGGCACAAGCATATCGTGCAATTTTATGGCCTCGCTTGCCTGGGGCCAGACAACCACTTTGAGCGCGATGTGCTGGGCATTGTGATGGAGTTTTGCCCAGGCGACATGGAGCAGTGGCTACGCCAAGTGAACCCCGACGATCACGTCGCCAAGACAACTGCGTGTTTGGAGATCGCACACGCGGTGTGCTACCTTCATAACCAGCGAAACATGTCGCATCGCGACATTAAGCCGTCGAATGTGCTGGTAGCTGCTAACAAAACAATGAAACTGTGCGATTTTGGGCTGTCAGCCCCGGCGAATACAGCCTCCAAACGCGGAGGATCTGTTCCGTACATGTCACCTGAGATGCACACAACGACGGCGTCGCACGTGCGGCGAGTGGGCCAATTCGAGGGTTCCAGACGGGGCTCGGACGCCCGCCGCCTGAAAAGGCAGAACAAGCATGCTGACATCTACGCACTGGGTGTTCTTATGTGGGAAACATTCGCCAGCATTGATATGCTCGGCGAGTTTGGACCAAATACTCGGTCGCTTGGGGAGTGGAAGTCGGAAAAGTACAGCAAAACTCGTCCATGGTTTGTTCGGATATTTGTCTGTGCGCGCGCCTTTGCCTCCGTACCAATTTGTGCAGGAGCGTTGCTGACTGTACTGCTTGTGACAGGCCATACATCGACCGTCTGCCAAGCTCGCTGTTCGACAATGATCGTGATGCAGCCCGCCGACTTTGTGACTTGTTGAGCTCGATGACACTGAAGATGTGGCATCAACGATGTTCTTGCATTGAGGTGGTGAACGCTCTTTTACGTGTTGCGGAAAGCATCCCAGCAGAAAGCAGTGCGAGCGATAGCGACGTTAACGGCGACGCTGACGGCGACGCTGACGGCGACGCTGACGGCGACCTTGGTGGCGGCGACCTTGGTGGCGGCGCTGACGACAACGTTGACGGAAACAGTGGTATAGATAGCAATGCCAACAGTAACATTGACGGCGATGCCAGCGGCAAAGTTGGCAGCAACACTGGCGAATAGGCTCTGCCGCAATGACACCAACACAACAAGCTTACACGCAGACCGCACGAGTACTTGCATTAAATCACTTTCATGGCGTTCACTTTGATTTGACGATTATTCCCTTCTGCATTGCATGCCAATTGCGTGGCGCGTCCACCAAGCTGCGGTGGCTAAAGACATGGAAGCATCTTACTTACTTAAAACTTAGATGGATTGGTTTGATAAAACAAATAACTGCCGGCCAAAGCATTGCATTTGTTTGTGTGGCATGGCTTTGCATTTGCTTGCGTGGCATGGCATGGCATGGCATGGCATTGCGTGGTATGGCTTTGCATTTGAGTGCATGCATCGCGTCGGCGAAAATGTAGTGCAGCAGCTTCTGTCAGGCATTGAGGGGTTTATCCGAACCAAGCCAAACTTTGACGATGGACATCATTGAGGGGTTAATCCCTATCATTGGCTGTGAGTGAGTGACTGTGAGTGAGTGACCGAATGACTGTGAGTGAGTGACTGTGAGTGAGTGACTGTGAGTGAGTGGCAGTCAACAGTCATTCACTCACTCACTCACCCACAGTCACTCACTGACAACTCAACGAACGGCCACTCCACTCACTCACTCACTGTCACTCACTCACTCACTGTCACTCACTCACTCACTGTCACTCACTATCGTTGGCGTTGTCGTTGGCGTTGGCGTTGGCGTTCGTTCGGCGTTCGTTCGTTCGGCGTTCGTTCGTTGGCGTTGGCGTTGACTTCGGTGACTTCGATGACTTCGATGACTGTTTGCGGTGACTTCGGTGGACTTCGATGACTGTTTGCGGTGACTTCGGTGATTTCGGTGACTGTTTGCGGTGACTTCGGTGGACTTCGATGGACTTCGGTGGACTTCGGTGATTCCACTGTGGACTTCGGTGGACTTCGTTGGACTTTGGCGGACTTCCGTGACTGTTTGCGGTGGCTTCAGTGACTCCGTTTGTTCGTTGGTTGATTCGTATGTTTGTAGCTCCTTCTCTTCTTCGTTGCGTTGAATGGCTCCGTCGTAAGTTTGTTGGTTCCTTTGTCCCTTCATCCCTTCAAGCGTATGATCGTTCGTTCCGTCGAACGTCTGATTGCTTCTTCCATCGCTCGCTTGTACGTGCTGGTGCTGCCTAGATTCTCAGAGCCCGTTGTTCGTTTGCGTCCCCCGGAGAGTCTGGGACGATTGGATGGGCGTGTGTCGGCTGAAAATGGATCCAGCCAAATTGTGCCGTGGGTTCTCGTGTTTTTTGTTGCTTTGCGTTTCTGGGTCCTTTGGCGTGCGGGCTACTTACGGAAGAGTTGATCCTTGTTACTTGAATCGGATTTGACAGCCTCATGTCTCTCATGCGCAGATTTTCGCGCTCGTCGGCCGTGCGCCGCAACCTCGCCCGTGCAGCAGGCCGTTCCAACGCCCGATGCTTCGGCGAGGCTGCTGTGGAGGAACCTGTGGCTGAAGACGCACCAGAACCCCAGCCCGCTCACCCCGCCTTCGAAGTGCACCACATTCCAGCAAGCAGCGTCCGAGTCCAGAGTGGCAACGAATCTTTCACGCGATATTCCGATAAGGACAACAATGAGCGCAACCCGGGCATCCCGCTCGACTTCAGTTGGTTCGACAGCGTTCGAGTCAACAAGTCCGCTGCCCAACGCCGCGCTGCAGAAATTGGCACACGACGCAGCGTCAAGAAAGCACACCAAGCCGCTTGGCTTCTGAACGCGATCAAGTTGGTCGATTTGACCACCTTGGCTGGCGATGACACCAAAGGCAAGGTGCAGCGCCTTTGCGCGAAGGCACGCCACCCCGTGCGAGCTGATATATTGGATGCCCTTGGCGTGGAAGACGAGATCACAACTGCTGCCGTTTGCGTTTACCCCGCTCAAGTCGCGAGTGCTGTGGAATACTTGAAGGGATCGGGCATCCCAGTTGCGTCTGTGGCAACGGGCTTCCCGTCCGGTCAGATCAAACACGAGCACAAGCTCGAGGAGATTGAGCAGTGCGTCGCTGACGGCGCCACTGAGATCGACATCGTCATCAACCGCGACGCCGCGCTCTCTGGTGATTGGGATCGCGTGTACAGAGAAACGCAAGATTTCCGTGAGGCTTGCGGAGACGCGCACATGAAGACCATTCTTGCCACCGGTGAACTGGCCACTCTCACCAATGTGTACAAGGCATCCATGGTATGCATGATGGCAGGCGCAGACTTCATCAAGACGTCCACCGGCAAAGAGGTCGAAAATGCCACGCTCCCTGTGTCACTGGTCATGTGCCGCGCCATCCGTGATTATTTGCAAAAGACCGACGGGTACAAGGTCGGTTTCAAGCCGGCGGGAGGAATCGCTTCTGCCAAGCAGGCTTTGGCGTACCAGGCACTAATGAAAGAGGTGAGGTTCTGCCTGCTTTGTCATGTTTTGCTGCGGCGATGAGCGGAACCTACTTCGAGATTTCTGTTATCCGATTGCTCTCGTTTTGAGAACAAATGAGGATACTCCGAACTTTTGCGAGCCAAAATGTTGCACACGCCACCATTGCTTGCTTTTTTCTGTGCGCGAGAGGCCGTGGCAATGAGCGTAAACCACTTCGAGATTTCTGTTGTCCGAGGCTCTCTTACGAGTGCACATGCGGATACTCCGAACTTTTGCGAGCCACGCCTCTCCAGCATCGTTTCATTCTTGTCCGCGCCCATGACAATCATTGCATTGTGAGTTTCTGAACCAGCACTGTGTGTTGCTTCGCAGGAGCTTGGAGACGAATGGTTGCAGCCCCACTTGTTCCGGCTTGGGGCCAGTTCTCTCGTGGTTGATATCGAGAGGCAGCTCTATCACCAGGCAACGGGTCAATATGCCAACAAATCTTACATGCCAATGAGTTAAAACAACCCCATCCAGAAACTTTGAAGCAGCAATGATTGCTGAGCTACGGGACCAAAACCAACCACACAATAGAACAAACCGTACATAAATATTATCAATAACGAGAACTGGGTGGTCATAGCGCGAAAGTTCGCGAGAATGGACGTTCATTAGCTGCCACTGCTGCTGTTGCTCACACTGCCGCTGCTATTCGAGTCGCTGCCACTATTGCTACCACTGCTACTGCTTCGACTAGTTCTTTTGCTCTTGCGCTTGTCTTTGCGATCTCTTTTGGACGACTTGTGTTTCTTCTCTCGTTTCTTTCTCTTCTTGCGCTTGTTGTCTTTCTTGTCGCTCTTGGACTTGCGTTTCTTCTTGCGCTTCTTTTTGTCACTCTTTGAGCTCTTGTCCCTTCTTTCGCCGTTTTTGTCTCGCTTGCAGCTGACACGAGCGCCCGGAATGGCAGCAGCGTTCACGGCAGCGGCCTCCGCGGAGGACATGTCAATGATGTGGACTGGTTGCGACATCTTGACAACAGAATTCAAGTTCCAAGCGCGCACACAAATACAAATACACGTCGACAAGGATTACATCCTCGAGCCCCGAAGTGACATCGCAGCCCACAAGTCGAACTCACCATGCCAGCCTGGCGGTGGACTCCTCTATTTTGAAATCCGCGATTGATATCATTGTTGTGCCACGACTTCTGGTTGACTATTGACCCGCTTCCAAAATCACTTCGTGCTTTGACTTCTCGGTCTCTGGCCAACTCCTCCCGCATCAACTTTATGCGAAGGGCATCCGACTCCGACTTCCCTTCCCAACCCGATTCCATGTTTGTCAACGAAAGCACCGCACACGGTGCCAACACAGAAAAGTAGAAGGTGTTTTCTTGTTTGTTTTTTAGCTTCCTTCTCAACAACATTGCGACTTTTGGCATTCAGCGCAACTCTTGATAAGTGCGTCTAAGAAGCAGAAGCCAACTCAAGATGTAGCTGGCCACAACAACGATATCATAGCTGCGGCACGCCGAAATGCACAACAACTACCTGGCGCAATAGTGGTTGGACAGCGACAATCAAAGACAGCATCAATCAAAAGGCGGCATCGACGACGATAGGCGACGCGGCGACGATAGACAACCACAAGCGACGACAGGCGACGCGACGACGATAGACAGACGACAACCACAAACGACGACAGACGATGACGACAGACGACAGACGACGACGATGACAGACGCGACCACAAACGACGACGATGACGACAGACGACAGACGACGACGACGACGATGACGATGACGACGACGATGACGACGACGATGACGACGACCAAACAAACGACGACAGACGACTGACGACAACGACGGATGACGACTGTTCAATCGTACAGGCTATACTCACATTATCTGGCTCGAAGCAAAGCGTTGGAAGAAAGATCATCGTTCGTTGGTCGTTGTTGTCGTTGTGTCGTTGTTGTCGTTGGTCGTTGGCGTCGTCGTCGGCGGCGTCGTCGTCGTCGTCGTCGTTGGTCATCGTCGTTGGTCGTTGGTCGTTGGTCGTTGGTCGTTGGTCGTCGTCGTCGTTAGCGTCGTTGGCGTCAGCGTCGTCGTCGTGTTGTGTTGTGTTGTGTTGTGTTGTGTTGTGTTGTGTTGTGTTGTGTTGTGTTGTGTTGTG
>ENA-OWNT01002724-OWNT01002724.1-seawater-metagenome-genome-assembly--contig:-NODE-2724-length-17840-cov-5.330744_pt1 | contig 17840 bp, 12 predicted proteins | sample MGYA00238136_ERZ651165 | MGnify/ENA primary metagenome ERZ651165 (study PRJEB26861, sample SAMN08777766) | seawater metagenome | isolation source: coastal seawater | place: USA: Florida | collected...
GTTGCGGGAGCCGGATTTGAACCGACGACCTTCGGGTTATGAGCCCGACGAGCTACCAGGCTGCTCCATCCCGCGCCTGTAACATTAAAATAAATTGAATTATTTTAATGAGTTTTGAAAGGTCTCCCTTTCAAGAGGTCGCTATAATAATGGATTAAATTTTTATTGCAAGGCATAAAACACGAAATCGCGTTCAAATGGATAAAAATAAAACAAAAGTCTAGCAAAGTACCGAAAAAGCTAGCATTACCTGCTAGCTTTTTAACATTTACTCAACAATACGCTGGTGAGGCGTGATCAGCTTTTGGAATTGCCAATCAGGATGACCCATAACGATAAAATCAGGATTTTCTGTGGTTTCTCTTTGATTATAAGTTAAGGGGTTAAACTCAGAATCAGTGATACAGCCACCGGCTTCTTCTACAATTACCTGTGAAGCGCCCGTGTCCCACTCGCCTGTTGGGCCAATTCGTAAAAAACAATCGGCTTTGCCTTCTGCGATGATACACGCTTTGAGTGAACATGAACCAAGCGCAACGGTATCAAATTGGCTATTCAAATACTGGCTTACTGCTTCGAGTTTTTGTCTGCGACTCACCGCCAAAGTTAAGTTATCAGGCGAGGCAACGCTAATTTTCTGCTGTTCTTCACCCACACGTTTGAATGCACCTAAACCTGCATAAGCAAAGTATGTGGTATTTTTAGCAGGCCAGAAAATGACCCCCAAAACAGGCTTGTTGTTTTCTATTAATGCAATATTTACCGCAAAGTCACCACTTTGCAGAATAAACTCGCCTGTACCATCCATAGGATCAAGTAACCAATAACGCTGCCACTCGCGGCGTTTTTCAAGGGCTGGAATAGGCGTTTCTTCAGACATAATCGGAATATCGGGTGCCATAGCCTGCAAACCTGCCATCAACACTTCGTTTGAGGCTAAGTCAGCTTTGGTAACTGGCGTATGATCTGACTTTTCTTGCTGTCCTATGTCATCTTGTTTATAGATATCCATAATGGCTTGGCCTGCTTTTTGGGCAAGCTCAATACACGGCTCTAATAATGACTGCATATGCTACTCCTTTGCTGCTAGGAAGGTTTGTAACAACATAAGCGCTGCCACGCTACGTGCTTCAGTGAAATCTTCTTGCTCAAGTAAGGATTGCCATTCATCTAATGGCCATTTCACAACCACCAGCGGTTCAGGCTCATCACCCTCTAAACTTTCTGGGTAAAGATTTTGCGCAACCAAAATATGCATGCGAGCATTAAAATAACTCGGCGCCAGTGACAGTGTTTTTAGCTCATCAAACTGCTCTGCGCCCATGCCAACTTCTTCTTTTAGCTCACGGTTACCCGCTTGCTTTGCTGTTTCACCAGGGTCGATTAAGCCTTTAGGAAAGCCAAGTTGATAGTTATGCGTGCCCGCACAATATTCCCTGACTAATAGAAGCTCATTTTCAGCAGTGATTGGAACCACCATCACAGCGCCTCTACCACCACCCCGAATACGTTCATATTGACGTTGCTCGCCATTTGAAAAGGTCAAATCTAAGGCTTCAACGGTAAAAAGTTTACTTTTGGCCACTACATCGCAGTGGATAATTTCGGGTGGGTTAGGATGCTTTTTCTGTGACATAGGCGTTTATTTGCTAATATGGCAGTTAACTTAATCATAAAGCCTTTAACGACAAATGCCTATGTTAAATTGGTCAAAAATCGATACCGTTTTATTAGATATGGACGGCACTCTGCTCGATCTGCATTTTGATAACCATTTTTGGTTAAATGTGATCCCCGAACAGCTCGCCAGAAAACACGATATCAGTGTCGCAGAAGCTTTTGCTGATATAGAAAAACGCTACCAAGCTGTAGAAGGAAGAATTCAATGGTACTGCTTAGATTATTGGCAAAAAGAACTCGATCTGCCCATCATGGAACTGAAGCGTGAGATACAGCATCTGATCACTATACGTGATGACGTGCCCGAGTTTTTAAAGGCATTAAAAGTCGCAGGAAAAGAGTTAATTCTACTCACCAATGCACACCCTGATAGCTTGAGCTTAAAAGTCGAACGTACTCAGTTTGATCAATACCTCGATAAGCTGATTTCAACCCATGAGTATGGTGTGAGTAAAGAAAGCCAAAGCTTATGGCAGCAAGTTCAATCTAATTTGGGTTTTGATAAAAGCAGAACTCTGTTTGTCGATGACAGTTTAAGCGTATTAGCTTCAGCTAAACAATTTGGCATTGAGCACTTATTAGCGGTTGCTAACCCAGATAGCAAACAGCCAGTGAAAGACATCACTGGCTATTTATCAATTACTGACTATCGCACTTTATTGCCGATAGCTTAGAACAATTATTATGCAGGGTAACGCGCTTCAAGCCCTGCATAAACTTGCTTAGCAAAGTCCGCATGCTCTGTGTCTAGACTCTTCACAACTTCAACTAAATGCTCGTTGTCTTCTTGACCATTCCATACCTTGATGTAAGAGCCATCTTTATAACCATGATCTTGACGGAAGAAGTTCAGAGTATTCTTGCCAACATAACCACGATATAAATCATCAATGCTCATACCAATTTGCTGCATACAGCCAGCAAATGCTTGCGCGTTGAAAGACTTATCAGCCACCGCACTTGCAGCTAGTTGCTCAAGAGTTTGTTTAAAGTCTTCAGCAAGTTGCGGCTCGCTTAATTCTTTTTCCAGTTCAGTTGCTAGCTGCTCGTAGCTTTTAACGCCATCAATACGCAACGATAGACCGAAGTGGAAAATGTCCACCAGCTCTAGAATCACTTGCTCCGTATCTGGCGTTTGCTTTTTCCACCACTTCCAACCGTAATGGTCTAGCATTTCAGCACACTCAACCCAAATAGCGCGATACCATTCAAACCCTTGGTTAAACCATTGCTCATGAACCTTAGTGTTCATGGCGTTTTGCATTTCTAGCATAACGACTAGCTTTGTTGTGTTCGCAGACATGGTGCGCTTCCTAATTTCGTTTTTTAATTAATGACTATAATACCCAACAGAGTTATCTGTTCTCAAGTCGATTGTAATCGAACACCCCATATTCGATACCCTTGTACTGCTTAGCCACCTCATGCAACAGGTCGCTGTATTGCCAAAATTGCGGATGACTTCGACGTATTGCAAATTGCTGTTTTAAAGCTCGATAGTCGGCTTCACTTTGCATGCTATGCATATTTTCAACAAAGCTTTGTACATGATCCGAATTCGGTAAATACCAAATAGCCTCGGGGTAATCACCAATGAAGCCCGGTACTAAGGTCACAGTATCTTCATCGTAAGCACGCTGACCTTCTTCATTCAATAAACTTGAGATATTGAAGTGCGCGTTATGGTGAATAAGCGTATACGCTTTATGCTGCTCGCCGTGTTTAACCAAAATAAATGACACTTGAGGCAATAGGTTAATGGCTTTGCTCGGTAACGTATTGAGTTTTGCCATTGGCTTAGGTACTAAGTTATAAGCATAACGCTCACTTAAAATAGGCTGCAAATGCTGTTTAAACTTGCTGTATAGCTCTAACTTAGGCTCGGCGGTGGTAAATTGCATCCCCGTCGGGGCGGCTAAAATGGTCTTACGATTAATAAACTCACTTAAGCTTAAATGCGACTTACGGTACCAGTGGTTTTTGACTTTTTGTCTTTCAGCTTGCGGCAGTAAATTAATGAAGTTTTGCTCGCCCTCAAGGCGTAAAAAGTCCATATATAAACGGGTAATGAGTTGATGCCCTACATTGCCATACACGTCAAAGCCGGCCACCAGCAAGTAATGAATACGCTCAAACAACGCATAGTCTAATAGCCACATGGTTTTTGGTGGTTGACCCACAAAACCTTTTACCACTGTGGCACTGTCGAAGTGGCGAAATACTGTGAGTGCTGCATTACGGTTATGCCCTTCACCCTGCCAAATTAAGTCTGTGGTTAAATTGCTGCCATTGGCAAACACTTGGTTCGCTAATTTCGTTTTAGCATTTAAATACTCATGCTGGCGTTTGGCATATTTAGCCCAACTTGAAAGGGGTAAGGCATTGCTTTGCTCAGCAGCTGGAAGCGCAAGTTCATCGTCATTTTGAATTAAAAACTCGGCCATTTTTGGTGAGCTATTTTTTTCTGGATCGACAAAGGCAACCCAAAAGTGATCGTTAATGACATTCAATGCAATTTGACCACGGCAAACCGGCCCTTTGATAAAGCCACTGATGATCAAATGCGCTTCGTCTAGCATAAACTGATATTTAGACTTAACGGGCAGCTGCGCAAAACTCTTAAAGGGGTTCGAAGCGACCTCAGGTGCATAGCCTGGTAGACTCGAAACCTGATAATCCGCTTCAATAAACTGTGCTTTTAAACGCGCTAACTTTTGCTCGTTAATTGCCAACGGCATATGGGTTTTCGACAATACTGTGCCGCGCTGATGTTGAAAACGGTAATATACGCGCTCAACGTTTGGATCATCAAAAGGTCGGCGCGTCGCGATAATTTCAATCGCCTGCCCCGGTGGCGTTTTTGAGCGCACTAATTTAAAAAAGCTCGGTGAGTCTGATTTATTGGCTTCATTAAAGTAAATATTCGCCAAATACCAATGCTCATAAATATAACGCGCTGACAAACGCGCCTTAAGATTATCTTGATTTAGAAAAGCTTCCCAGATTTCGATTTGTGCAAGCTCAGTTAAGGTCGGCGGCGCAATCTGGGCCATTTTAGCACCGCTTTTTAACCAATCATGTAATACAGCAAATTCACTTTGCTCTAACGCTGGTAAACCATAAGGCATACCCGCATGAGGCTGGTTTTGCGCATAACTCTCGAACTCTTCGATGCTCGGGCAAGTGGCCGTTCTGTCTAGGCTAAAATCAAATTCATCACCCAACACTTGCTGTGCGGGCAATTCAGTATTTTGTTTTAATAATAATGAACGATACATCACAGAAGCTGCTAAGTTTGCATCAGCACTTTGCTGATGTTCGTTAAGCACCGCAGTAAAGCCTTTATCGCGCCATTGTTGTGTATATGTGGCATCTATCAGTAAACGTGACGGTGTTTGCGCCAATAAACGAGTCCCGTCATACACAGGCTCCTTACTCAAGCCGCGGTCTATGCCTTCAGGAGAGGAGAGCTTTAGCTGGCAAGGTGCATCGTAACAACCGTGACACACCACACAGCGCTGCTCAATAATCGGCTTTACGTCATTAAGATATTGCGTCGCATGAGGGGTATTTGCAACAACTTCACGTTGTTGTGTTTGTGCTGGCCCAAACAAAGTCTCGTAGTGATTGGCTGCCAGTGCAACACAACCACTTAGAAAAAGTAGGCAAGTAAGAACAAATCCTTTTTTAAAAGGCATTACGCCTCCTCTTCTTCGTCGCCTAGATCAAATGTCGGCATCATTTCTACTGGAGGAGAAATAAAGACTTGCTCGCCACTGCTGACGACAGCACTTAACACCGGGCCTCGGTTAAGTAGTAACTGAGCTTGATGTGCTTCACTGATCACAGGTTTAAAATCAGAGTTATCGGCAAATAGCTGATAGGTTTCTAAATTAATACTAATACTTTGATCTTCTGCCGGATTTTGGCACAGGTTGGCAAGTAATGTTTCGTCTAAGATTACACTCAACGTTAAATCAGAGGCTTCTAGGTCGCGCTGCTCAATATGCTCATCAAGTAAAAAAAGCGGCAGTGTGAGTGGTGTGTTTTGTTCTAATTCCATGATAATTGTTCAGGATAAGTGATCATTGCCACAAGTTTAGCAAACCTAACCTGAACACGCGACGAACAGAAAGCATTGCCTGCCATCTGTTCATCTTTAATATGCTCTATTTTACCAAGGTAAAATGTCACCGTTTGAGTGCCAGAAACTACCTGTATTGTCTAAGTTCAGCTCTTCAATGCGTTGCATTAATCGCTCTGCAGCAACTTGGGGGGAGATATCACCAGCAAAATTAACCATTTGAGTTTGCACAAAACCTGGGTGTAATAAAGCAACTGAGACACCTTTAGGCTTGAGTTCGTGCGCTAAACTGACACCGGCTGCATTGAGTGCCGCCTTTGACATACGATAGCCTATATAAGCGCCTGAACCATTATCAGCGATTGAGCCCATTCGACTTGTGATCATCGCCACTTTACTGCCACTATTTAAGTTAGCGTGCAAAGCGTGCGTGACTCGCACAGGCGCTACCGCATTGATCTGAAGCTGCGCATTAATGGCCTCAAAGTCCATATTGGCAAGGCTTTCGTTTTCAAAAATACCCGCGTTGTTAATAAGCACATCAATAGATTTACCGCTCAGCGCTGATGCTAATCGAGCAACATCATCACCTTGACTCACATCAATACCTTCGATGATGTTAACCGACAAACCTTGTAACTCAGTAGATGGTTTACGCACTACAGCCGTTACTTCATAACCTTGGGCCAAATACTGCTTTGCGAACTCAAGGCCGATACCGCGATTTGCCCCAGTAATCACCACATGTTTTGTCATTGTATTCTCCTAGCATTTTCTAATGCTTACTGAACTTGGGGCAAATACCTTTAATATCAAGCATTCAAATCAATATCGCCATTACAAGACTGCATAATTGAGAATACTGCACCTTGGGGATCTGTGATAACCGCAAAACGCCCAATGTTTGGAATATCGGTGGGTGGCACACAAACTTGCCCGCCTAAAGACGTCGCTTTTTCAGACATCGCATCACAATCAGCCACAGCAAAATAGATCATCCAATGAGGTGGAATGCCCTCCCATTCTTCGGTCATTTCGAGCATGCCTGCAACAGGCCCCTGCTCATTACAAAACAAGGTATAATCCATGTGTTCCATTTTTTCGACTTGGATCTGCCAACCTAATAGTTCGCTATAAAACTGCCCGATTTTTTCACTGCCCCGACAAGCTAGCTCATGCCAATAAGGCGTATTCTTCTCTAATATGCGTTGTGTACCGATATGCTCATTGGCTTGCCAAAATGCCACAAATGCACCGCCTGGATCGCTTATCATCACCATTCGACCCGCACTCATCACATCACAAGGGCCATGAATGACCGTTGCACCAAGCTGCTTTGCTTTATCGGCGATGGCATCAACATTTTCGACTGCAATATAGCCTAACCAATGACTGGGAATATTCGCCTCTTTTTGCTCAGGCATCATTTGATACATGGCCGCGACATCATCAGCTTGTTTCTTTAGCATAGTGTAATAACAATCTTCACCAATGGGTTGATCGTCAAACTGCCAGTCAAAGAGTTGTGTATAGAATTGTTTTCCGCCCGCCCAATCCGATGAACATAATTCTGCCCAGCAAAAAGCTGAAATGGGTGATGAAGTGACTTTGGCCATAGTTAATTCCTTCTTGTTGTTTGCACTAACTTATTAGTTGAGTAGTGCTTAATTAGCAAGTAGTTGTAACAAAAAAGGCCCTAAACGGGCCTTTCAAAACTTAAATATAGCGATTAGTTCGGTGGACTAAAGAATAGAGGCACGTGATCTTGTACAGTACAGGTATTCCCTTTTAGATACTTACACAAGGTTAAGCCATCTTTGTTGTTACTACCTGGCACAAGCTCAATTATAGTGTCGTTCCCGTCCATAACTAATTCAAGTTTACCATCCATGAAAGTAAACGGCATTGGACTACCGTCCCCGACAGTTAAATCCCCCGTAGTTTCATCACTCTCATTTGTTGAATAAGTCATAGACCATGCTACAGAGCTGTTACCTTCAACTTGATACATGGTGAACCATAAATGATAGGTTTCTAGCTTTTCAATATCCGTTGATCCGCTACGCTCACCAACAAACATTACACCCGAACCGGGGGATTCCTTACCACCAGCATCAAAACTGCTGTACTCTCTTGCCCAGAAGTAACGACCTTCATGTTCAGCCACCATTTGATAGCGCATTTCAGCTTCGAGCACGCAGGTTGATGACGGTTCACAGAACCGTGTTATTTCTTGCGTATTAGGGTTTACATAACGCGCTCGGACAACTTCCCCATCTTCATAACGCCCTTGTATAGAAGAAATTTGTGTACCAAAAACAAAAGTTAGATAAGAATCGTCCACATCTTCTGGGTAAACTTCAGTGCCATTTTGGCCGCTGACTTGCTCTGCACCATCAAAGTAAACCCATCGACCAACATAATCTTCTTTCGCTAGCTGAGGACTCATATCTTTAATTAACAGCCCTGAGATAATCTGGCTATCGAATAAATTCGCAGTGTCAATATAGTCATCGATAAACTGATAACCTACCGTTAAGTCTTTTGACAAATAGATCTTATCGATTTCACTGTCTCCAAATTTGAGATGCAATGCCCGATCAGTGACAGACCAAGTAAATGACCCATCTTCATCTGGCTCATCAAACATGGATGTCACATTGCCTGTTCCATCAGCCATAAACTCAACTCGGCTTATTTGATTTCCATCGGCTCTGTCGAAAGCAACCCATTTCCCCACAAAGTCAACGTTTGATAAATCTATGAAATCTCTTTCATAGTAGAGATTGGCCATAAAATCATGATTGTTAGAGCCAGTCATGTTGCCATCTGTATAAACATCTACTTTGTCAGTCACAGACACTTTCATAGGATCAACTGTATCTAACTTAATATTGTAGCCGTAGCGCTTGTGTTCAACTGTACTAGATCCAGTAGAGTTACTATAAATGACTTCTGGATTTTGGAAGTTCACTTCAATCAAACCTTCAGGTGCAACATACCAATAGACTTCATGCTCGCCCATATTGGTTTTAACTGTGCCATTGCCCCAACGGTTCAAACTTAGGCCTAGTGTTTCACCTAGATAAAGATCCGAGTTATTAATAATTGAATTGCCCATTAGTGGCATCTGCTTCCAGATCTTCACCATGGAATCATCGGTGCAGCCCGATGGTAGAGTATAATTAAAAGTGACACCCGAACACGTGGCATCGACAGATGCATCGCATATTAACGCTCCTCCGTCGTTATTTTGCAACGTATCAAATGTTATTTGCGCATCTGTTGTTTGATAGCTGCCACGTTCAAAGCCTATATCACCATTTTCTTCAGCCCATTGGATAGCAAAATAGCGACTTTCAGGTAACAACATAAGTAAAGCTGCATCATCCAATAACCCCCATGTGCCCTCGACACCTTCTGAGGCAAAGTTCACTTTACTGAAAGAAATTGCTCCCTCACCGGTACCACCCAAAACAAACTCAGAGTCAGAAACGCTGTATTCGAAAGAAACGCCTGAGCAGCCCTGCCCCGCTGGCGCATCACACACCAAGGCTTCGCCATCATGGTTTTGCTCGGTTTCAAATGTAATGCTGGTACCGTCTGCTGTATAAGCACCTCTTTCAAAACCTATGAAACCATTTTCTTCTGCCCATTGAATGGCAAAGTATCTGTTGTCTGGTAGGAACATGAAAATGACACTTTCATTCGCTAGTTCCAAACCCCTTCTAAACCTGAAGAAGCGAATCCAACTTGATGGAATCCAACAGAGCCTTCACCTGCTATGTCAAATGTCAGCCCCGAAGAAGGGTATAAACATGCCTGAATGTATTCTTGAGAGCTGTCTATTATCTCTAAGGTATACTTGGCACCATCAACCAAATAAACAATATTGCCCCCTTCGAAGTTAAAGTTATAACTTCGCTCTCCAAAGGTGATGACACCATCGAATTCCTCACTATCACGATTCATCATCACCATCATCAAGTTACCCATGGCATCTTGTACCCATACATAGGTATCACCATAATTTGGTAATGTCTGATCAAATGCAGTGATACTTAAGTCACTGTCATATTCAAAGATAAACAGTGCAGATTCGCTGACTTCCATCATGCCTTGTTCATTCATCCATATGAATGTGCGTTTTACATAATAGCGACCATTTACCATTGCCAGAAGCTCATGATTAGTCACTCCGACTAACGTACAATCATCACGCTCCTCTTCGCAGCTTTCAACACGACTACCATTTTTCATGTAGACCTTGCGCACCATGGTATTACCATCAATATCCCACACATAATCACTGCGCTCTAAACCAAAGTAAATTGATCCATCTGGATATAGGTCCATGTAGTAACTTTGGTTCAAGCCATAGAAACCATGCCAGCGACCCGACATTGTAGTTTTATTCACTGTCACACTTGAAGGTTTAATTAATAACCCATATTCGGTATTAGGCCATTCATCATCGGCCGTATCTAGCGTTACGATTTGATACCCTGCACCTAGCACTTTGGTCAACCAAATTGAAGCTGTACCTTCAGATTCAAGCGTTTGCTTGGTGTCATCGGTAAAGTCTTTATAGTCGACAACTATGGCGCGACCTTCAATTCGCCAGGTCACTTCCTCATCTGAGAACTCCGTCGTGATTGTGCCATCGGCATTGAAAATCAGCTTAGATACTTGCTCTTCAGGATCGTCATTGATGGTATAATCTCTGTCGTCTAAATCTAAGTACCAAACACCTCCACCTGCTGTTAATATTTCTGCTGTGGGTTGTGCTGTTTGTAACTTACTAGTTAGATTGCTGATATAAGTTACAGTTTCAGGGTCTTGCTCAACACTATCTATTACTTGATAAATACTTTCAGTTACTTCAACTGTTCTAAATACTTCGTTTTCACCAAGCACCAACATACTCAAGCTGGTCACATAGGTTTCGACGCGCTGTTTCGATTGATCATCTAAAGTATTTTCTATAACCGATTTTTTAAGTGGTGCGGCGAGTGTAAGTGACAGTTTATTACCATCGAGCTCCCAATTAGCTATGGTTTGCTCATTAATACCATGGATGATGCCAGTATTGTCAGCATTTAAAGTGATGTGATAAGCGAGATTATTGTAATACCGAGGGGACTGTAAGATATATGCTCCCACTAGAGTACCTGTAGGCCCAGTCACTAGATCTGTATCTTCTTTTATCTCATTCTTAGTCTTTTCAATTATTGTCGGATCTTTTTCATTTACTTGCGCTTCAAATGCCTGAGCCGTTTCAGTTGAAGATACTAACTGTAAGGTATTTTCAACTCCTTCAGGCAATGAAAAATCAGGATTATCCACCACGACCTTGATTAAGGTTGCAAGTTGTAACTTTTCATCAGCATCAACATTAAGAAGCGCTGATTTTAATCCGTCGTCATCTTTAGGGATTTCGCCTTCACGCCTAATAATTGCATATTCAGCCGTTGTGACGTTGGTAACATTTACCGAGAAGTTTTCTTCTTTTTGTAAAACGCCATCGTCACCCGCTTGACTTATCACCGTTTCAACTGAATTAAGCAATGACCAGAATTCAACATTACTCTGCTCGCCAATACCTTGAGCTTTAATTTGCACAAGATTCTTAACTTCGGACTCATCAACAACCAACTCACCAGAGTACCCACCATCTGCCCCCGCTTGAACTTGAACTGATGAATCGCCCGCCGAGAGAGTGATATTTGCATTCGCAATAGGTTTGTCAGTGACGATACCTGTTATCGTGACCGATGAAACCCTGCGCTTAATAACTACCGTTTGTGTTGCTTCTGCTGTCTTTGCCACAGAGCCATTATCAGTGACCACCAGCTTGAATGTTACGGTCGTGTCTTCTGAAATATCGGGGCTGGTGACTGTTAATTCGTTGGTATCAGCACCAGATAAAGTGAAGTCTAACGCAGAATCTGTTGACCACTGGTATTTTGAAATCGCGCCATCACTGTCTGCTGCTGTTGCAGATAAGGTGAATGCCTCTTGCTCTTTTGCTTCTTGTAACTCTGCAATGCTAACCGTTGGCGCTTTATTTTCTGGTGTGGGAGTAGGTGTTGGGTCTGTGCCATCTGAACCACCTCCACCACATGCTGATAATGCTAAACTAAAAACGATAGGCGTAATGAATGTTCGCCAGTTATTTCTGATTCCTGTTTTCATGGCTTGTCCTGTGCTGTTTTATATAAGTGCGATGATTGTTTAAAGCACTTTATTTAAATTTACTGCACAATAAGAGTAGGATGTTTTTTGAACTAAAGTAGTCTCAAATAAAGAAGATTCTTTAAATATTCTTAAAACGGGAGAGTAATTACAGAAAGTTATAAAAGGATGTATTTTTGAAACAAAAAGTGCGCATATAGCGCACTTAATAATTGCAATCTTAATTAGCTTTATTTAATTCTGCTAACTGTTCAGTAAAGCTTAAGTGACGTAAATCACCCAACCCTGCTTTTTGAGTTAGTTGATAAATTTGCTTTTCTAAACCTAAAAGCTGTACCTCAACGGCGTCATCTTTCAGCGCTTCCTTTCGGCTAATATGCTCACTGAATAAGCTATTAATTCGCTTAACTTGAAGCTGAGCTAAAAGTGTCTTCGCTTCAATATCTTGGTACTGACGAACATTGTTTCTTGCAAATGCTTGAGCTAATTCAGCCGCATTCTTTGCATCAACAAAAACAGATGGCAATACATCTGATTTATCCGAGTTAGCCAAAACTTTTAAATCAGCAAGCACTTCACCTAGATAAAACTTTTCGACTGCATCCTGCTCAAGTTTGTGCAAACGGTTATTTAAATCAGGTAAATAGCCTTCAACTTTAGATTGCTCACCCTCAATCAGCATTTCTTTTAACTCTTCATGACGAGAAACTAATTGCGCATATTGCTTTTCAAAGTTCTTTTTCGCATCAATTTTATCTAACACAGCAAAGTGAGCTCTAACAGGCTCAAGAACAGCAACGATGGCATTTTTTGAAGCTTGAGCTGCTGACACCAAAGTGGTTATTTGCTGAGATTGTTCCATTATTTCATCTGCTACAGTATTTGATGAAAATAAGGAAGCCTTTTCAATCGCGCGCTCTGGTTTGCCTTGTAATTCAGCAAATTCTTCTTGCAGATCGCTCCACACTTTATTGGCGTCTTTAATTCTTTCAGGATCAAAATCGCTTAAAGATTCAGTCGCCACGATTTGCATTGAAGACTGGGCTGATAAATAGGCTTCTTGAGCTTTATTGTATACGGCCTGTACTTGAGCTTGATCGACTTCTTTAGTACCGACTAAATTACCCAAACCTCCAGGTACTGCATCTAATGTTTTACAGCCTGATAAAGTCAGAGCTGCGATAGCTAAAACAACTGCTGTTTTTTTCATTCTTAGTAGCTCCACTGCAAGCCTGCTGAAAAGGATACATTTTCAAATTTGATGTTAGGAACCGTACGACGACGCCCATCTATTTCTTCAGAGATTTTGTCTCGCTCTTTGTATTGCGCATCAACACCAACCATCAGCGCAATATGTTCTTTAAGTTGATAACGAACACCCGCTCTTGCCATTACTCCCCAACCATTAAAACTGTCAGTCAAAGTGACAGATTCAATACTGGTATTTTGGGTTCTTGAATAAAATGGTGTACTCACTTCTGTTTCGGCGTACCAGCTTACATCATTAAAAGCGTCAGCTAATCGACTGTCATAGCGGATCCCGACCGCGCCTAAGATTCCCATCTGATCTTCTGTAATTGAAATCACTGGTGCGAGGTAACTTGGATTATCAGCTAATACATCCGTCGATTCTTTTCTTTGCCCTGGCAAATCAAACCTTGGTAATTCATCCCCTTCACCTAACGCTTTTAGGGCTTCATCAAAGCTATTCGCTGCAGAGCCTAGCTTAAAACTAGAGCGCGTAAAGCTAGATGTGTGAATACGTGCACCGAATGTGATTTGAGTTGCTCTAGTCAAGTTGTAAGCCATTGATAGTGCTATTTCATTCGCTTTTATTTTAAAGTCATTCTGCTGAACGTCACCGAACTCTTTGGCATTCCAAACCTCAGTATCAATTGACGTGGCAATTGTTGCTGCACTACCTATGTAGAAACCCCAATCATCATCTATCCCAGTATATGAAAGCTGACGAATCGCGGGGTTGGTCACTGAAGCTGATTGCTCCAAATCAGTTATACCAGCAACATTATCAAGTTTTTCACTATAATCGATGCGTTCGAAACCTAATCGAATTTCACTGAATGATGGGTTTGGTGCAGCAACTGCACTGGCTGAAACTAGCGCGCTAGAAAGGAGAAAAGCCTTTTTCATAATATGACCTTGAACGAAGAGTGAGTAATCCAAGGTTAAGTTTATCTCAATCCCTGATTACAACTTATTACAATTACTGGATAATTTTAATACACAGCACCATGGAGTCAAGGTGGATTATTAACTTACGCTTAATAAAGCAAAAAAACCCGTAATGTGGGCTTTTTTGCTTAAGTATCTAATTTAAAAAATAAACCTATACAATTTGTTGAACAATCACCTTGTCTGCTTTATGCGTGTACTGTGGCATTTTATGGAAATTGAGATAACGGTAAGTATCTGTTGCCGTAGCATTAATCTTTGTTGCATATTCTTGATACTCTTCAACATTTGGTAATCGACCTAGAATAGCGGCAACCGCTGCAAGCTCCGCAGATGCTAAGAAAACATTCGCACCTGTGCCTAATCGGTTCGGGAAATTACGTGTTGAAGTAGACACGACTGTTGATTTATCAGCCACACGTGCCTGATTCCCCATGCATAATGAGCATCCTGGTGTTTCTATTCGCGCACCTACTCGACCAAAGATACCGTAATACCCTTCATCAGTCAGTTGGTCACGATCCATTTTAGTTGGCGGAGCAATCCACATTCGCGTCGGTAATTGCCCTTTAAAATTATCAAGTAACTTACCTGCCGCACGGAAATGACCAATGTTCGTCATGCAAGAACCAATAAACACTTCGTTTATTTCCTCGCCTTGCACTTGAGATAGTAATCGTGCGTCGTCAGGATCATTTGGCGCACAAAGTATTGGCTCTTTAATATCATTAAGATCAATTTCAAGTACGTGTGCATAATCGGCATTTGCATCTGCTTCCATCAGTTTCGGATCTTCTAACCATGCTTGCATCTTGTTAATACGACGCTCAATAGTACGAACATCCCCATACCCTTCAGAGATCATCCATTTCAACATGACAATATTAGAGTTTAGGTATTCTTCTATTGATGATTGCGATAGCTTAACTGTACAACCTGCAGCCGAGCGCTCTGCTGATGCATCTGACAGCTCAAATGCTTGCTCAACGGTTAAATGTTCAACTCCTTCTATTTCTAGAATTCGCCCAGAAAACTCATTCACTTTGCCTTTTTTCTCTACGGTTAATAGACCCGCTTTGATAGCATAGTATGGAATAGCATGTACTAAATCTCGCAGTGTGATCCCAGCTTGCATCTCACCTTTAAAACGCACTAATACAGATTCAGGCATATCAAGCGGCATAACCCCTGTTGCAGCTGCAAACGCCACAGCACCTGAGCCTGCTGGAAATGAGATACCTAAAGGGAAACGAGTATGTGAGTCACCGCCTGTGCCCACAGTATCTGGCAATAGCATACGGTTTAACCACGAATGAATGACACCATCTCCCGGACGCAGTGAGACACCTCCTCTGTTCATCATAAAATCTGGCAGCGTATGATGGGTATTTACATCAACTGGTTTTGGATACGCTGAGGTATGACAGAACGATTGCATGGTTAAGTCAGCCGAAAATCCTAGGCAAGCGAGATCTTTCAACTCATCCCTTGTCATCGGGCCAGTCGTGTCTTGCGACCCAACCGTTGTCATAGTCGGTTCACAATATTGTCCTGGGCGAACGCCATCAACACCACATGCTTTACCCACCATTTTTTGTGCCAGAGAATAACCCTTACCTGAATCTTTAGTCGGCGCAGGCTTTTTAAAGATACACTCTTGCTCTAGACCTAGTGATGCTCTTGCTTTGTCTGTTAGACCCCTACCAATGATAAGCGGAATACGTCCACCCGCTCTGACCTCATCTAAAATCACATCAGATTTTAACTTAAAAGTCGAAATTACTTCGTTTGTACCATGCCGTTTAACAACGCCTTCATAAGGGTAAATATCTATTTGGTCCCCCATATTTAATGACTCAACAGGCAGCTCTATCGGTAATGCCCCTGAGTCTTCCATGGTATTAAAGAAAATAGGGGCAATTTTGCCTCCTAAACAAACACCTCCGACTCGCTTATTTGGGACATAAGGAATATCTTCTCCCATAAACCATAAGACTGAATTGGTTGCAGATTTACGGGATGAGCCAGTACCCACTACATCACCGACATACGCTAATGGTAAACCTTTTGCTTTAAGTTCTTCTAATTGAGAAATAGGACCAATTTCACCGGCTTTATCAGGCTTAATACCCTCACGCTCCAACTTGAGCATTGCCAATGCATGTAAAGGAATATCAGGACGAGACCAGGCGTCCGGCGCAGGAGATAAATCATCAGTATTTGTTTCACCTGGGACTTTAAAAACCGTCACTGACATTTTTTCTGGCACTTCTGGTTTTGAAATGAACCATTCTGCGTGCGCCCACGATTCAATCACTTGCTGAGCATATTTATTTCCAGCTTTCGCTTTTTCTTCAACGTCATAAAAAGCATCAAACATGAGCAAGGTATGAGACAGCCCCTTCGCTGCAATTGCCGCTAGTTCGCTGTTTTCTAGTAGCTCAATCATAGGTGCAATGTTATAGCCACCCAGCATGGTGCCGAGTAATTCGGCCGCATATTGCTTTGATATCAGTGCAGAACTAGCATCTCCTTTTGCTAAAGCAGCCAGAAATCCAGCTTTCACATAAGCTGCTTCATCAACACCTGGCGGTACTCTGTTAACAAATAAATCTAAAATAAATTCTTCTTCACCTGCAGGTGGATTTTTTATTAATTCTATTAGATCTGCAGTTTGTTGCGCATCGAGTGGCTTAGGAACAATTCCTTGCAATGCACGTTCTTCAACATGTAATCGATAATCTTGAAGCACAATATATCCCCTCTGTTGTCTTGAATACAAAAAGAGCTGGAACAGCTCTTTGGTATATTTCATAACCAGTATAGGGGCTTTATTTTGACTTGAAAATCTTTCACATTGAAACTCACACTATAGTCGATATTAACTTGGTGAATAAAATGTCGTCTGGTGATTTATGATAAATATATGCCAAAACGAAAAAAGCCAGCATAAGCTGGCTTTCTAAAATATGAACTGCGATTAACGCTTAACTTTTACACGTTTAACAGAAATAAGTTTTGCTTCAACACGTCTATTTTGTGCATGTGCTTGTTCAGTGTTGGCTGTATTTTTTAAACGCTCTTCACCGTAGCCTATTGCACTAACTCGACTGGCATCAATACCTTCTGAGATTAATTGCTTAGCAACTGAATCTGCGCGCTTTTGAGAAAGCCACTTATTGTATTCTGCTTTACCGACTGCAGATGTGTGTCCTTCTAAACGTACCGTTGTCTCAGGGAATTCATTTAAGAATTTCACTACAGCATCAATATCATCTAAGTATTGCTGAGAAACAGCTGAGTTGTTGTTCGGGAAACGAACCAATAAGCTAACCGTCACTTCTTCATCTTTATAAAGCGTACAGCCACTTGCGTCCACTGCGTCTGTCATTGGCGTATTAGCACAGCGATCTTCCGCATCAATGATACCATCTTTGTCGGCATCTTTTGGCGCTTGAACTACAGGTTCTGGCTTAGGCTCAGGCTTAGCAATTGGGGCTGGCGCAGGCGCTGCTTTAACTGGTTGCGAAGGAGAACCACCGAACGCATAGTTAATACCTAGTTTCGCACCTACATCTGTATAACCGCGATCTAGGCCTTGGTAAAGTGCTGTTTCAGCATTTACAAATAAGTTATCCGTTAAATGATGACGATAACCTGCACCTACATTAGCGAAAGTGTTTGATGT
>ENA-OWNT01002725-OWNT01002725.1-seawater-metagenome-genome-assembly--contig:-NODE-2725-length-17835-cov-4.472857_pt1 | contig 17835 bp, 18 predicted proteins | sample MGYA00238136_ERZ651165 | MGnify/ENA primary metagenome ERZ651165 (study PRJEB26861, sample SAMN08777766) | seawater metagenome | isolation source: coastal seawater | place: USA: Florida | collected...
ATCATGCGGGTCGAAATGTTGGGGCCCTGAGCAACGAGTCCGTGGTGGGCGTCACAAAGGTGGCGTCGCGAGCAGCACAGGCGATGTGGTCGAACTTACCGCGTTGATAATCTCCGTTACACGTGGCACACCCATGGTAACATTCATGCTGGCAACACCGGCAAAATGGAAAGTCTGCAGCGTCATCTGCGTTGCAGGCTCTCCAATAGATTGAGCTGCTACGGCTCCAAGTGCTTCACCGGGATGAACCTGCGCCATTCGAACCGGACACATCAGTATTCCAGGTGATTGTTGATTTTTTGACAGCCCGAGACATTGTAAGCGGCAACAAAGTCAGCAACGGACCAGCGACTTGAAGTATTTGTTCTTTGCTCGGGAAATCAAGTTCTTGAACATGGAGCTTGTAACGCCGTGCACGCGATCTAAATTCAATTTTGTCACCTTGGAAATGGAACAGGATTCGATAAGCTTTGAGCAGGAAAATTCAGGGATCGGAGCCAGATGGAGCATTTTGTCATTACCTGAGTGTCGTCGGAGCCCTCGGCGCCGCTACGTTCCACACTAGCGCTGGTGTTGTCGCACTTCCACTTCACCAAATTCGCGTACCTGAATCAAAGTGATGTCACGGGACATGAGGCCAAATACAAGTTCTGACCATGACGACAAAATCGCGGGTAAAACTCACATTTCATGGTCAATTTTGAAAATATCGGCTTTGTCTGCAGCTACTTTCTTGAGTGTGGCTTGAGCGTCTGCGGCAACTTGCTTGGCAGCCGCTTGGGCCGTAGCAGCGGCAGTTTGGGCCGCAGGCGCAGCTTTGGCGGCCTCTGCGGCCCCGTCTGCGGAGGCAGTCACTGCGTCGGCATCTGATAAGGTTGTTGCGACCTATCAAGATCAAGTCGTACGGAACAATCAAGTTGGGATGACGACGATAATTAACAATGACGTCACAACAAACCTCGTCACCGAGCAGCCCTTTCGAGGCGTAAGCGTTTTCTAAAGTGTGCGCAAGGAGTTCTGCGACCCGGAGGCATTCACCTCTAAACTCCGAAGCAGCAGCGCCAAGCGTCTTAATGTCATCCGAGTTGACAAACTCATGCATCAGCTTCCGCAGCTCAACGGGAGCTAGAAGGTCGTCTTCGACTGTTATGCGTGATTCTGGGTTAGGCGTGCCTTCGCTAACAGCTTTGCGATATCTGTGGTCATTTAAGACATGTTTAGAATGCGTAAACAAAGACACATCAAGAACACGGTCCACATTGGTCACACCTATCCACATTCGCCCACAAAGCAGCTCTTGCGCGGGCGTCGTGCTCCCCACGAATTGCATTGATAAGTCGATCAAAGTTAATCGGGCGGCCACTGTCTTCCATGAACGCTGGATTCAAGTTGTCCGAGCCGTAACAGAACTGAATCACGTCCATATTTTCTGCTCGTACAGTGTTGTCGTACTGCAAAGCAAGACCTTCAAGTCCCTTGATCAGACGACGCTGCATGTACCCGGTCTGTGCGGTCTTGACGGCCTACAAAGCATAGATGATGTCGAGTGAGAGGCCCGCGAGTCTCACATCAAGACGAAATCAATCACGCACCGTATCAACAAGACCCTGTCGTCCACCCATGGTGTGGAAGAAGAACTCGGTGGCTTGTAAGCCACTGAAGAAAGAGTTTGCGACAAATCCGCGGGTGGTTGCATTTTGATCATTCAATGGAAAGTGCGGCAACGTTCTCTCAATGAATCCGTCCGGCATTCGCGCACCGTTAACAATCTGCTGGCCAACACAGCACATCATCTGGCAAATGTTGACTTCTGAGCCCTTCGAGCCACATGTGGCCATGATGAATGTCGGGTTGTTCGGTTGTTCGTCCTTCAGCCATCGCAAAACACCCATATCCGTTCGCACAGAGTCCAAAATCGACTTCATTTCCACCTGCGGAATTACGGACTCACAATGATGCCATTTGATCACACAATAACAACCAACAGTCTTGAAAAAAAATCGTACCTCCAGTGTCGTTTTTTCATCGCATCCTGGTCGGAGCTTTAACTTGCCACTGTCAAAAAGCTCAATTTTGCCAGCGCATTTCCCGTACGCCTCGGATTGGACCTCTAATATGTGCTCGCGCATCCGTGTCGACGGTGTCACATCTGGTATCACAACAGAAGACATATGTGATTTCACCGTCGAGGAGTCACGAACTGTAACTGCGAGGTGATGTTGACACGGACCATCTATTCCAATACTGAGCCCACTGTTGGTGAGCCACCTTGTCGCCAACTTAGTGAGCCTAATCATAAACATCGCAGCAGCCTACAGGGCACCAATGAGACAACAAAAACCAATTAACGAGACGTTGTTGACGTGGGCAGCACTGAGCAAGTAAGGCGCACCTTTGCGCACACGTCTCGAATGAGCGCGCAAATAAGACCCTTGCTGGAGGAGCCGAGTGTGGGCTTGCCAATGTTGCCGCACACAAGTTCCGTATTGTGGAAATACACGTATCCATCGTTGTCGCACATGCAGGAATGCATCGGTTCACTGCCAGCGACACCTGTCAAGGAGTCATGGTACAAGTCCAACGACTTGTCGTTGAAGTTTTTCTCCTTCAACTCCAGATGGATCTCTGATTTTTCATATCCTGGACTAGCGTTGATGGAAGACTGTAGTAGTTTCGCAACAACTTGCTTGCCTGTAACAACACGAAAACACAGATGATGAATCATCAAGCCGCAGTGCGAATTTGACAAAAACCAATTGACTGACCGGTCCAAAGGCGAACAGGGACCAGAATGGCCGGCTCAGGCAGTTGAATATTTTCTCGACCATCGCACATGAACACGCAGAGGCTGCAGAATTCCTCTCGAGTAAGAAACGAATCTCGTTGAGTCAGCAAGAAAGATGCGGTCAAAAAGTCCTGACAGGCAGAGACCAGTGGCGATCCACTCTTGGGAGTGCAAAGATTCTGCACAACGTTCATCAGAGCCCATGCTTCGGCCTGCGCGCAAGGGTACTTGTGTTGAAATATCTTGCTCAACATCACAGCACGGGCAGCGAACTGGCAAAGCTCACCCTAGCTTCCTCAGTTTGTGGCACGTGTAGGTTCATTTCGTCACCATCAAAGTCAGCGTTGTATGGTTTGCATACACATTCATTGAATCGGAACGTTCGCCACGGCATCACACGAACGCGATGCGACATGACCGACATCTTGTGCAAAGAAGGTTGACGGTTGAACAGGACCTGCAAGAGCGAACAGGACGGTCACGCAAATGCATCAAATGCCGCGACGATGTTGCAGACGTACAATGTCGCCATCTCGAAGATGGCGGGCAACCACGTCGCCGTATCGTAATTGGCGCGCCTTTTCGTCGCGATCGCCGTATTCCAAACTGCACTTTTTGGAGTTTTTCAGGTGCACGACGTTGGCTCCTGGATACTTGTGCTTTCCATTACGCACGAGCTGACGCAGGTACTCGATATTAACCTGACAAAGGACAGCACCCCGTCAAGCATGTGTGATCACGCAGGACAATTTCCACATCCATTCACCCCCACAAAACCAACTTACTTTTGTCACTCGCTCCGGATAGGTCAACGTCATCGCAATCTCGATCGGGACGGCAACCTCGTCGATTTCGAGATTTGGATCGGGGCTAATGACTGTGCGCGCAGAGAAGTTGACACGCTTGCCACTCAAATGCTTACGGAAGCGCCCTTCTTTACCTTTGAGGCGTTGGCACAGGCCTGATAATGGTGCAAAAGGGCGTGAAAAATGTGACCACTGAGGCAGCGCACCGAAAGCTCAAAGACACCGAGTGCTGAGAGCTCCGCGTACCTTTCATGGGCTTTTGATCCTTCAATTTGATACTGTTGGGCAGTGCACCATTGATGTACTGGGCCACTTCAAGATTCAGTGAGTCCCACGTGGCCAGTGTCGTTTCGTATGACTGGCCCCTTAACATGTGTTCGCGGATAGAGTTCGAAGTGGTCACGATGCTGGACAGCTTGCAAGTGAGGTCGTCTTCGTTGCTCGCTCCGTCGTCCATTTTGACGGAAGGGCGGATGCAGACCGGAGGTACCGGCAGGTGAGTTAAAATCAATCGCTCGGGCCTGGACATGTCTGCATTGAGCCACAGAAGCGGGAGATCCTCGTCGGGGACACGGCGGAACAAGTCCAGCGCGTCGGCCGGGGTAATATCATCTGTGGCCTTCGATTGGTACTGTGCAATTTCAGGGTTGTGGTCAACGGCACCTTGAATCTCGTCAAAGAATTGATTCCGAATGCCGGCAGCCTGGAGAACAGTGAACGTGGGCATTAGAGCGCCGGGGCAACAAAAGTCACGCATTGTCAGCTAGCGACGTCACAGCAACGAACCTTGGGTGCCTGATAGATGTCGTGAATGATGCGCAGCCCGGTCACACCAGAGAGTTTCTTTACGTTGCCATTGAAAGCACCGCAATACGGACAAGAGCGCACATCTCGGCAACGCTTGAAAATACGTTTCACGAGCTCCTGGCGAACCAGCGCATCAACATCGGGATTTGCCAGTGTCTCAAGGCAGCTGCGGCGGTTCACTTTCTTGTCGTTGTCCCCGAGCAAGATTCGACCGCAAGTTTTGCAAATCTGTTGGAGTACTTTGAGGGTCCACTTGTAGTACCCAATGTGAAACACAGGAAGAGCAAGTGCAATGTGTCCGAAATGCCCGAGACACTTTTCAAGAACAAGGCCACACGTGGCACACTTTGTGTTTCGGAAGCACACTCCGAGATGACGGTCAATAACTCCGTTCTTCGCGGGCTCGCGATGGCTGAGTTCGTAAATGTCCTTGTTCACGACGTTCAACTCAGATATTTTCAGAATCTCATTCCCAGACAAAAGACCGAAGTCGACACGACTAATCCGTCTTGGAGCTTCCGGCTCTTTATAAATGTGTTTGATGAGTGGATTTTCATGCGAGGAGCGGCCTTGTTGTTCGCGCAACATTCGACCTCCTCGATCCCCGTACCGACTCATGTTGGTCAAGGCGAATCGGCAGTCTTGCCCGCCCCGACCACGTCGTCGTCACGACACAGATCACACAACAACCAAAGTCTTGCAGTTCTTTCCGTCGCCACGACGCCCTCCTGATGGTGTTGCGAACGCCTCGGACTCTCGTTTCCAATCTTCAAAAACTGCTCTTTTTTGTGAAAAGCTGTCAGTGATGAGGAAATAAATGAAGCACTCCTCGAGAACTGCTGTACGACGGATTGGTACAAGATCATCACATCGGCGGCCAACGTGACCCCCAACACCACAACGGAAACCGATGGCTCCGGACGAATATCATCAAAGCGCGGGCGGTCTTCAGTTGGCAAATCCTGGCCAATGCTCCTGATCGTCGCCGGTCAACCCCGCAACCTCCACCACACACCATAAACTACGTAGCGCCGTCAAAAATACAGCCCTTTTCACGATTATGGCATACACCACATGACCACGACGACCACGGCCAGAACGCCTCCAAAAATTCTGACCACTGACACAGGAAAAGAGAACGGCAACGACGTCGTCGTCGTCGTCGTCGTCGTCGTCGACGTCGTCGTTCGATTTTTGTTCTGGACGGCAATGACACACTTTCGACGCCGCCTTGCAGGTCACGGCATTTCAACTCATACTCATTCATTATGACGTTCACTTACTTCTAACTCAATTGGGAATGAAAGTGAATTTCATCTGATAATCAGTTCACCTTCAGTCAGTCATCACTCAATTTTCTACTTCAGCGCCCATACTTTCACCTATTCACTTGAAGCTCATGTGAAGTTGGTATGACTGTAATATGTATATGCCCTAACAGTAAAAATCACTTGGATATCATTCGGCAGTCATACTCTCGTCACTCCACGGCCACACCAACACACGCCGACTCCTTCTTCCTCCACTCTTAGTTAGCCCACTGTGAGTGCCCTGACAAGGGAGCACTGCCTGTGAGTGAGTGAGTGCTACAACTGTGAGTGAGTGAGTGAGTGAGTGAGTGCGCTGACAGTGAGTGACCACTTTGTTTATACCATCAAACATAGTACTTTGTACAATGTGGTAGTACTCGGTACTGATAAGAACAGTGAAAGTGAAGGTCGCTGAGTCCGTGGAGTGTTTTTATAACAGCTAACGTAGTCCAAAATGTACTGTGTGGTAGTACTGGGTACTGAAAATGATAGTATAGACTGTCCACTGTGTGACTATGGTATGAGTGGTTGAGTGGCAGGTTGAGTGGTTACTCAATGGGCAACGGAGTGGAAAGTCAGTGGACTGACACTTGTGAGAAAGACCAATGAATGAGTGGTTAAAATTACAATGTCCCAATTGAGTGATTGAGCGATTGAGTGAGTGAGTGAGTGGTTACCATACACAGTCAATTGCCAAATGAGTGGTTACAGAGTCTGCAGTGAATGAGTGAATGAGTGAGTGAGTGAGTGAGTGAGTGAGTGAAGGAAGGAAGGAAGGAAGGAAGGAAGGAAGGAAGGAAGGAAGGAAGGAACGAACACTTCGAAGTTCTTTTTCGTTGTTGTTGTTGCGTTGTTGTTGGTTGTTGCGTTGTTGGTTGTTGGAACGGACAGCAGCACAACAACAACGACAGCACGCACGGCAGGAACGAAGAGACGGTGAAGGAAAGACAGCGATGCCGTTCGATGCCGTTCGTTCAATTCCTCGCTCATTCGTTCGTTGGTTCGTTGGTTCGGTTGGTTCGTTGGTTCGTTGGTTCGGTTGGTTGGTTGGTTGACGGATGGACGGATGGATGGATGGACGGGGGTGTTGTTGGTTGGTCACCTCGGTTGGCATTTTGGTTTTGATTGCTGAATGGGTGCGCGTAGGTGCGTAGGTAGTAGTTCAGGCCTTGTCAGTTCGGCTCGGTTGGGGTTCGTTTTGGTTTGGTTGGCTTCGGATTGTTTGTCTGTGAGTTTGATTGTTTGGGTTTGGGCGTGGTTTGGTGTGCTTGCTTGTGTGTTGGGTTTGAGGTCGTTTTGCTCCGTGACTTTGTTTGTGATCACAACAGCAATGTTGGTTGCGTGATGTACAGCCCTTTGGGTGCGTTGTTGTTGATGTTGGATGTCATGCGAAGAGTTGCTAGGAAAGGAGTCCTGAAATATCGATTTGTGGTATGCGAAAACTTGATCGTTTATATTTTGCAGCGCCATGTGACTCCACGTCGCTGAACCGGGGAGTAAAATGTTCGAACGTGTATAACCATGAGCGGCGTTCGTGGCTCGCCATCTCACCATCAGGATGCCCAACGAGAGACGGAAAATGATATATCGACGGACGAAGATCAGCAACCAGGAAGACGCAGATCTCGAGTGAAAAAGTCTCGTTGGAGGCGCGGCTTCGAACCAATCCTGGGGCACAATGACGGCTCTGACTTTGATGACAGTGCTGGCTCCGGAAGCGCGTCCCCGCAGGCCTTTAGCCACGGGTATGACACCAGTGACTCTGGAGAAGACAGCACTGAGCACACTGGGGTGACATACGGAGAGAGACACAGACCGACGACTTCTACCAGCAGTGCCAGCACTGGACGTCAATCTATCAATGGGCGAAAACGCACTGCTGGCGCCAGCGGGCCAAACGCGCGTGCAATGCAGCGGAATCTCGAGCACATAAGAAAGCTGGAGGAGCAAAATCGAAGAAAGCGAGAAGCCAGAGAATTGGCCAAGTCGGTCGGCACGAAGCTGAAAGAAGAGCGAAGGCGCAATTTTAACCTCAACTTTGCGGGCGCCAACAAAGCTCTGGCCGTGAAGAGAAATCAGAAGGTGCGCGAGGCAAGTTCACGCCATCGAAAGCGCATACAGAAGCAACGGAGACAAAGGCGATCGTCCGCAAAGCAGCGAGCCCGGGGACGGCATGCGCGCGTCTCGAAGCGTGACAGTGCACGCTCCGACTCGAGTGAAGATGATGCCAACATCCTCCGTGAGCACATTGCTCGGAGGTCCACTGTTGGCGTTAACGCTGGAGCAGCTCAACAGATGTCACAATCACAAATTTCATTGTCTCTGGACGCGACCAAAGTCCGTGGTGAACAAGACGGGCGGTCGGAAACGGCGTCTGCCTTGACGCTGGAGCCCGTTGATGGCGCACATTTAACACAAACTGCCTCAAAAACCAAAGAAGTTGGGGCAGGTGCCGATGCCGATGCGACATACTCTGAAGACTTTGATGAACATGACGAAGCGGATGACTCCTCGTCTGATGATTCTGGTGAAGGTAGTGTGAGTTTCATGCTCGACTTTGCGTCGGAGCTCAATCTCGAAGACGCCTTGAACCGTGAGGAATTAGAGGCGTTGAATCTCGATCACAAAGGTGAGTCAAGTGAAGAGATGGACGTCCTGACTTCAATGCAAAGTGATGAAGACAGCACGAATGTCAAGCTTGGTGGTGAAAGCCAACATCCCGGCCCCGGCAGTGTAGAAATTTCAATCGAAAAGCGCCAAGATACAGATGCCGAACCACGCCACAGTGTGACCGCTGACGTTATCAACGACTCACAAGATTTCTCGTGCGAGGGTGACGAACAGCCTCAACTCAATAGATTGAGGACCGTCATGCACAACGTCGTGGACGGAATGGACTTTGAAAGTTTGACAAGATTATTGAACGTGCTTGTGTGCAGCAAAGATGACGTTGGCTCTGGGCCCATGTCGACTGCACTGCGAGCTTTGCTGCCCATTGACACATTGCCAATGGAGGCGTTTGAGTTTGTTACCAACGCCGTGGATGCCACGAGTCCGAAGGACGTGGAAGGAGAATTGATGGTAAAACCCAGTGCAAGTGAATCTACATCCAAAGGTGCGAACCAGAAAACGGCCGTCATGCGCAAAGCGAAGATTTTGTTTTCGACCCTCAGAATTGCTGCTGGGGGTGCTTCGCGCACGGCTGCCGCAGCCGCTGCCTCTGCTCGCAACAAGAATCGCGCCCCCAAGATCAAGCAAAGATTATCTGCTTCTTTGAATTCAGCAAAGTCGTCGAACAGTGGGGCAGCTACCACCAGTAGTCACTCGTCCCACGATTCGCCCTCAATTCGTCTTCGACGCCTCCTTGATTCACAGACTTCACAGACACAGGACATGAATAGCTTGCGGCAAATGATGCAGTCCCTTCAAGCCGAGCCGAGTGCCATTGAAGCACCTGGATCAGGATCAGGATCAGGATCAGGGTCGAAGCGAAACTCAGGAGGTCTCGCAACCTGCCCGGAGACGCAGGATGATGACAACGCTCCTCACCAACGACCGATGCAGACGCCGACAAAGAGCGGCGTCGCTGATACGAAATCGAAACCTGGAGCAGTTGCTGCAGCCGCGGCTGCTTCAGCTCACCAGCAGCACTCGTCAAAGCGAAGTAAAACGCCAGGAAAGGCTGCGGCGAAGCCGCAGTTTCTTTTCAAGAGCCTGAAGCTGAAGACATCAAGACAGCCGACCACTCGCAACAAAGTCAGTGGTCCGCAAAATATGTTTGAAGATTCCATGAGTAATAGCTATTCGAGAAGTCATTCTCCAAATCGTCTTGCAACGGAGTTTTCCAACATTAACCCAGACGATGACCCAGCGATGTTATCCATGGAACCCAACAACAACTTGGCAGTTAGAACTGGTGAACACAATTCTGGTGGCAATGCAGTTGTGCAACCAGGCGACGAGCTGCCTGCGTCCCAGAGCTCGGGGCAAAAACGTGCGCTTACGCCAGATTTGCCTGCCGGCACTGTGCTCAAAATCGCATTGTGTTCGAATTGGGGTGACCCACGATTGGTAGGTTTGACGGCCCTCGAGCTTTTTGATGAGCGAGGCAACCTCATCAAACACGATCAATTTTCCATGTCACTCTTGACAGCAGAAGGAGTGCCGCATCCTGCTGCTGGCGGGGCTCAATCACAAAAGCACCAAATCGTGCACCACCATTTCAGTCGCAGTCTGAGCCAGAGCACTCTTGCGAGTACATCAGGTCCCATGGCCGACGATCGCACCGGTGCATCTAGCGACGTGGAAGCCATTCCATTGGAACGTTTATTCGATGGGGGAAACTTCACGTGTGACCCACATCGTATGTGGAGCACTGAACATCACTTTCAGAGTACGACATCTCCCGCTGATGACGCAGAAACCTCAAAACATCATGAGCCAGGGTGTTCAACCCTGCCTCGCGATGCCATTATTATTTGCATCACGTTTGCTCGCCGCGTCGCACTGTCAATTGTACGTGTTTGGAATTTCAACACTTCTCGTGTTGGCTCTTCGTGTGGAGTGCGGGGCATTCGTCTCCTGCTTGATGATATCGAAATCTTCCGTGGCGAGGTGCCACAGGCCTCTGGTCAACTAACTCGTGCACTGGATAGTTGTGGAACAGTCCTCCTCACAAAACGAGAGGCAATATTACAGCACATCATGAGACAAGATCACCGGCTCTCTCGTGTTGCTCGTATCGCCCGGCCGCCAGAGCCCATGGAGTCTCGCATCGAGCCCGTTTCACCAGGCATCGTGGAGTCATCCAGAAGTGCAGCGCAAATCCAGCATCACAAAACCCTCCGCCGATCAGAATCTGGCGATGGTGTGACCGCTGCGCTGCAGGAGTGTCAAAATGAGTATGAAGTTGGTGACATCCACCGAGGCACAACGCGGGCATCGAAATTTAAGCCTTCATTCGAACAAGGTGTTGAAGGAGAGAGCAATGACAATGAGAAGAACATCTCTCGTCCAAGTTCGTCCAGCTCGGAAGCAGCCCATGAATCTGATCGTTTTCCGGGCGACCTTCGTACGTCACCCGATCGCGCCATAAATTTTGGTGCAGATCCGAACGATACAGCCACTGTTTCGCTCGTGAAGACGATAATGGGCCGAGTCCACAAGCAGCGACCGATCACTGGCAGCAGCACAAGTGTGACACGTGGTCGCTCCGGCAGCGAAGACTCCCAGGCCAGTGCCAGTCCGTTTTCCACAGCTGGATTCAGCAATGAGTCTTCTGTAAAAGCGAGGTTACACCGCAAGCAACAAGAAAAACTAAATTCTCTGCTGTCGCAAGGTGCCCCCAGTCGAGAATCGCCGCCACGCCACCCATCATCGACGACAGGCGCTAATGTGCCTCGCCGCCGTCGGGGACGGAGGGGTCTTGAGATGTCGCCTGAGAAGCGCCCTCAAACGTCCCCGTCCGTTCACCGTGCGGAGTCTGAAACAGACATGCTAACGTCACCGGTTCTTTGCACGTGCGCATCGCTGTCCAGCTTCATCGGTGGATCACGACTGATCCTGAATTTCACGTCTACATGGGGCGACCAAGAGCTAATTGGACTAACAGGTACGTGAAACGTTGCTGTGTGCTGCTGTGCTTTGCATTTTTGTTCGTTTTTCTTATATAAAAATACAAGGATCTGATCTTCGGGTGATGGATGCCCGCAGGTATCGAAGTCTTTGTCTTTGGGAATCATGGGGCGTTGGCGCGAGCTGCCGCGCAACAAGCACGCACGCCGTCGCGAGTCACTCCTCAAGGTCGAACTCTCTCTATTATTCGTGTGGAGCCCGTCGATGTTCGCGCTTCGGCTGATCTTAATTCGTTGTCGGTCATGCGAGGTGCCTACCGCCGTGATCCACGAACGGCAGACAAACTGCTCGACGGGTGCAATGTCACGACGAAAGGTCGACACATGTGGCTAGCACCCTTCGGCGAGGGTGGTAGTCATACAATCACAATTGATTTACCGCTCGTGCACGGACGCCCACCGGTCGTCGCATGCCTTCGTTTGTGGAATTACAACAAAAATGTGTCGGATTCCTTCCGCGGGGCAAGAGCGATGAGTGTCACCTTAGACGGATGCACCATTTCTCCCGACGTTGGGGAACATTTTGTTGTGAGGAAAGCACCTGGAGTTTCAAAGTTTGACTTTGGTCAACTGATATGGTTGCAAAGGCCGTGCACAATGCACCACCAACACCTGATGCACGCGTCAGCAATCACCAGTGGTGAGGATGTACCAGAATATCTCGTCCCAGCACTCGCACCACAGCTTCGCAGAGCACACAAAGGGAATTTGCAGTCATTAGAGCTACCCCCACGTCGCTCGTTGCCCTTTGTCATTCGTTCATTTTACGACACAACGCAGCCGCCGCGCGGATTTGTGTTCAAGTTGAGGCTCTACAGCACCATCAACGACCCTTACTACGTGGGACTGGACGGAGTATACTTTTATGCCTTAAAGCCCGATTCGTCCCATCCACGGAGTCATGATCCAAGTGTGCCACAGTCGTTGGCTGGGACCCTGTCAAAATTGTCGACTACTTATCGCGAAAGACTCGTTCCTGTTTTCCCTGAAGTCGTGGAAGCCAATCCTCGTGACATCAACATATTGGCCAAACGCGAAGACATCGATCCAATGGACAAAGATGGTCGCGTCCCTGAAAATTTGGTGGACGGATTTCACGGCGGAACTTTCGAGGGGACCCGGTCATGGTTGGCACCTCGAGCAGCAACACTAGCAATGATGAAGCACGAACTTCCTGATCTTGGTGCTTGCAACGAGGTGTACTTTGCTTTTCACGAAGAAGTGGAGTTGGCTGCCATCGAGATATGGAACTATTCAAAAACACCGGAGCGAGGAGCACATGAGATCGAGCTGCGAGTTGACGACCACATTATTTACTGTGGTGACTTGCTGCCATCGGATGACCTGGCACTCAAAGAGCACGAAGACTTAGTCACGGAGTGGGATTGCAAGGTCGATCGGCAAAATGTTGATGCACATACCAAGTCCGGCCGCCCGACGCGTCGCCGTAGCCTTGTTCGGAGCACTTCGTCGAATTTCGCTTCGCACGACAACTTAAGCCCTGTTGCTCCCCCAGGGCAAATTATTTTCTTCAATTCGCTGGCTCAAGAACTAAGCAGCACGCCCGCTATTCTTCAAGCCGCTGCGTCAATGAAGCCGGAACAACGTCAAGCGTTGCTCTTCGCGGACACGACCGTGAAATCACAAACAAAACATGTAAAATCGATGTCACCATTGAGTGCAACCGTTGCTCCTGAGCAAAATGTCACGTTCTTTGACGAAGGTGTTGTGAAGTTGAGCGACAAAGACAAACGAAAAAGGCAACGCCCAAACTTGCAGAACCAATCAACGATCACGCCGGTTATGCGCGGCCATCCAACAGACCACGTTGCTGGTGCTACCCTGGAGGGAATTACGCCTCTTGCTCACTCCAGTTCGCATCAACATGGGATTCGACATGGCAGCTCTTTCGGTTACGGGGTGTACGTAGATATGGCTGCGAGACCGACCACCTCGGTGCTGGGGAATAGCAATAAAACCTAAATGCAATCAGCATGGGAGTCCACAACGGCAACAGCGACTATGTTTTTTGACAGAGGTTTTTCATCAAACATGAAACATACTAAAAAATAACTTTGAGAAAAAACCGAAGTTAACAAAGTGCTACAAGGTGTTCCACGCTGCACGCGCCTAAACTTTTTATTCATCTTCTTCAGTCACGTCCCACTTTCGGTCGCCAGGCGACGAGCGCGTTGATTGCTGTGCTTGCATGTGCTGCAGCCGGGCCAGCCGTTTGGCCTCTCGCTTGGCCTTAGTTGCAGCTCTCTTGGATTCACCACGTGTTTTGGTGGCAGGACCGGACCTCCGTGACTTCCCTTCTTTTTGTGGTGGTGTCTGCAAACGTACTGACCGCGACGCCGGCGGCGTGGACTGCCTACGCCGGGCCACTATATCTTGAGCTGGAGACACACCAAGGCGAGAGGCTTTAGTTTCACGGGGTGTGCGTTGTGGACTTTTTGTTTTCGTCTCGACACCTATGGCAGTGGCAGCTGCCAACGCGGCGCGCGCAGCGGCTGCCGCTTCAGCTGCGACAGCTTCGGCTGATGAAGCCGCTGCCGCAGACGGCCTCACTTTGCCGGTTTGTTCCTGTGCTGGCGGTGCGGACGATTCAACATGCTGTGACGTCGAAGGGGTTCCGCGTGGGGAGCTTTGCACCTTGGTATTCTGATCATTGACCAATATTTCGCTGTTTGATCGATCGCGAGGTCCCTTTTTCTGTGCTGTACATGGTGCACTTTCTAGCTGGCGCGTAGTCGTCTCAGCAAGGGTGTCCTCACTGTTCTTGGAAGGTGACTTCAATTCATTAGTACCCGCAGGTTGCTTCGATTCAGAAGTTTCTAACTTGCTTTGCTGCTTCGCCTCGAGAGCTGCGCGCATGGACAGTGTGTGCTGTCTTGTGCTAGTTGAACTTGCACTTTGTGACGGCGCAAAGCTGCTGCTGTCTGTCGCTTTTATTTCCTCTTCATCTAAATCTCTCAAGTTAGTACCGTCACTTGCAACAATAGCAGCCTGATATGCTGCGTTGACTTCTTCATCCTCCAAGTCAGAAAACTCGTCTTCTGCCTCTGCAGCTGCCGCAGGCAACATTTTCGAGAGTCGGGCCGCATGACTTTCCGGAGAGTCTGATTCTGATAACTGTCGCACTGCAAGTGCATTTTTGGTCTACAATTACATGTGCAATCAATAGTCAATAACGCTTGACGTGAAGAAACCGGTGAAACACTGCAACTTGTACCTTGGAGAAAGTCGAGCCAAAGAGGAGAGCAGCATCGGTGATGCGTGGACCACGTTTCCCAAAAAATGTGAGCTCCAACTTCAAACAACCTGCATTACTGAGTTTCCACGTTACCATATCCTGCACCAACCTGGGCTTGCTGCGCACCACCTTCGGACGGACACAATTCAACAGTGAGTCAAGTCAATAGCCCGGTACTTAAGAACGCAAATACATACCTGCATGCCGGTGTATGCCTTGCAAAACTCGCGAATCCACAGCGAGTGCCCGACCGCGATGGCGCTGTTGGAGCGGCCGGGGAAAAATTGCACAGTGCTCATGAAGTCAGCCATGCGGGCCACTAGATCGTGGTGTGTGTCATAGTCGTCACGCTGCCGCCACCATGTGTGGGTACAGTTGTGAAAGTCAACATAGACATTCGTCGGCAAGTTGCCGAAACTGCGCACACGTTGCATGGGGCTTGTGTCGAGTGGTTCTTGCTTAAACTTCGATTTCGCTTTGTGTGTCGCCAGGCTACGCAGCTTGTCGGTCGCTTCCGACGTGGCCTCAAAGCAGTGATGACATCGCTCAGCAATTTCATCACCGACGGCTTTGCCGACTGAGTCCCATCCTACGCGTGTCTTTCGCTCACGCAGAGATTTTAGCGCTATGATTCCTCTTCCATACCGAACAGTGTGATGTTGCTCTAAAACCACCATCGCTGTCTGCATCGCACGTGTTAGAGGCGATGCGAAAACGACGTCGGCACCCATAAATTTTTGCACATCGTTCTCCGGCTGGACGATGAAGTATTCCTGTCTCAGTTCAGCCTCGCTCCGAAGATATTCTTCATCGTCGGATTCATCCGTTTCCGTTACGAGCGACCGAGTAGAATCCTGACTGCTGACTGCAGTGGCGGTCGCATGCTCCTTTTTACCTTCGCTCTTGCTGCGGTTGGATTTAGTTTCTCGATTTTGTTTTTGCGGTGAGCTGGTGTCTGCAGTGAGTGCCGCTTGATCTCGCTGCCTCCTCTCTCTCTCTGTTTGCGTAACCTTGAACTCTTCGTCCGCGGCATCATGCATCCACAGGCGTTTCAATTCCCGAGCTTCTTCGATCCCGTGTGCAACCAATGGGTGGTCGAAAGCGAAGAGTTTCGCCAGGTTACCTGTGCGAATGGCCTCGTTCCACTGTGATTCAGCATGTCTAATAAGAAACAACGTCTTTTTCTCAGGCCATCCGCCCTTGGGGGCTTTGTGCAGCACGAAGCTAAGAGTCGGAAACGGATACTGATCACTCCACACTTTCTTTTGGTTTGTCCCATTCACGAGCAGGAGTCCACTGCCCCAGCAGCCAGCCGTAAGGGCGGCTTTGCGGTGGTGGTGCATGGTCGTAGCAGACTTTGTCTTTGCCCGCGACAAGGGGTGCTTTTCTAGGCGCTCAGCGCGGCGCCGTGCAGCCTCCGTAGCAGTGGTGGATGCCGACCCCTCACTCTGATCGTCTGTATCTTCCAGGGTGCGACCGGTGCCTGAGCGAGATACGGCCCCTTCCGTGCCGCCGACAGACGCGTCGTCGTCGGTGCCCGCGGCGTTTGCCATGGCGATCATGCTTGATCGATTGGCGGGTTGACGCTCGTCGTAGAATTCTGCTCCCTGGCCTGGGTGTGCTAACAAGTCACAACCGAAGCGGCTGTGTGTTGAATTTGAAAGTCCTACTGTCACCACAATGTCCATAGCTTGGCCCAAGCCGTACGTGATGGCAGAAAGCGGCAACGAGAATCGCTTCAAAATCCTGTCCAGACTTCGATTCTTCGATTTTGCGCGGTGAACTAATTCAAAGTTGATGTGATCTACGTATTGATCCGCGACATGCTCCAGCGAGCGGAACGCGTGGAATGCTGGATTCACTGTCTTCTCCGTGTGCTCAGTGGAAACTTTCTTTCCACGTTTAATCAGTTTCACGTCTTCTACAGCTGCCGGGGCTTCGGATGTGATCCATGCGCGAGCATAGATCCTGAGGTTGGTGTTTGGGTCTTCATGAGTTTGGATGAACTCGACATCGCCACCGTCGTTGGCACCGCCCTTGCCGGATGCAACTGCGCCATCGGCGTGAGGGTTGGGTTTTCGCGGCCTTGTTGTGCAAGTGGCCGTCTGCAACAGATCCAAGTTCGTGGCGCAGATGATTTCTACCACCGTAGCGTCTCGCTTTGCCTTGCCCTGGTACACATTCGTGGCCTGTACTTCAATAGCCAAGTCAGTCACGGACGCCCCTGCCCCCATTGGGCCCGCCTACGCGGTGGCCGAAGCCAAACGCGTTCCTGTCTCACATGGACGGGTGGGATGCAGGTGTCCCTGTGAGCATGTTCTTCACTGAACTTAATTCTTCACTGAATTTGCTCGTGCACCAAAACGTGACCAGCAATAGACAGAAAACCCGACGGCCACAGCGAAACTTGGTCGCGAAACAGCAGTCACGGCTGCCCTACACTTGGCAGAGTGCTACGATAATCTGGCATGGCTAGCGCAGCTGCTACCAGTCACTTCCACGAAGACACGGGGAGCTCGTCGTGGTCCCCAGAAAGTGCCGCAAGGCTTTTGTCCCAGCATTCGAGTCACAACGAAAAAGGTGGGTTCCCTTCTACACCACCACCATCATGAGCACAGCGAACTGCCAGCTCCAAGACACGAGCAAACCTCGCATGTTTGTCAACAACGACGACGACAACGGCGACGACATCGAATACGATGGCCACACCACCAACGATGGGATCAGCTGTAACGTCTCCGAAGTCGCTCTCGAAGTTGACTTCACCCGGTGAACTTGAAATCTAACAGCAAGTCCGAAGTCAACGCCGAACTCTACCAGCACTCGTATGTCGCCGTGTATGCCGAAGTCGAACTTAATATTGGCTTTTACCGTCGTCGCAGTCGTTGGCCTCCCGCCAACTTCGTGGGCGTCGCAGCCGTCACTCAATCGCTCAATCGCAATCGTCGTCGCCGTTGCCGTTGTTCTTCGTCTTCCGTCTTCGTCCTCCAACATAACATTAACATCATGCCGCCATCGTCGTCGTCGTCGTCGTCGTTCATTGGCCTTCCGCCACCGTCGTCATCATTTTCAGTATCATTATCGTCGTCGTCGTCGTCGTCGTTCGTCGTTCGTCGTTCGTCGTTCGTCGTTCGTCGTTCGTCGTTCGTCGTTCGTTGTCGTCGTTGTCGTTGTCGTTGTCGTTATTATTCGACGTCAGCCCACAACAACGTAGAGAGTGAGTGAGTGAGTGAGTGAG
>ENA-OWNT01002726-OWNT01002726.1-seawater-metagenome-genome-assembly--contig:-NODE-2726-length-17827-cov-4.873014_pt1 | contig 17827 bp, 19 predicted proteins | sample MGYA00238136_ERZ651165 | MGnify/ENA primary metagenome ERZ651165 (study PRJEB26861, sample SAMN08777766) | seawater metagenome | isolation source: coastal seawater | place: USA: Florida | collected...
CTGTTGTCGGCTGTTGTCGGCTGTTGTCGGCTGTTGTCGGCTGTTGTCGGCTGTTGTCGGCTGTTGTCGGCTATTGTCGGATGTCGGACTAGGTGTCACCAACGAAAGGCGCGAGCGTGAGAACTGGCTGCGGGTATGGAATGGTATCCCTGCTGTGGCCACGCGTTCTCACCCGAGAGCTGCCTCTCCGTCGACAGTAGTGATCCAGTTATAGGTGCCTGCGTAATCGCAGACTTGCGAGCAAGGGCTGATGCTGCGGAGGCTAAGATACAACAAATGGAGATGGAATCGTCCGTGTTGAGACCACAAGCTGCCGTCAGCGTCGACATTTTGCAGCGGATCGTTCTACTGTCAAGGCACGCGGAGGCATTGGACAAATTGAAAAGCTGGTTTGAATTAACAAGTTTAGTGGCTTTACCTACACTCGTGAGTACCTTGTATCACGAGCTTAACTTGAACGAGGATGATTAGGTGGATGGATGGTGGGCATCGTTGACCCAGTTCGAACAGTTTTGGTCCCCCTTGTGCGGAAGTGGAACTCGATTCTCGTCTTCACACCTATGCATGTAGTTCTTGATGCACCTTCCTGACGCAACATACGAAGGTCACTTCATTTCTTGTGGCGACTACGAACGTGGTAACGTATTAATGCGGGACTGAACATTGCGAAACTGCATTTGTGAGTTTGTGAGTTTGTGGTTGCGATGAAGAAATGTGTGCTCTTGTTATCGTGGCATCGAACTTGCCTCAGCACGAGAGGAAAGTAATTCCGTTCGACTATGTGTTGGTGTCCAATGCTGGAGAACAAAAAGATCCCGGTGGTGACGCTGCTTCTAAAGTTACTTCACCAACGAGTTGCTCTGCCCATGTTTTTCGTTGCTATCTATCTGTCTATTTCTTGTCAATTGACATGCTTGCGGCGTTTCGTTCGTTGTTCAGCGCGCGAACTTGGCAGCTTTGTGGCGCCCGCAGCGTCCGTTGGCCTTGGCTTTCAGTGTGCACGGCTTGCCAGTCTTTGCTACAATGGCGTGACAAATCGACACGGACACCTCGGTGTCGCCTGTTTGCTGTAAAGTGTCGCTGTCATCGACAGCTGCTGTTGACTCAACCTTTGACGATTGGTGACTTTTTGGCGCGGCGAGGTGGATTTGTTCAAGTTGTGGTGGGCAGACGGTCTGCTGTGGCTCGGACGATTTAGACTGCGATTCTTTGGCCTGCATTGGCGACACCTTCCATGCGTGTGTCGACTGTTTTAAGGCTCTCATTCTTGCGTTTTTGCTCGGCGTCCACTTCTTCATTCGCTGCAGCTTCTGGAGTCGATGCTGATGCTTCTTTCCCTGCCGATGTTCATCAAGCTGCACGGCAGACGCTAGTGGACCGACTCCACACAATTTGCAGATGTGCTGCTTAGTCGCGGCCGGCGTTGAAAGCGCAGCGAACTTTTTGGATGAAGGGGTTCCCAAAGAACGAGCAACCTTCTTTGACGATCTCTGAACGTTGCGTGCATTGGGGTTCAGTTTCTGAAAGGGAGAGCGCTGCGGAGTTCGAGCCAGGGACTTGCTCGGAGTTTTGTGCATGGAATTCCCACGAGCAAAAGGAGCGTTGACACTGGCGAGCATGGCTTGTGTGGGGAAAGTGGTCTCTGGGTGCAGATTGAAAGGGAAAGAAGTTCTAAACAAAAAAAGACGGTTGCTGTATTTCTATCCTAGCTGCGACAGAGTAAACTGCGCATCGAAGTCTCATCTGCGGTCACCAACATCAGCCGTCCACAGTTCGGCACTGACCACACCTCACCCAAAGACCAAACTGCAGCAAGCCCGCAATGAGCACTTCCACTCCGTGGCGTGCTTGGACATGTACCCGCCTTCGCGAAGTGAGGAATGGCCGCGGCCACCCCACGTGGCAGCATTCGCCTGGCAGCGGCCACAGGAGTTCTCTCGTATGCCACGTGGCAGTCACGCAGGCCGTGGCAACAACAACGCACACGCACACATCACTTGTAACGGCGGCTATGTTCAATGAATCAGCGCGCGAGTCGGTTGCGGCGATGTGCCCACCACTGCCCAGCCAACACAGCAACACAGTAGCGACGAAGGGCGGCGACGGCGACGGCGGCGCGGCGCGGCGCGGCAACGAACGAATGCACGAACGAACAAACGAAGCTTGGTGCACCACCACCAGTCAACTTCGTGTGTGTGGGTGAGTGCAGCAACGCGGAAACGTTGGTTGCAACGTGGCAGCGTGGTCCGACTTCGGCCCAACCTCAACTGTCACTGCTGACGACTGGCTCACTCACTGCCGCTCACTGTCTCTCCCAGTGACGTTCGTCAGTCACGCGGCGTCGCCTTCACGCACTGTGAGTGGACGTCACTCGACAACACATTCAATAATACTGTGGAATGTGATACTCGGTACTACAAAGTGTACTATCAGTACCAATCCTCGTTGCCGTGCGTTTCGTTGCTGCCGTTATCGTTTTGGTCGTTCGCCGTCGTTCGTCGTCGTCGTCGTCGTCGTCGTCGTTCGTCGTTCGTCGTTCGTCGTTCGTCGTTCGTTGTCATTCGTCGCCATTGTTGATCGTCGTTCGTCGTTATCGCCGTCGTCGTCATCGTCCCTGGTCGCCATCGTCGTCGTTGTTGGGTCTTTGCGGCTGTTGCTGTCGCCGGCGTTGTGATGTTCGTTTGTGTGTTCGTTTGTCGTTTGTCGTTATCGTCGCCGTTATCGTCGCCGTTATCGTTGACAATGATTGCTTGTTGGTGATGTCGCTTCTGGTCGTCTTCGTCCCTCGTAGTAGTTGTTGTTCGTTTTTGGCGTCGTTCTGTCGTTGTTTGCCATCGTCCTCCTCGTCATTGATCTGTCGCTCTCGTGGCTGCAGGTGCTCGTGTTGTTGCTCCGACGCGGAGGTTCATTGTCGCTTGTTAGTGGAATCGTGCTGTGCTCTTAAAATCACGCTCTCGAATAATTTCGCTGTTTTGCACACCTAACCGTTTTGAGGCTGCCTGTGCACGCAGCAACGCCATTTTTGGAATGTGACGACTTTTAGCGCCGCCTTTACGCGCACGCGCTGCGGGTTTGGGGAGTAACAAAATTCCACAGTATGGTTCGACACAAAAATGTGGTGGTTCCAGTTGCAGATCGTGGACTGGAAGGACCAACTCATCGTTCACACAACAGCTCTCGGTCCACGAATCGTAGGAAAGTTTCCGCCGTGCCAAAAGGGAAGCTGTTTGAGGAACCAGACGAGCCAGAGAAGAAACCCCCGAAACCACAGATCGAACTCAATCTCATCGAACCGCCCAAGAACCCAACAATTGCGAAACTGCTTGAGATAGTTCTAGGCCCGTCGTATTTGGCTGGTCATGTTCGCCGAATGCCGGATGGCTCCATCGCCAAACCCAAGCTTGTGGTCACCCCGAAAGCGTCGCAGCACACACCAGGAAGTTTGTTGGTCGGCCGACTTTTCTCAATTGTCTTAGTTTTGTGGTCGATGATAGGGTTTTATTTCGAACTTCGTGGCGACGAACGCATTTTGAGCCTCCTCGGTGATCCGTCTCATTATGTGGAGAATGCCGAGTACAATTGGCAATTGCTGAATTGGACGCTGTACCACCACAACTTATCGGCGCTGTATGTGCATGCCAGAGTGAACTCGACCTTTGTGGGTCCCATGTTATACGAAAACTTCACCTGCATGTACCCAGTCCGCTGCGACGCGGGCGTTGAAGAAGGTGGTTGCCAAGGCCACGCTGACGATTTTGAATACTTCGAGTCCGCAGAGTTCTTGGCAGAGCAGAGTGTGATATTCACCAATCGGTCCGACTCCAACGCCACTCGCCACTATTTTCCGTGGTATCCGGCATACAGGCACATTCATGACGGATACAACTGGGCCAAGGTCCAACGCCGCGTCAACAGCAGCGGTCCTGCCAACGCCAGCGTTGACTGGACGCCAGAAGTGGATGAGTTGGGGCGACCAACGAATGAGGAGGACATCGAGTTCCAATGCGACGTCATTTCCAGAGACGGATCTTTAGGCCTGATGGAAGATTTGGCTGCGTTTCTTGGAAATCGAACGCTCGATGAATTTCTTGGAATTCCAAAAGGGGAGTTTGATGTTCAGATCGAAGAAGAACATTTCACGTTTCGCTACTATTTTGGAGCTGCGAGCCAGTGCCAAAAGGACAACGATGACGCAGTTGCGTGTTTGAACCACTCGGCCCACCCTCCGTACATCTGTGGCTATTCTTTTGACTGTTACGCAGTGGAACTACCAGATGATGAGTATGAGTTGTACGCGAACACATACTGCAACACCCTGAAACCAACAACCTGCCTGTTGGAGTCCACAATATTCTTGTGTGAGCTGCGCATCATGCCGTATACTCCACCCGCAAACTACAACGCAAGTTCTTCCATTGGGATATTTGTGGACTCAACGGCCACTGCGTCCAATGTTTCGAGGTATGTAGACCTCATCCTTGCAAATTATTCGCAAGTGTGGGCAACCCCATTCTCCACCTTGAAATACTGGGAAGTCGGAACATGGTCGTCGAATCTCCGCAAGACTGGGAGCGACCTCAAAGTGGCCAATGACACCAACAGCTCTCAACCAGATGTCTGGATTACCAGTCCCGCTGGGTCCTTCCAAGCATGCATGGCGGTGCCAAGTACATCAATTGACCTCACGTGGTGTTACACCAACTCGGAATTCTTGATGGCCGGACTGGACCGCGGAGAAGGTAGGCCGTGGTTTTTGTATGTTCGTTTGCCACACCACATCTGCTTTGAGAACTCCAACGTAAGGCTGAGAAACTGTCGTGTTGTTCCTGACAGGGGAATACTTGAGTGATATCGTTGATGCGTACGAGATCGATGTGCAGTTCGACACTGGTGTTGCCGGATTCTTGACAGATTGCTACGAAGCAGACTGGTTCGAGTCCATGAATGACGAAGGCTGGAGCGTGTGCGACCAAAACTATTACTTGAATGGTTTGCATATCGGGGAGGAGAACACGTATCTTTACTTTCTTGAGGCTGGAAGTTGCTGCAGAGTAGCAGTAATGAGTGAGTTCGTTGTTCAGCGAAGCGTGGACCTGGAGTGCGTCGTCGTTGATTGGGATGGCACCACCAACAACACGTGTCCAGAAGGTACGAGAGTTGAGTTGTGTACGATACGAGACCGCTTGTGGGCCGCTTCTGAGTGTGTGTCCGCTATTTGATTGCTGGTTGAAGATCACTACCTTCAAGGATTTTACCGCGAACCTGGAACGCTAGATGACGCCGACCGTGTGTGGAGACTTACGCAGGCACGGTGCTGTTCAACAGCAATCCCTTCAACGTGTTCTGACGGGCGGATGAATGGCATTGAAGAAGGAGTTGATTGTGGCGGTGAATGCGAATTCGAATGTGGAGAGCTCTGCTACGGCGACTTCTCCACGGGCGTCACTACCGAACAGCCTCGGCAACTCCTTCAGGAGGAAGACCTCGCTCTTGATCGGCACTTGGCAGAAGTGACAACCATGGGGCCACAAACTACACAAGTATTGGAGCCATCGGTTGCGTTTTTAGAATGGGTTCGTGCTTTGTTGATTTCTTGTCCTCGCCCAACTTCGCTCATGCACGATGTACCAATGCTTTGTAACTACCAGAAGGAAGGAAGCGCAGCGACGTGCACCGCCGCAAAGTGCCAGGAGGAATTATTCTACGACGGCGTACGAGGAGCAATGTTGTCTTTTACATGTGGGACGTATTTCTTACCTGACCCTATCTTGCCTTAGGCAACCATTCGCGAGGAGGAAGTCACTTGTTGTTTGCAGATTTGTTTGGAGCGAGGTTTTTATGTCACTCAAGAGCCACAGTTCGATTATATATTCGACATAGAGCCAAAAGTACAACAGTAAGACACGCACTGTGCTGAGCGAGTGTGTGCCGGCTATTTGCTCAGAAAAGTCATTTGGTTTTGCCATGATTTGGATAGGCCAACACAGTATTGTCGCTGCGAAGAAGCAATTGTTGGTCGAGGGACCTTTTCGTCGTCTTCCATTCGAGGCTCCTTCACAGGCGACATGACTCCTGATACGCCAGAGCCAACGCAGTGGAACTTTTTCCGAGAGGAAGGCGGTGCAAGTCTCGCGTTGACGTTCAACTTAGGCGACGCCAACCTCGTGTGCAAGGGAATATTCCTCGTGGATCAAGGCGAAATTCTTGGCGTTGATGAGAGTGCGTTTTTGGAGTCACCACTGTTTCTTGCGAGCCAGTACAACATGTGGTACATTTCTGAGGATGCCAGCACCATTTTGTGGACGGACTTTTACGACGACATTCACATGACATTCGACAACAATGTGTACAATCTGGAGCAATGCATGGTGCCATCAGCTGCGTTCCACATTGAAGTTGAGGTCCGTGCTGAGTGTTCGGCATCACTCATTTGTTCCTGGTAACCAACTCTGTGCGGCTCTGCAACTTTGACACGTCGTAGACTTTAAGCAGCCTGAATTCATTCGCTTGGTTTCTCTGGGTGGTCCTTGTCGTGGTGGGCATTGTTTGGCTGTTCTACTTGATTTTTGTTACGGCCACGCACAAAGTTTTGCTCCACCCAACGTAAGTTTGTTGTGCCAGCCGCATTGTTTGTACCTAGTCAATTCACCATATTGTGCACTGTTAGGTATCGAGGTTCCGCGATATTGTGGTCAGCATGGCAGGGTGCTATGTGGCTATGGATTCTAACTCAAGCATGCAAGTCCTTGGTGTACGTGGACCTTTTGGTCAAAGGAATTGCCTTCGACGCGTGGTGAGTTGAGTTTGGTCCTGGTTCCTTGGATCGTGACAACAATGTGTTTGGCACAATGACGCTGATTGTGTCCTCTACACTGCAGGTATCCGGATTTCGAAGGCGTTGTATTCGATTCCATGTGGTTGTTGCGAGGCTTCGACGAAGATGCATTCGAAGATCTGATTGATCCAGCAATGCACGAGTCGCAAAGCAGTGCCTTGAAGAGTATTTTGTGGTCACAAGTACGCTTCTTCATGTCAACGCATATTGATTCGTCATGTATCCGGTCCTGATCGCGTTGTTGCGATAGGTGTTTTTGGTGGGATTCAATTGCCTACGGACTTACGCCTTGGATTGGTCAAGGAAACTTGCCCCTTCAGACGAAAGCTTTCAGTTTCGTGTCATCGCGCTCGCATCGGGGGTGGTCGCAGCGTGTCTGCTATTGATTCAGCCGATCGTTCAGCTCGAAACATACGCCATTGCCATGCGGTTTCAATTGTCTCAAACGAGCCAATTCCCATCGTCACCCGTTGATGTACACCCGGCGGTGTTCCTTGTACGTCATCAGTCGCCTTCGATACAACCACTGCCTGTTTTACTGTTCTCGCAAACTTTAGCTGATCATTTAGTTGCCACCGTGTGTGCTCAGGCCGGGGTGTCTTTTATTTTGTCGGCAATCATGGTCGTTAACACCCTGCGCTTGGGAGTTGCCGGGTACTTCCCAATTCTCCCGATCAACAAGCGTAAAGTGAGTTGCCCCGCGATTGTCAACTTCGAATACTGGTTGTGGCTGACCACGCATGCCCAAATACAATTTGCCCGCAGGATGTGCAGCAAGGCTTCAGAAACTTTCGATCCGCAACTTACGGCGTGATGGGTGGATGCGACCAGAATTTTAGCGATGCTACTGGTACGAACGTTTCGCCCATTGCTTCTATGTCTCTTCTTGTGCTGAACGATGTTCCTACGGTATTGACCCTAGGGAAATTCGTTTTCACGCGCTTGATTAGCCCCATCGGACTGGGACCGTTTGCGGCCATTGTTGGGATTATTGTGTTGTCATCGCCCGCCGCACTGAAGAACCACATGTTAGGAGTGGTGGGAATGGAGTCCTTCTACTGTGCTTTCAATGGAGCCGTGCTTGACATCGCCATTGCCGTACGTTTGTGACTCCCACAGTGCCCGTGACTGTGTCGTTTGGCACGAATGATTGACTTTGCACGGTCCGCGATGTCTTTGTATATTCAGGTCAACGTGCTCTTCTTCATCGGCATGTGTGTCGTTCAGTTTGTGTGCTTCACGGCGTGCAGAAACTAGATCCGCCACATAAATTTATTTATTATTGTTTCTTTCTACGGTGACCATTCAATTAGTAGCAGAAGGTCGATCACATCACAGGGTTTTGAATGTTGAAGTGCAAAAACTGCACCAAAACACAGCAACGAATGTATACTGTCACACGCTGTGCTAGGTCTTTTCGTTCGCTGCTGTAGTAGAGCTGGGCTGATCGTGACCGGATTGCTTCTTTGGACCACCGTCTGCAGATGACGTGGACAGCGATCGTTTATGTGCAGGAACTCGATGCTGCTTGATGATGTCTGTTTGCACAGCCTTAGGCGCCTTAGTTGCGGTGGAAATTATCAAATCTTTGCGCAGTTGTGCGATGCTGGAGTCGGTGTCTAACAAAGATCCGCCAAACGAATCACGTTTGGGTGGTGCGAGAGACGGTACATTGACTCGAACTTTCGCGTGACAGTGCCGCGAAACGAATTTCGCAACTGTCATTGCGAGCCAGTCTCCTGCTGCCTCTGGAATATTGTGACCTGCCCCTCTCGGTGCAAGGCTCAACTGAATTTTTCCTGGAAGCAGAAGCGGACAGAAGAGGTGCAGCGTAAGGTAGCTGCATGGCGACGATCACCGAGAGCATTGCGTGTCACACAAACCGTTCATCTGAGCGATTGTAAGAGGTGTATCGAGCCGATTCAGGTCTGCCACGATGAGGAGCTTTGGTACCCGTAAGCCTATACCACAAGACGGTCAGGCCTACGCGGGCAGTTTCAACTGTGCTGCGTTGTGTGATCTCACCAAGAAATACTTGTGACAATCCAGTATACCATGCCTGCCAATACGGCTGAGTGGCCAACAGATCCGTTCTCCACTTGACGGGCCCTTTAGAATTCAGGAATGCAGCGCAACCGGCCACCGAAGCTGGCGGCTTCGAATCTAACGGATCCAAATCTCCGTCAGAATTAACGTCGTGGTCGTCGTCACCGAGGGTTCCGTTCGCAGTGGGCTGGATGGCGTCCGCCACTGACGACAACGGCCTCAACTGGCTTGGAAACGCATCCAGCGATTGTCGCAAACTTTGGACATAACCACTGTCGAGCGCCCAGTGAAGTGCAGCCCTATAGTAGACATTGACTTCATTGACTACCGTGCATTCAACGAGATACAAAGAGAGCCAAACGATTTCTTACTGGATGTTGGGGAAGGATCTCGGACGTCCCTCCTGTGACAGAGTTAACACCAACACAATCGTCGAAGTAAGCAACGGTAAAGTTGGATGTCATTCACTTCGAACCAAAAACATTCTTACCAAAAACGTTTTCAGGAATGGCAATGATGCGATGGCTGTGCCTTCGACCAAATCGACAACGGAGCAGGCCGACACCAGCTTGGGATAGGCTTCACACCTGTTCCATGCGGAAAAGTTACAATGCGCTGACGGGCGACACACACGCTATCGCGGGCTTACGTCCGGACTGCAACAGCACCACCGAGACTGTGCCCCACAATGGCAACTCTATTTTCCTGACTTGCAGACCTGTCCTTGGGCCCGTACTTTTCTACAATATGCTTCAAGATAACATGTGTGTCGCTAACCAAGGCTGCCATGCTCATGTCAATTTGGCCCGCAAAATCGTCCGCAATGTTGACATCACTGCCAGAAGCTTGCTCTGTCACAACACCTGGGTGCTGATTGCACTCTCCCACCGTCGTTTCGCCATGTCCCCGAAAATCGTACGCAAAGACCCTGAATCCCCGTCGAGCTAATCCAAATGCACTACGGCACCACACGAGACTGTTGTGTCCTGCCCCGTGCAGTAGCAGTACACTGGGTCCTGTTTGAGCTTCCTCTCTAATTATTGCACGAAGTGTGACGTGGGCATCAGGACCCCACACCTCAGGACATTTAACACGCTCCGTGTGCGTGAATGTGGTCATTGCAGCTGGCTCGCTTCACAAAAGGAGCGGCGAACGACGAACGCTATGACGTGCTGTCACCAGCAAGCCTCTATCGTCAGGGTGCAGCTACACCGTGACAAGCGCCGAAAAGAGAAACCACATGGTAAAATACAACTTTTCTATTCGTGATTTGAAAATGCACGGATATTTCCACAGCCTCAATCCTTGTGCAGTAGTATCTCCGCCGCGCAGTGCAGCAACTGTTCCTCAAGGCAATGTCGTGCGCAAACGTATCGTTCGAAACATACCGACACGCATGTCGTCACTGCCTTGAGGACGACGGACGAACGACGAACGACGAACGACGAACGACGAACGAAAGTTCAAACTGCAACCAACTGACATCCATTTAATACCGGTATTGATGGTACTAGTACTTCTCACAACTATAAGCCTTCAAAGGCACAGTACTTGTCGTTGGAAAGTACTGTAAGTGATGCGGTTTTCAAACCAACGCCGTCGTTCGTCCGTTCCGTTGTCGGTTGTCGGCGTCGTCGTTGTGGCCGATGGACGGCAGCCAAAGGTGTTGTTGTCGTTGTTGTTGCGCCCGAAGTTCTTCGTCGTCGCGGCAATCTGTGGTCGCTGTGGTAATCATTGTCGTTAGGATTCCGTTGTTGTTGTCATTGGGGTTGTCGTTGCTGGTCGGCACGGGGGTCCTACGCGGAAAAACGTCAGTGCAACCAACCGACAAACACTGTGATGCACACAAACACACACACGAAATAAATCAAAATAAATCAAAATTTGGATGTTGAAGCAAGGCAGATTTTCTGTGTGAGTTTGGCAACCCGCGAGAGACGCACCTGTTTGGACTGTGCCGGTGCTAAGCAGACAGCCATGTTGTCGGCAGGGCATGCATTAGTGCGATCGGTGCGACGGCGGTCAACTCGTGTACGCTCCTCTTGTCTGCACCAAGCCGCGAGTGACGTGCCCCACGCGGAGCCACGCGCGCCACGGAGCATCGTTGCCAGTGACGGAACTGTGGTTCCTATTATTATGGAAGATGACAGCATCGTCATTGTGGACAAACCTGCCAATATGCTCTGTGTGCCCGGGTCATATTCTAACGAGAATTTGACCTCGTTAGTCGCAGAATATGTACAGCCTGATATTCGGAAAGAACAAATGGTGGTACATCGGCTCGATAGGCACACGTCGGGGCTGGTCGTGTTTGCCAAAACATTAGACGCGCTCAAGCATCTGCACCATCAGTTGCGTGAAAAGTTGGTCGATAAAACGTACGAGGCAGTGCTCGAGGGAACCTTCGATGACATGATGCCAGATGATGGTACTTGGAAGACTGTAGACGCAGCAATGGTGCGCATGCGGCGTCAGAGTCCGCTCGACCAAGCCCCAGCCTTGATGCGAATAGCCAACCCACAAGACTACACTGATTTTCCGAGTGGGCCAGCAGCACCGAAAGCGGCGTGCACAATGTGGAGAGCTGTACCCGAGGATGCAAATGGCAGAGATAATGCACACATTGGTGGGAACACGCGTGTGGAGTTGCGGCCTGTGACCGGGCGAACACACCAACTCCGACTTCACATGGCTTTCCTTGGCCACCCGATCGTTGGTGATCCATGGTACACCACTTCCTCTGTGGATGGCACAGCCATTCCTTTAAGGCCAGATACCGAAGAGCAGTTTTTACACCTCCATGCCAAAACACTGGCCTTTGAGCACCCGGCCTCTGGCGTACGCGTTGAAGCGCATTGCGTACCACGGTTTTGAAATTTGGAGTGAACACGCACAAACTCACATGAAAAGAATTTCGCTAACAGTTAGATATTGATGTCGCCGCATGATTGTACTTACTCAGCATCGCGTGATGCGCCGTTACCGCCGGTGGTGGAGCCGTCGCCGAACTTGGCGAGAACTGCTGCTTTAAACTGTTCTAGAACGATGGGGAAATTCCTGCGGCCGAGCCCCACGCGAAAATGGTCGCCTTGCGCGGGAGAAAAAAAATGACCGGGCAGCGTCAACACACTTGCTGACTCAACGAATTCGTCAGCGATCGGCAGCCAAGCAGTCGCCTCGCTGGATTTTGATCCCGTTTCCGCAGTCGCCTCAGCGCCGTGAAATGCCATGAACGAGCAGCATCCCGCTTGCGGTGCCGTCCAACTGAATAAACGCCCAAATCTTGGGTCTGCAAGGAATTCCTCCACAAGCTTTGTGTTGCGGGCAACAATATCGGCGTTCACCTTCAAGATGCGATCTTTGCTTCGGAGCGCAATTAGAGCGAGGATTTCGCTTGGGGCGCTGTTGCAAATGCTCAGATAGTGTTTGTAGCCAGCTATAGTTTGCAAAGTTGCCTTGTGGCGGCAAGCGATCCACCCGATACGCAGGCCTGCCAGTCCAAGAGATTTCGAAACCACACCAAGAGATATTCCCTTTTCGTAAAGACTCGCAATTGGTGGCAGGCGATCTACTCCCGGCAGTTCGATTCCACGATACACCTCGTCGAAGAAGAGAAACACATCATGGTCACGACACAACTTGACCACTGCCTGTTGTTCGTCTGGCGTGAGCAGAGCACCCGTGGGGTTGTGAGGAAAATTCATTACCACCATCGCTGTGTTTGGTTTGAAGAGGCTTTGGAGGGCATCAATATCGAGCTTCCATTGCTCATCTCGCTTTAATTCGAGAGTCGATAGCGACCCACACACCACTGACGCAACGGACCGCAAACTTTGATAGCACGGTGTGACGACGATGCAGTGGTCATCTTTTGTCAGCAAAGACCGCATTGTGGCGTAAATACCTTCCTCTGCCCCACTAAAGCAGAAAATGTCATCATGCGACACACCAGGGTAATCCTTGGCGATCTCTTGTCGTAAAATGGGCAGGCCCTCGCTCTCCGTGTAACCGCATGTGAGGTTCTCCCACAGACCACGGCACTCGTCGTCTGCCATCGCGAGCAGCTCACTAACTTTCAGAGTTTCTGCATCACTGCAGCACATCAAATACTTCGCCGAGAACTCGTGTTTGGCAAAGAACTCCTCGAGTTCAAACCGCTCCAGGTCGCCGGGTGGTGCACCGGCCATAGTGTATTGTCTTGTGGCGGAGGGGCAAAGGTGACGAAGGTGTTTGTCCAACTCAATCGCCAGAAGTCATTTACTTCAACACAAAGATCCACGAAAATCGCAAACAAAAAAACCATACTGATGTAGAACATGACAACCCTGCTTCCCGCCACATCGCCTTTCAGAGCGCGCTTTCGTCCCAAGCCAGAGCACATGAACGCTTGCTCTCCCTCGACTTATCGCATGAGACCTCCCCATCACAGCACCACCAAGCACACCAAGGACCCCCATCGTCGCAAAAATTGATATCTTCCCCCAATGTCTAACTAAGGCGCCAATGTGGCTGCCAAAGAGAACGCATCGACAGCATCGAACCATCCGTACGACGCCTTGTCGTTGTTGGACGTTAGTTTGTGGCACGAAGAAGAAGGAAGGAGCACCACAATTGCAAAGTGACAACACAGCAACACCGACCATCGACCGACCACCAATCACCGATCACCGATCACCGATCACCGATCACCAGAGAACGCTCGTCGTCACCACAAAGTCCAGCTCCAGCCCTCACACGGCCCCAGCGCCTGCGAGTGCTGAGCAGCTGAACCTGTACATCTGTGTGGACCAACGTTTGTTACGATACACACAAAATGCCAATCATCCAATCTCCAATCATAGATGCGGCAGGAACTGTGGAATAATAACGCGCAAGTAGTGCATCCTTCATTCATGAAAGCCGCGATGACAACCAGCGACAACCAGCGACGGCCAATGATGACCATTCATGACCAATAATGACCAATAATGACCAATATGATGCCCATTCATGACCCATGCCGTGTACTGCAATGCCACTACGACCAATTACGTGCGATGAAGCGCAATGATGGTCAATGACGAGGAACGATGATGTGCAAGGATGTGAAATGGTGCGAAACCAAGGCGATTATAACTACAATCACTCTCGCGGCATTCCAACGAGCCATGGCCTGTGGGTATTCGTGTGGTGATTGACGCGATACTGATGACGACACTCGATTGCACAACCGGGCGTGGCGGATGAGTGAAAAGTCAACGTATGATACCACAAATAAATTTATCTTCTTTTCGGAAGAGACGTAATGTTGATGCTCTTACCGTCAACAAAATCCACGATCGTTTCAAGCTGTCTAACGTTGGGTGGGGGTCTTGGACTTTGCAAGAAAGGCAACTGTGAGCTTGAACGCCCTTACTCCTTTTGTCACCTTGGAATAATCTTCCCACGTTCTTACGCTGATTCCGTTCACTTCGGTGATCATGTCGTGGTGCCTTAATCCACTTCCATACGCGACGGAGCTCTTGTCAGGGTGGTTCGCTCGAAGAGATGATTTCGAGACCCGGAATCCAGCACGGCCATCTGCATCTCGGACCACTCGCACTTCCTTGACCTGAATACCATGTTCCACGGATGGGTCCGTTGCGCCAAACGAGCTGCGATTCTTGGGTTGTGCGTTCGGGACTTTTGGAAGTGCAGTGCTTCCGTCACTTCCCCTCGTGGGCACAGGCGGTAGGCCCACATACTCAAGCTTGTCAGCGGTGTTTCCTCCACGCATTCCACTGGACGCGTTCAGCATCGCAAGTACGTCGTCGGCTGCAGAATACCGCCCATGTTCCACGAACTGCTTTGCTTGGATCAGATATCTTTGTTTATCGCGTTGGCTTCTGTTTTCATAATATTGTCGCTTTGCTGCACTCAGCGATCGCCACTCGATGGCCAGCATCTTCTCGTCACGTTCTGAGAGTTCGTTGGCCGATAGGCCCGATTGCTGCAGATATGCTTTGCGGAAAAAGAAGAACGCATCACGCGGCTGATTTGGGCCTCTCTTGCGCCTCTTCCCGACTGCAGATTGTTGCGGAGGCCGAGCGAGTGCGTGAGTTGTTGACGTAGGTTCAGATCCGACCGAAGAACGCTGCGTTTCGAGCGTCTTGCCTTGCTCGCCGACCGCGTTTCTTGGCGATGTGGCCACGATGGCATGAAGCCTCTCCTTTTGGCACAGTGAAGAACATGCACTGGATACAGCACGCGCCAAGGCTGCGGCAACACGTTTCGCACAAAGTAGCTGGTAATCAAGGCGCTGCAGGACAGCCTTCACAGCGCTTCCACATTGCGTGAATGCGTGCTTGCGAATTTCGATTCGATATCGAACAGCGTCAGCATCGCTGCAGCGGTTAAGGACACTGTGCATAGTGGGAGTAAGTGAAGGCCACAATTGCATTATGGCATCCAAGACCTGTGGTGACGCCGTTTTCGGATGCGTATGTAACGCGCGGCACATGTGATATACGAAACTGATCCTTGGCATCGTTGGGAGTCGTGGCGTCGTTGCTGGGGTAAACGAAACATCACGTGCCAGGGTGCAGATCGAACCAATCCTAACCCCTCGTTTTGATGTCTGCTTCTGCAACTTTTGAACGAAGGATTTTATTCGGAACCTCACGCGGCACTGGAGCTGCTGCAAGAAACAGTATCCAACCCACGGTGAATAACGTTGTCCAGTCCCAAATTGAGTTGCGATTAATGTGTGCCGAGGAACGGTGGCGACCGCGTCCTTCGGTTCTGCCCACATGTCTGAGAGTATCACAGAACAGCATCGGTCGCCATTTCCAGAGGCATTTGCGGATCTCGCCGATCTTGCCGATCTTCCCGATCTTGCCTTCTTTCTCGGGTCGACAGCAAAAATGACGCAAATTTGCTTCATGATATGAGCTGGCAAGGGCTTGTGGTACCCAACAGGATAGAGATACGCCAACACTTTTTGACCTGGTTTGCGTACCATATTCGCGTGCACAAAGTCATGCAGAAGCTTCGGGAAACAGTTGAGGTCGCGGATGTACAAGGTGGCGTGTGACACTAAAATTTCAGACCTCTCCAGCTCGGTGACAATTTGACCAGCGAAGTGTTGACTGAGCACAGGGGACCACCTGTTGGCGTTGGCCGCTCGAATTTCAAGCACGAACGCGATGTCGAAGCAAGGTTGCAAACACCGCAAGACTTGTTGAGTGGATCCAATTGAATGTTGCCTTGCTGCAGTGTGTCGCAGAGTTGAAGCGGTAGCTTGGGGTGCTGTTGCTACCGAAGAAGGCGCATCGACCCCAGCGGGTGAAGTAGAGCTCGCGGAAAGACTGGCCGTGTCCGCGGCGCTCATCATGGCGGGTGCACGGCGTGCACGGAGTGCAATGGACGCACTGGACGCACTGGACGCGCCGGACGCACTGGACGCACCGGACGCACTGGACGCACCGGACGCACTGGACGCACCGGACGCACTGGACGCACCGGACGCACTGGGTGCACCGGACGCACTGGGTGCACCGGACGCACTGGGTGCACCGGACGCACTAGGTGCACTGGGTGCACTGGACGCACCGGACGCACTGGACGCACTAGACGCGCCTGGGGTGCTGGACGAAGTGGGTGAACTGGACGCGCTCGGTGCGCTGGACGTGCTTGGTGCGCTGGACGTGCTTGGTGCGCTGGACGTGCTTGGTGCGCTGGACGTGCTTGGTGCGCTGGATGCACCGGATACTCTGGACGCCGTGGATACACTGGGTGCACTGGCCGCACTCGACACACTTGACGTATTCGACGTTATTGTCACACTGGCTGAGCGAGTTGCTGGTGATGAATGCCGTGTGGCGGGAGTTGTGATTGCAACATTGCTGTTGATGGTGCCTGCGCGGTCCGCTGCGTCGCTGGTAATACTCTTCGACACTGGCTTGGATGTGGAGTGGTCGGAGCGAGCCACTTGCGCCACACCTCCCCGACGTGTTGTTGAAGCCGCGGTTGGCATTGGGCTGGCTCGCCTCGGCACCGCAGCTGGCCCGGCATCTGGGCGTTTGCGCGTGGGCTTTGTACTGGCTGTTGCGGTCCCAGCCGACGTGGAAGGATTGGGTGAACGAGTAGGTGCCGTCCTCTGCTGATGAGAGGTGTTCCGGCGGCGATGAGCTTCGCTCACTGTCGTAGACTGAGACGACGTCGCCATGCAGCCACCGCCGGCGTTGTTGGAGCTAGTCTGCTCTGCGCGGTTGTGGGTGGTACCATTGTCTACACCCATCTCATAATCTTCACCGTCATCTCCACAGAGATCGACGATTTCGACTATGTTCGGACGTTGAGCACTAGCTTTCGACGCCACGGCATGATTGCTTGTGCGCATCGTTTTGGCATAGCTGGGACTTACCGGATTTCCGAGCGCTCTACGTTTTCGCCGGGCAGCTGCTGCCATTCGCTGCTGAGCCGCGGCGCCGCTGAGCACCACCCGCGGGCCACTGTTGTGTACCATTGCTGTTGACATTATAGTGACTTCATGTGAGTTGTGCCCACAGCAGGGTTGCACCGTTGAGTGCCTGGTGTCCTTTTTGTCGTTGTCCTTTTCTCGTTTGAATTTCCTTCGCCTTCAGTCAATTTGCTTGTTACAACGGCGCGTACGATCCAGGCTGGACGCGAAGCTAGTTTGAAACCTGCGGAACTGCCGACTCACCACCACACGGCACCGCCACGCAGACGCAATTTATGACGCAGCATTGTTGACAGACGGGCAAACTGATGGATGCAACTCAGGATTGCAGGTGAGCTACAGCAATCATAGCAAGGAGCGAACTCAGCAACAGCGACAACGACGGCGCAGAAGAACAACGAAACGGAAACAAAAGCAAAAACAAACACGACGACGAACGGCGAACGACGAACGACGAACGACGAACGACGAACGACGAACGACGAACGACGAACGACGAACGACGA
>ENA-OWNT01002727-OWNT01002727.1-seawater-metagenome-genome-assembly--contig:-NODE-2727-length-17806-cov-3.872976_pt1 | contig 17806 bp, 12 predicted proteins | sample MGYA00238136_ERZ651165 | MGnify/ENA primary metagenome ERZ651165 (study PRJEB26861, sample SAMN08777766) | seawater metagenome | isolation source: coastal seawater | place: USA: Florida | collected...
CGTCGTCGCCGTCGTCGTTGTCGTCGCCGTCGTCGTTGTCGTTGTCGTCGTCGTCGTCGTTGTCGTCGTTGTTGTCGTCGTTGTCGTCGTTGTCGTCGTTGTCGTCGTCGTCGTTGTCGCCGTCGTCGTTGTCGTTGTCGTCGTCGTCGTCGTTGTTGTCGTTGTTGTCAGAGTATCAAAGAAATGAAAGCTAGATCTAGTCGTCGTTGTTGGTGTTCGTTGTTGGTCGGTGTTGGTCGTTGTTGGTCGTTGTCGTTGTTGTGGTGACTGTCACCCAACTTTCTTGCTCTTCTTGAAAGCAACCGAAGAAGGGAAGATGGCAAGTGGCACGGTGTTGGCGTTGTTCGCCGTTGTGCGCTCGCTGTTGTCAAGGAAGACACTCGCCACTCTCACCTCTCAACTAGCCTCTCGAAGGTTTACCAACGAACGGAAAGTAGCAGTGGCTGGTGGCTGGTTAGAGCAGTATTTCTGTGGCGAGTGGCAGCAGGGCTATTGTGGCTGTTCTTGCTAGCGTTGCTCCAGGTTCGCGTTCGCACAGGATCAATCAACACGGGGAAAGTTGTGCGGGGTCGGAACGCAAGGGAAGTGGGCGGAAAGGTAGCGCTCATACAAAAGACTTTTAGTTGTGGACTTTCTAGATTTCATTTTTGTCGCCCGGACATCTGTCGCTGGGGAACTTGGGTGTTGATTGTTCAGGTTACCGAAGCCATGCCAGACGGGGGGCAGGCCGCGGCTGTGAGTGCCAATGCCAGTGCTGCCTCCTTTCCCAGATTGAAGGCCAGCATCGAAAGCTGCCTCGAGCACTATGAGTACGAGAACGCACAGTTCTTGGCGGAACGGCTTCACGCTCACGAGGGAAATTTAGCTTCACTGCTCCTCCTCGCCAAAGCTTACTTTCGGAATGGCAACCTACTGCAAGCGTGGGCCTTGTTAAGAGCTTCTCCACCAGACTGTCGCCAACACCTGGATATTGCGTTTCTCCTTGCCAAGGTTCGTCTCCTTCTCTCAATGTGTTGTCCGTCCACTCAGTCACTGTCCTAACTGTGGTAATTTTGTGGGCTTCAGGTTTGTTTTCAATTAGGAAAGTACCAGGAGGCAAAGAAGACGCTGTTGTTTGGATGGCCCAGGTCCAAGGCCCCTGATCCAGAATTATTCGGCCCTTCAAAATTAACACCCAGCAATCCCAACACGAAAAAGTTGTTTGGACGCGATCAGCATTCATCTGTCGACCGTGTGAACAAGCGTGAGTCTTTGTTTCACCTTCCTTCGATACAATCGCAAGTCAGTCACACAGTGTTGTGGATCTGTTACAGTGTTAGCCCGCGTTCAAGGAGTGGACGAATTGAAGGACGTTGCCCCAGGTGGCATTCACGGTGTCCTTCTTCTCGCCAGAATCTTGCACAAGAGCGATTTCCGGGAGCAGGCAGTGGAGATTTACCGTCACTGTCATCGCCTTGACCAATCTATGTGGGTGGCCTTCCAGGTACGATACGCGTCCGCACAGTGCGCTGGGAGTTTTGCCAATAATGGATCTGTTGTGCAACGTCGTGCTTCGTCGTGTTCAGGCATTGTGTGACCTCGGCCACTTTGAGACCAGCGTAATAGACATTGCCCTGGCCGCAGCGGTAGCAAATCAAGATGGCGCTGAACTCGGCGAGAATTCAGATCCCAACGTCATGCGCTTCAACGAATCTTCGTACTTTTTGTCCGGAAACAGCGATGCGCTGCGAGGAATGGACAGCCACTTCAAGGGCTCCGCTCGCTCAACGGACCAGCGCAGTGTTCCGCCCTCGGCACGCGGTAGCACTGGGCCACGAAATCGTCATTCCTATGGCGGGCCAACTCGTCTGTTCGTGGACGGAACGCCGATGCCGATGTCGATGCCTCGTAGTCGACAAGAAGGAGAGTTTTTCACGCCGGCTGCAGGGGGCGGCTCCACTGTGACGCCCGTGCCATTCAACCTTGCGGGGGTAACTCCAGCCAACACCGATCAATTGGAGACGCCCGCCAACTCCGGCAACGCCGCCAGCACTCAACCCGCGCCACGAAAGCAAGGCGGATCAAAGAGCGCCGACAACGGAGGCGAAGTGCTGGGTGCCGCGACCACGCCCGTTGTGCCCAACACTGCGGCAGCTACACCCGCAACGCACAGGTCCGAGAAGCGGCGACGGTCTCAGATCCCAGTTTTTGTTGGCAAAACGCCGCTTTCCCCAGCTGTGGGGCATGGAACAGATCCTCGCCCTTCGAATGGAGGCGGTGGTGGCGACAAGTCTGTGGTATCACCACAGAATGATGATGCAGCTGCGTTGGACGAGTCCAGCGGGGTTAGCACGGCCCACTCAGACGACACTGTCCTGTCCGTTCTTGAACACGCGTACGCCAGCTTGTGTCAGTACCAATGCCGAGACGCTCTCGCGTACTTTGCGTTGCTTCCAGATTCGCAAAGGCTCACAGGCTGGGTTCAGCACCAGATAGGTCGTGCTCATCTTGAATTGCTGCACTTCTCCGCGGCTCAGCAATCTTTCAAATTGATGCGCCAAGTGGATCCGTACCGGTTTGAGGGTTTGGAGTTGTATTCCTCGTGCTTGTTTCAGTTGGAAGAGAAAGTGGAACTCAGCCACCTGTCTCAGCAGCTGCTGGCAATCGACAGGCAACGTCCAGAAACATGGTGTGTGGTTGGTAACTGCTTCGCCAGATCGAAAGATCACGAAGCAGCGATAAAGTACTTCCGGCGGGCCATTCGAACGGATCCCGATTTCACGTATGCGTACACCTTGTGTGGACATGAGCTCTTCACTAATGAGGAGTACGATGAGGCCATCCGTTGTTTCAGGCAAGCCATGGTGAAGGATCCCCGTCATTTCAAGTCCTGGTACGGCCTTGGCACCATCTACCATCGCCAGCAAAAGCAGGAATTGGCTGAATTCCATTTCCGAAAGGCCATTGAAATCAACCCCCGCAATACAGTTCTGCATGTGTACGTCGGCATCGTGCGCCTTGCTCGGGCTGTTACCGCTGAAGCTGGCAAACGCGACGTCTACTTACACGCTGCGCTTGAGTCATTGGCCAAGGCCAGCGAGCTTGAGCCAACAAATCCGCTTGCCAACTTGCACAGAGCCCGTGTGTTTTCAGAAATGGGTGACTATCGGTCAGCAGTGGCGGAGCTTGAGGTCGCCCTCGACTTTGCTCCTCAGGAATTCCTCATCTACACGCAACTTGCCAATGCGTGCAAGATGTTGTCGCAACAGAACAATATCTCGAATGCAGAGCGCCGCAGCTTGATAGACGACGCAGTGCGCCACTTTACAAGTGCTGTCGATATTGATCGCAAGCAGAGTCAAGCCATCAAAGCTCAAATTCAGGAACTGCAGCTCGAGTATGACAGCATCGGAAACTAACATTACAGCATCACGGATTTGACTTGTTGTACCGGACTGTTTCATGTTTTTATCCCTCGTCTCTGTAGTCACCACAGACCGCTCGATCATCAGAAGGCATCAAGTCATGCCACAACACCTCTTTGTCATCGTTCATCACTCCGTCATTACAATACTCGAATAGTCATCAATCAAGAACAAGTCATAAATAAATCCAGCCATGACACAAAATGCAAAATCAATCAGAGTCATCACTGTATCACAGTTATCAGTATTCACAGCCACCACAGCCGTCACAGGATGGCACAACTAACTTGAGTAGCCGTCACGGCAATCATCAGTATGATAGACGCAGCATCGTAGTCACGGTATAATCAACGGGAAACTGCAATCGCTCGCTAGACCCTGTCGGAACAGCAATTTTGTGTGCAATTACCCCGCAGTCGCAGTGTCATCACAGTGAAACCACTGGACAAGTCGGGGCAGCAAATTGTTGCAATTACGACGCAGTCACCGTGTCATCACGACGTCATCGCCAACTAATTCTCGTCGGAACAGCACTCCACTGCATGCTACAAAGTTCTGTGTTCTGCAGTTGCCCATGCATGATCATGGCCCTTCGGCATCACAGTACCTACAGTTCACAGACAGATCACAGATCGCAGGTCACAGTCGTCATCAATCACTCCGTCAGCATCGACAGGTTGTTGATTGTCACCTGCGCACAAAACATCATCGACCACAGTGAGTCACTGTGACTGACTGACGGCTGCGGGTGGGCTGGACGGATTCGGTCGACGGATGGCCATCGACCACTGACTGACCGCTGACCGCTGACTGACCGCGAACTCTGTTGTCACTGTGACTTCGACGCTTTGACTTTGACTTTGAGGACTTTGACTTTGACTGTGACTTTGACTTTGACTTTGACTTTGACTTTGACTTTGACTGTGACTTTGACTGTGACTGTGACTGTGACTTTTGGCTTCGTTTGCCTTCACTTCGTTGGTTTCTTCGACTGAGACCGTGACTTCACTCGACTTGACTCTTCATTGACTGGGCTTGTCATGACCCGACTCGATTGATTGATTCGTCACGTGGTTGGACTTGTGTGGACTCTACTCTACTGGACCTCACTCCACTTCACTTCACTTCACGTGAAAGACTTACTTGTGGCGTCACTTCACTTCATGTGGTTAGACTTGAATTGTCTCCACGCGAGTCCAAGCGACTTCAGTCATTGGAGGTTTGAAAGTGTGTTGTTTGCGTGCCAGCACGCAGCATGCCACAAAGTACAACGAGTCACACCAGCAAGAGCACGAAGACTGGGTTTATCTGACTCGGAGCGAACCGAACGCCGTCATAAGGCGGACTCGATCACGAATAGGTGAAGACTACCCCGCAGAATGTAGAAACTTTGGAAACTTTAACTTTAGCAAAAATCGTTACTATAAACCTGTGCCACTGACGAAGTTGAAGTCCAAGACACAAAGTTGACAGCCATGTCAGAAAGTTTTTGGAGCGTTGTGGTTCCCAAGGGAGAAAGTGTGAAGGTGAGCCTGCGCAACAGGGCAATCCACGTCACCAGGGCAGTGTGTCTTCGTGCACAGACAAAAGTGTCGGATGTGTTTTCAGTGCTGATGGAGGTGCGTGGAGCCAAATTGCCGCTGTGCCACCTCAGCGCACAGTTGCCGCACTGCCAAGTCGCGTTGGACGCAAGCTTCTTTCCCGTGGATCGCGAAGTCACTTTCTCTGCTCCAAAAGGGAGTGCAGTGGTTTTGAGTGGCGTCATCGCGGTGGATGACGATGATGTGGAACTAATGTCAGGCTCGTTCGAAAGTGCCGGGAATGGAATGCGTGAAGCTGACATCAAGCATGAGGAGGACGGAGAAGTGACCGGGGACGAAAATGAGGACAGTGACAGTGAAAGCAGCGACGAAGATGCCGATGCCACGAAAAGCGCCACTAGCGAGAACAAAGTGGCCGCAAATGGTGCCAAAGACGAAGACGACGACGGCAGCAGCAGCAGCAGCAGTGACAGTGACAGTGACAGTGACAGTGACAGCGACAGCGACGACGATGGCGAGACGCAGGCGGAGAAAGTAACCACACCATCTCCTGCACCGTCGTCTGGAACGAGCAGTGTGAATCCTCAGAAAGACAGTGACTCAAGTTCATCGAGTGATGATGATTCCGATAGTGATTCCGACGACTCTGATGACTCTGATGACTCTAGTGACTCTCAGCCGACCAAGCCACAGAAGCGAAAGGCTGGTGATCAGGATTCAAGCGGTGGCAACATCGTGGACAGAGTGCGTGGTTCGGGACAGGTTTTAGATACGAACAGCAAAGTCGTTGTTGACTATGAATTGAAGCGCAAAGACACGGGGGAAGTGTTGGATGGACCATCAAAAGTTGCTTTTGTCCCTGCTGCAAAGAAGGGATTGCTCGCTCCGGTGAAGCGGGGTCTCTCTGGCATGAGAGTGGGCGGTGTTCGCGAAATTGTACGTTGTGGCTCGTTGTGGTGGGCACCAACTTCATTATAATTGACTTCTGTGCATTCGTGCTTTACAGACTGTGCTGGCAGCGGAAGTGGCTCGCCATCCCGCTGTCGCGAAACGCGTCCCATCGAATGTGGACTTGGTTGCTGTGTTGAAGCTTCATAAAGTTGTCTCAAAGAAGGTGTGTTTTATGTGAGAAAAATTAATCCCATTTTGGTCACTGGTCCAGCTAAACGATCCATTTGTGCGATACAGGCAAAGCAATAAAGATTAGTATCGTGTCTACGATGGTACCTAAAATGTAAACACACTTTTGTAATTGGAATCCTTCTGCATCAGCGCGCATGTATAATTACAGTCACCACTGACGTCATCAACTGGCGGGACATGGTACAGTCTGAGCGACGTGCCAGAATTGCTAGCAAAATCCTTTATCATTGTGATGAAACTCATGACGAAGCAACGTGTCATGGCTCAGTTGTTGCCGCAGGTGCCGTTCGTTTACGCCGAGCTCGACGGTAATCTTCGACGGCTCTCTCAATTTCGGCTGCCACGCGTGCACTCACCCCACAGTGGTGAGTGATGATGACTTCTAGTCCAACATCTTGCAGTTCTACGCACGCCCGCGCAATGGCACCATAGATCCATTCCGGCTCATTTTGAAACACTCCTCCACCAAGAAATGTGAGAACAACTCTACCAATGCCCGCTGGGAGCTCGCGGTCATTCACTCCGCTGGCACCATCGCTATTGATATGAATGTGCGCAGCAGCCGCTTCCAACGCAGCCACCCATAGTGTAGCTTCATAACTGGCATCGAGAACCATCCTTGAAATGGGGGCCCAAAGATCAGTACTGCAGTGAGAGTAGCCGCACGCAATAGCCGAGCAATAGACCTGAGTTACTTTCTGTCTTTGCTCTGGTGGCAAAAGAAGAAAGCGTGAAGGAGCCCACGGCACTTCGACACCGGAGTGCCGGCCTACTCGCACATTACCCAACAGCTTGTCCCTCCCAAGTTTGGCAACGGCGTCGCCGATGGCGCGATTCAGATTCTCGAGAGATTCGTTCGTGGACGCCGTATAACCGTTGCGAACTTGAAGAAGCTTAGTCGCCGGTGCGATGGAATTGTCTGGGTGCCGAAGAGAAATTAGCAAGTCCTCCAGATTGTTGATCTAACACAAACAGACAACGGCATTTATTGGAAAGAACGAACACAAAACAAGCGGTCCGAGATATTTGTTGTTTGCGCACCTGATTCTCTTCCGTTTGTCCCACTGATCCATTGGTGGGCGCGAAATAGTTTCTCACAACTGTGCCGGCAGGTGCCGCCAGCGCGCACGCCGGTCCTTGAGTGCCGTCGTACACGTAGTCATTAATGCCATCCTCGGGAACTACGCTTGGACCCGGAAATTCCAAGCAGTTGAACTGCGATGCGGCCATAAAAGTAGCACCCTCAAACTCTTTTTGAGCGTGCAATTCGAATACATCCTTTGTGGCTACGTGGCGAATTTGGAGTTTGTCCCTACCGTTGAGGGTGGCCCGTGCTTTACCATTCGCTCTTAGGAGCCCTATCTTGCGCGCGGCCTCTCGCAGCTCAGTCAGTGATGGCGTGCTGAAAAATCCGGCATTAAAAGTTTGATCGTTGGACAGGGATCGAAGATCACCAGTTTTTCTGTCAAAGTTGAACTTGCTGCGCACCCTGGCCGGGTCTCTTGCGCAGGAGGACTCTTGAAAACCGAACAACTCTCGGAACCAATCATCACTGTTGATCTGACGTCCCTTTGACGTGTCTTTTGAGGATGGTTTCAGCATCCCAATCAAGCGCCGTTGAGACCGTACGACAGCCTTGGTGATTACTTTAAACAGCGTGCGCCCGTCACTCATGCGATATGGAACGTTGTACTCAAGTCTCGACAGCCAAGTGCAGCTTGCACAGACTGCAGTAATAAATCGATTAAAAACAACCAAAGTTGTTCAATGTTGGTGCTACGTTGTTAGTCCGCAGTGGGAACACGTACACGTGGTGCAGCACTGTACATAATGTGCTTGACTTACCTGGCGCCCAACCAACATTTTCGCAACCTTATCGCCAGCGATGCCTCTGCCCTGTCACCAACATCCTCCTCGTGAAGTCACCACCTTGGTCTCGAACGGCCTTCGAATCCACAACGCACGTGTCGCATTGTCTACCCTTGCGCGTGCACGTCAAAGCACACAAGCAACCTCCAACTTCTCGACAGGTTCAGTTCAGAGCGCGACTATCGATCGAAACCGACGCGTTACACACACACACACACACACACACAGGACAGAACCACACGCCGTCCGACCGACCGTCCGACCGACCAACGGAGTTGTCGAGGTCGACGCAATCACGCAATCGAAGACATCGATCGACAGACAGTCGACAGCGCAGGGAGTGATGGAGTGATGGATGCAACGACACAGTCCTTCTCACTCACAGTCACTCCCCACTGTCACTCACTCACTCACTCACTCACTCACTCACCCACCCACTCCACTCCCGCACTTCCGCTGACATTGGCTCACTTTTGTCGATTGTCGACATCCATGCACACTACCGGATATCATCGGGATGCCACCTGCGATCCTGCGATGCTGTGTTGTTGGAGAGATCGAGTCTTCTTCTTCTCTTGTTGCGGCTGTTGCTGCTGGTGCTCTCGTCGTTGCTGCCGTGGTTGTTGTTGTGAGGTTATCAAAGCGAAGAGTCAACCGTTGCTGCTGCTGTTGTCGTTGTCGTTGAATGCTGTTGTCGTTGATGCTGTTGCAAGTCAGTCGAGTATGGTTGTAGCGAGGTGATGCAAGCATACGAGCATGAAAGCCCATGTGAAGTGTTCTTGAACATATTTTGTATCGACGCGTGAATCAGGTGTCTGACCACTGAGCAAATTTCTGCCAGGAGGTGGTGGTGTTTTTGTTGCTGCTGCTGTTATGTCTGTTTGTGCCGCGCCCTGTACGAGTAGTGTCGCTCTGATGGTCATGCCTTGTGGCGCGTCCGTGAATCTAGATTGAGAACCCCTGCTCACCCAACAGCATACTCGAGTACAATAGTACTAAATACCCTAAACATACAGACGACACGTTGGGAATAACCTGGTGGTTCAACATTACTACATTATTACATTGTTGGTTGGCTTCCACATTTTTTCATTGCTTGGCCTACATGTAATCAACATGGTTCATCACGGAACTCGCACCCCGGACGCACACACATTTCCGGAGGCCATGCACGATGTTCCATACAACACCAACCTTCTTTACTGGACTCGCAACTTTGCGCAGCGTCAGCACAGCAACCAGGTCCACGTGTGATGGCACTCTGTTTGCAACCGCAGGGTGTCGAGCTACTTCGTCTGCTGGAACCGTCTGTAACACACAAAGACACGCACGCACCGCCAGCGAACGCGACATATTTGTGACCAACAAGGTGGAACGACAACAACAACAACAACAACAACAATTTCCAGGACGTACAATCTCACGCGTGCCACCAACTCGCATTCCTTTCATGCCATGTTTCACCGGTGCCAGTAATCTCCTCGCTTCTGCTGGGACAAATGTAATATTTGCCTGTTGGTCCAGCACCTTCGCTGTGTCTTTGCACTTCAAGACGTAATCCAAAGTCACTTGGCTGCTCGTGTCTATAACTGGTCCCGAACCACGTACTGTGTCCACGACGTTGCTACCATGTGATGTCTGTTCACCCGCCTTGCGTTTTTGAGGCTTGCTCGCATCTGCGCCACTGGACTTGTCCGAATCACTACTCGAATCATCATCGCTCGAAGAGCTTGACTCGCTGGCTTGCTCAGGTTTCACACCACGCGGACCTGATCGCGACACCGCACTCCCTGCCGTATTTGCCCTTTTTGCAACGTTGGCACTACTGGACGGAGTCTTCCCGTTGCTGTGACTGCTGCTGCTGCTGCTAGTACTGCTGTCGTCATCGTCGTCGTCATCACCGTCGTCGTTGTCGTCAGCAACGCCACCCGTTGCTTTGTTTGCGTTGGTGGCAGCACTACGCGTGGCATCCAAACTCTCGTCGCTGCTGCTCTCACAATCGCTGTCCTCATTTTCATCCCCAGTCACTTCCCCGTTCTCCTCGTGCTTGATGTCAGCTTCACGCATTCCATTCCCGGCACTTTCGAAGGATCCTGACATTAGTTCCACGTCATCATCATCCACCGCAATGACGCCACTCAAAACTACTGCGCTCCCTTTCGCGACAGAGAAAGTCACCTCACGATCAACGGGAAAGAGACTTTCATCCAACGCGACTTGGCAGTACGGCAGGTGCTTGCTGAGGTGGCAGAGCGGCAATTTGGCTCCACGCACCTCCATCATCACCGAAAACACCTCGGATTCTTTGGTCTGAGCAGAAAGACACGCAGCCCGCGTAATGTGGATTGCCCGGTTGCGCAGGCTCACCTTGACACTGTCCCCTTTGGGGACCACAACCCTCCAAAAGCTTTCGGACATTGTCGCCGACTTCAGCTACTTGTGCCGTCGATGCAGCCACTTTTGCAGTTGATCCTGCGTGGTGGAGTCACTGCTAAAACAGCGAAGCACTGTTGAGAGGCTTGTACTCGCAGATTCGTTTCTCGAAGATCCAGCAAGGTTTCATCGAAAGTTTCAGTGATATTCCAAGCCACGCAACATTATGTTGTATCCTTCCAGCTGGGCTTTTGTGTCGACGCACTTCCGCCAGTATTCCACCACAACAAGTCTCCACAAACCACACCTCCAGAGATACATGTCCCCACGAGAAGCCCAAACCTAAGAACAAGACATACCAGACACACAAGCACACACTTCTACGCCAAGTAAGTGCGCCGAGTCCTCAACCCTCAACGTGGCGCAATGCACCCAACATGCGCGACCGCTTCAAATGCGCGAAAACGCCTCAAACACACACATGCAACTGCAACAAAGCGCAACAAACGACTGTACAACCAAGGCATTCCAAGACAAGACACCAAGAGCATGACGAGACGACGACGAGTCACGTCGTCGGTCACGTCCACGACCTAAAATAAAGAAGACACGAACGAACGACGCCGCAAACAAACAAACAAACCAACAAACAACACGGTGCCAAACACTCTCTTCAAACACGCCGCCCGCCCGCCCGCTCGCGCAGCTCGGCCGCCCCGCAATGAACCCCGTCACTCCGTCCGTCGACCTCCGCGGAATGTAATTCCATACTGCACACATAAATTGAAAAATTTCATTCAAATTTTGAAACGTTTCTGCAGTGTCATAACAGTGGACGGTGACTTTTGTACCGTCCGCTATGATGCTGGACAGCCCTAAAAATTCAAATTTGAAATATGCAGCGCCGCGATGTCGCGTGACGGTGGCGGACTGCGGCACAATTTGATCATTGGTGCGGCTGTACTGCTGTACAGTTCAATTTTCATGTTTCACTCCAATGCATTTATGGAACACTAAGTAATGCATTTTCGAACGTCCAAACGGTTGCGATGTCGTTGTTGTTGTGAATAATATCTACATTCAGGATTACACGTTATTCCGACGCTAGGTGTTGTGCAAAATCGTGAAATCGTAGTTGTAGATATGTACATTCACACGACGCGTCGATTTCGAATTTCCTTTCCGAATGATTGAGAGTGAAAATGTACCTTTTTTGCTACGGCTACAAAAGTTGATAGCACCCCTTAGTGCTCACTTTTAGTCACTTTCCGTGGTACTTATCCACTCCGTCCACTTTCGTAGATTCACCGACACTCACTCACATGTAGTGATCTTTGAAAGTGGCATTTGCACAACTTAGTGAGTGAGTGAGTGAGTGATCTTCTGACAGTTCGCTCCATCAATGACTGAGAGTGAGTGACTGACTGAGAGTGAGTGACTGACTGAGAGTGAGTGAGTGAGTGAGAGAGAAGTTGGCGTCACTCACCGTTGAGATTGATTGGATCGTTGTCGTCGTTGTCGTTGTCGTCGTCGTCGTTGGTGGTCGCTGTCGTCATCGTCGTTGTTCGTTCGTTCGTTCGTTCGTTCGTTCGTTGTGGTGTTGCAGTTTTCAGTTGGCTGGCAATCGTTGGTTGGTTCGTTCGTTCGTTCGTTGGTCGGTCGGTCGTCGTCGGTCGTCGATCATCGTCGTAGTCGTCGTCGTTATACCGGTAGTCGAATTCAATGCGGTGTGTTGCGGGTCGTCGTCGACGTCGTCGATTGGTGGTTTGTTGTTATTCAGTACTAGAGTACTCGATAGTTGAAAACATTGTCAGTTAGCAGTTGGAAGTTGGGTGCGTCAGAACGGCGTCACAAGGAGGTTCTTGGTGAGTTGTTTCATTCATCACAGCAAACAGCCGGTGAGATCAGGTCGTCTGGTCAGGTCAGGTCAGAGACATGGCGGACGGCTCACAGTCTGTCGTCGACTACTTGGCTGTCAATCGAAGTGGCAGTCGCTTGCCCGTAGGCGACTGTCCGCATCCCAAGCCCGGTGTTTTTGGCATACTTCGCTGTCAGTCCGCAGTCCGAAATAGCATTGCAGTTCGTTGCTGGCGCACTACGCTGTTACCACTGTTCAAGAACTACTGGTGACAGGTGGTAAGGATTGGTTCGTGAAGTGGGATTATGAAGCTTTTTCACAGAACCAGTCTGTTTGACGGGAATATTTTGTTGATATCCAGCATCAGTGCCCTGCTTGTTGCTGTTGCAGAGGCCCAAGTCAGTAGTGTGTCTATTTCCTCACAATTGTGAGAACTAGCTGCCTATTTTGGTTCCGAAGCAGAAAATATGACGCACAACCCGCGTATTCAAGCGGGCTTCCAGACTCAGTACATCGATGGTCTGGATTTGATTCCAAAGCTGATGCACAAGGCCTTCGAAGACCGACGTGCCGCGTACAAGCCAGGTCGCTACGCAGCCGGCATCGATCCTCACGAAGTGCCGAGAAGACCTGTAGACACGTCTCGGGGTGGGGTTTCACAAGGTCTGTATGCTCCAACGCAGCGCTACCAGCCACCAAAGACAACACAGGGACATCCTTACACCCAGGAAGGTGGCCCAGGCCCCGAACTTGGGAACTCGCAGTTGCTGGCGACGCCGCTGCAAACTACCAACGAGAGAGTCAAGGGCCGGAGTCCGTCAAGACAGTTTCGTCGGGAGAAGACTTTGAGTGAGAACCAACGATGGCCAGACTACGCTTGGTTCAAAGGCGATGCCGGCGAATCAGCTCGGGAACAGTCCTTGCAACAGCTGCAGCGAAAGATGAAGGACCCCAACTCGAAGAACTTCCACAAATTTATTCACGATGCTCGCTCAAAGTTCGATCTTGACCGCAGTGGCAAAGTCACGTACCGCGAGTTCTATTCGGTATTGAACCGCTACTCCGACGACGTCACCCCAAAGGAGTTCCAGAATTTGGTTCGCGCGTATGATCGCAATGGAACGGGCTACGTCGAATATGAACGACTTGCCTCTGACCTCGCTCAGATTCAGGGACCCAAGCACAAACAAGACTTCCACGCAGAGAGAGTGCGGGACCAAATCATTCGTGGTAACGGCGGCGGCTTCAACCACGTTCAGGTACATTCATTGTAGCTGGCGTTTGCATCATTTTGATCATCAGCGCCTGATCACAATTTACGCTTGTCATCAATGTGCGTGTAGATCCGGCATGTGCTTGACAGCATCGACTCCCGACGCACTGGCAAACTTGACGAGGTGCAAGCTACAGCTGCATTGCGGAACATGGGTTTGGCTGTGACAAATCAAGAGGCCTCTAGTTTCCTTCGTTCTGTTGCCAGTTTTGACGGCAACGGTCAGGTGTACTCAGTGGAAAAGCTCGCTCAGGCAATCAGTGACATGGCTGCCGGTCAAGATATGCGGCATGTCAAGCAAGACAAAATGAGCACACTCTTGTCCGCGCCCCTTCCAGCGTCAACCGAGTCTGCGATCGCAATTGGTGCAGACGCCAATGTTGATGTGCGTGGCCAACTTTTGGTTGTTCTTGAAATTGTTGGCAAGTTGGTTTGTTTTACCGTTTGGCGCTGCGTTCTGATGCAGGGTTTCAAACCTCGTCGTGTTGATCTGGAGGACAATCGTACGCGTAAGGAAAAGCTTGTTTGGTCCAAGATGATGGGCCGTTTGAAGAGTGACAAAGATAGAGTTGTGAACCAGCTTCGTGCTACTGCTGCTGGCAATCCTGATGGCACCATTTCGGTTCGTATGTGCCTACACCATGCACTGTCGGCCCGTGCTCATCGACTTGGTAATTGTCCGTTATAGGCGGCGGAAATCAGCAATGCACTGCGCTTGTCGCATTCTGACTCGACGATGTTGGTATCAGCCACAGGCGGCGCATCTCACAACTCCAGGGTCCCGGTGTCACAGATCATCCAAGTCATTGACCGTCAAGGTGGTGTCGACCCGAAGGCATCTCAAGGTCAACTCTTTTATCGCCGACCTCCGGAACCGGAGAAGCCCCGTGGCCCAATCAAAGACTCCAATCCACGAGGTGGGTCGATGCTTCAAACTTACATTTCGACCACCTGTTGATTTGCTGAGTAGCTTGTGTTGCCGCCTGTGCAGGTCCCACGATTTTGTTTGATCCCAACTACCTCAATGGTAACCAAGAGAGTTACCTTGAACTGGGACGCAAGAGAAACAGCGTTGCTTACGACTACTCGCAGGCACGTCTGAGTTGTGGTAGCTGTTTGTGTTCACATTCCTGGTTTCCCTGACAATGTGCATCACCACCATGCCCAGATCAACCAACCAACTTTCTTGAGCACTGACGAATACCTCGGTGAAATTGCCCGCATCAATAATCCTGACACAACTAAGAGCAATCAAGCCATGTACAAGAAGTCCCATCCATTTGTTCCCGTGCCTGGGACTGGCCCTGCTGCTGGCTCCAACGGGGGGGACTATCTTGTTAACGGAGTTCCAACGACAGACCCCAGCATGACACAGCGACGAATTCCCCCGGGTCCCAACGAGCTTCCGTAAGTACCACGGCGACTGTTGCGACAACCTTCGTTCACACTTTTCCTTGACTTGGTTTTTAATTGGTTTTGCTCCGGACCAGTTATGGTGGTGATCATCTGGCCGCCAGAAAAGCCATTGCAGAACGTGGTGCCCGAAACCGCAACAGAGGCGCCCCACGACCACAGGTATCACGTTCCGTTGACAACTCGTTGGTCAATTCTGATTCTAATCCGCTGTCACTGCTTGTCGTTGAAACTTCAGCCTGGAGCTGCTGGCCGCCTGAATCATTCCAATGCCACCACAGCCCAGTCGCTGGCGTACGTCTCACGTTTTATTTTGTGCTCACAAACGCGCGCCCTGCTCAACATTTTCCTCGCTGTCGCTGGCAGGTGGCAAGCTGGAAATAGCAACAGCCAACAGTCACAAAACCAACCGTATTCACAACGTCACCATGCTCACCACGTGTATGAGGCTGGTCGACGGCAACGAGATGTGGCCGCCTGTCGGTAAGGGTGGCCCCTTACTGCCCACCCTATTGTGGCATTCTCACTCATTTCCAACAAATATGTGTGGTGTCGTGCAGTCCACCGCAGCGCAATGTTTCACGGCCACAGCAGCGGCAGCAACACAATACAACGCAGCCAGGTTCTCGTGTAGTCCGTCTTGGCGGTGGCCCACCGCCGCCCCCGCAGCGAAGGCAGTAAAAAAAATCCACAATCAATCTCATCGTTGCGCAGCGTATTGTTGCGCAGCGTTTCAGTCTGTCCACGAAGTCGGTGTGATACCGAGTTTGTGGCTAATCAAATAAGAAAGCATTACTTTACAAATGGAATTTGCGCCGTGAAGTGTCCATTTGTTTGCGTTTGTGGATCCACTCGTATTCGCCGTGCAGCGTGTCAAACGTCCCAACCTGGTTTGTGGTGTGTACGCGTCAAACAGTGGGCTGGGCAGTTGAAACAGAGCGACGAACAGCATTCTCACCTGCAGCCACTTCAACTTCAGCGTAAATCGCGGCCCAATTTCTTGCAATCGAACTTTGGTTTCACTATCGAACTCATATCTGTGCCTCCGCAAGAAAATGAAATCTCGCTGGTTATGAAATGTGACGACCTAAGACCCGACAGCATTCACACAACAACATTCTTCAAACCAAGTTCGCTTCACCGCAAATAGAAGTAGTACACAAGGCCGGACGCGTACCTGACGTCCTGTGAAGTTTGGTCGATGAGGAAAAAATGATCCCAGAAACCGACCGACACGGTGACCAAGCCTGGTATTGAAGTTGTTAAGCAAAATCTCCGGAATGTGGCTCGTTTTGTTGCCACGTCGTTTGAGTTGTGCCTCGAGAATGACGGTACTCAGCTTGAAGAGGGCAGTTGGACCAGTGGGTAGGTGTGATACAAGTAACCTGTTGGCTTTCTTGGACTTTTCTCCGAGGATGATGACGTGAGTAAAGTCTTTGTTGTAAGCCCACTGGCAGATTTCCTTGACATGGAACTTGGAGCGTGGGTAATAAAAAGCGTTCGGAAGAAGGTCGATCAAGTCGCCGATGAATTCGAATATCTTCTTTGAGGGTCGCGGTCTCGTTGTGATCATAATTTTCGGATCCTTAGACCCGTTGAAATACTGCTCAAAGTTGTCAGCTTGTTCGTCCAGTTGTACCTCCTGGTCGTCACCAGCCACCACGGTGTCATCTACTTCACGAGTGTTGTCTTGTGTGCGTGGAATTTGCTTCGGAGGTGCTGCCGCGCCCAGCTCTGCTTCCAGCTTCTTGGCTTCTTCGTGTTTTTGTCGTTTTCGCTTGGCCTTCTCTTTCTTGTACAGCGCATATTGTTCCTGGCGGCGGTGCTTGTTGCCGATTTTTCCCGTGATATTGATGCCCTGGGCGGCGAGGGATGGTTTGCGAGACATGCTCTTCTAGTCTAGCAACCACTGAATGGGCCTCGGCGTGAACACGGAACACGCAGAGCGTGCAGAAATCCAATAGAAGGTTACAAAAAACTGCAAACTAAAACTCACTTCGATAGAGCAGCCGTGGAAACTACGGTCCGAACTGCACCGAAGGGATGCTGACGTGTTCGCGGCGTCACACTGTGTCTCCGCCACACACATCCGGGAGTGGCAGCGTCGCTATGTCGCCCACGGACCATTGAACTGGGCACGGTACGCAACCACGCAACCAACCAGCCCAACAAACAACAAGCCCAAACCCAACCAGTTAGCCAATCGGGCGAGCATGCATCCACTCATCCATGCATACAACCAACAAACAACCAAACAACCAAACAACCAAACCAAACGATTACTTCAGCGACGACTTACCTCTGATGTATGTTGTGGCTGTCCTGTTGTCTCGTTGTGGTTGTGGCCGAACTAGCACGCGAACGAACGAACCAACGAACCAACCAACCAACCAACCAACCAACAACCAAACACACCAACAAACAACAAAACCATCGAACGAACGAACGAACGAACGAACCATCGAACGAACGACCGCAGCGGTCGGTGGCCATTGGCCATCCATCGTTGTCGTCAGCGCGTCAGCGCACAGTGAGTGAGCTGCGGCCAACGAACGAACGAACGAACGAACGAACGAACGAACGAACGAATGAAAGCCACAACGACGCACAGCAACAGCCTGTGGTCCGCACAAAGTGATGATATATATCATCGTTTGATATTACATTGTAATTTCACCTTTGAAGTAGTTAAAAACTGTGGAATCACATTTGTAGATATATAGCTGACGCACCGAGATGAACACTGAACGCTGAAACGCAAAACACTTTACTCAATGTACAGTAAACAATTTAGACATTTGATATAGGATAAAATGAGAGAGTGAAAATGAAAAATTGGTTTTGTATTTGGGATTTCAATCGTCGTTCGTCGTTCGTCGTTCGTCGTTCGTCGTTCGTCGTTCGTCGTTCGTCGTTCGTCGTTCGTCGTTCG
>ENA-OWNT01002728-OWNT01002728.1-seawater-metagenome-genome-assembly--contig:-NODE-2728-length-17805-cov-3.701771_pt1 | contig 17805 bp, 18 predicted proteins | sample MGYA00238136_ERZ651165 | MGnify/ENA primary metagenome ERZ651165 (study PRJEB26861, sample SAMN08777766) | seawater metagenome | isolation source: coastal seawater | place: USA: Florida | collected...
TGGTGCCCAGGGGCACGGCTATTCCGACGGTGGCGGCGCCGCGCCCCACCCCTACGCGGGAACCGACGGGGGCGGCCCTCCGCCGCCACAGGGCTCGTCTGGCGCGCACCGCCGACGCCTCCCAGACGGCTACGTGTGCAAGATTTGCCAAATCCCAGGCCACCACATCAACGACTGTCCTCAAAAGGGCCCCGGGCGACCGCGGCACGGCGACCGGCCGCGGCGTCTGCCAGAAGGCTACGTGTGCAACATCTGCCACATCCCGGGCCACCACATCCAAGACTGTCCACAGAAGAGGCCTCGGCGCACGGAGGGCAGGGACTCCTACGGCGGCGCAGCCGGCGCCACGGGCCCGTCCGGTCATGCTGCTGCTGCCGGCGCAGCAGCCGGCGCCGCCACCGCCGTCGACGATGGCAAGTGCAAGACTGTCCGCGTCAGCAATCTCATGCGGTCCGTCATGGCGAATCAGGGTAAGATCATGACAGTGTTTGGGAAGTACGGCATCATCGTCAAAAGTGAGATGAGGCCGCAGTATCATTGCGCCTACTTAGAATACGATCAGTCGAGCTCGGCGGCGGCCGCTGCTAGCTTCAAGGGGAGGTGGCCATTTCCGCAGCACAAGGGCAGTCCCGTCACCGTGACGCTGGCGAGGGACCACGCCGGCACCGTCGGCGACGCCCCCGCGCTCGCTGAAGAACAAAAAGATCCCCGTGCGATTGCGCGCGAGAACCGCATGGCCGAGAAGGCGAAGTCCGTCGAGGAGTTCCGCCAGACGCAGGCCGAAATAGAGAAGGTGCTGCGGGACGAGATAGCGCAGCTGAAGACGCGCTACAAAGCCTTCACTCCGCAGACGCCGAAGTCGGAGCGAGTGCAGCTGAAGAAGGAACTCAAGGCCATCATGAAGCAGCTGAAGGCGGTCAAAGAATTCCAGCAAAGTGCGCTGGCTGCGATTGGAGGCAAGAGCGTGACATTGAAGGGCGACTTGATTGCGTCGACGCTGCCCCCGCCCTCGCCGTCCACATCGGCAACTCCCTCTCCCGCCCCCGCCCCCGCCCCTGCTCCTGCGCCTGCCACTGCCACTGCGGCGAAGACGGAGACGGAGACCACGACAGAGACGGATACCAACACTGGTGTCTCCGGTGAAACAGCGCCGAGTTCAGACGGAGCTACCAGCCCACGGAGCCCTGAATCTGGCGCCAAGGTTCCTGCGGACTTGATGGTGGACTTTGGAGAAGACGAAGACGATGAAACGCCGCTTCCCACCCCGCACGATCCAGAGGACGCGGCACAGGACGGCGGTGACGAGGCCGGTGACCAATCGCAACATGATAGTGACGAGGACGGCGCCGTCATCAAGTTAGATGCTGCTGAAGCCCGAGCCCCCGAGCCCCAGGGCTCCGCACGACTGCTCTCGCTGACTTCGAAGCTGCAGGGCATCATGCAGCAGCAGGGTGTGAAAATCCGCACTGGCGACCCCTCTGGACGAAAATCGGGTCGAGCAGTAAAGCGGGTGCGTGTGCTTTCTCATGAATAACCGTCATTTTGTGTCGTTTTGCTGCGTTGTTGGCGTGTGCGGTAGTCTCACCTGCGGTTTTGCGCTGCGGCATTCCTTTGCTTGTGTTCTCTCTCTTGTTTTTTATTTTTGTTTTTTTTTTTTTTTTTTCTTTTGTTTTCGCAGAGTGAGCTGACGTTGGACTTGCGCACGCGCACGCTCGAGTGGGTGGGGTTCGTGTCGGAGTTCTGCCCTCCACCAGCTGATGAAGACGCCCAGCTGGCGGCAGTGCAGTCCGCGTTCAAGTACTTCTGGAAAGGAGTTGCAGAGGTAGGTTTCGTGTCCGTGTGCGCCATTCCATGTTGCCCCTTGTCCCGTCGTTGCGTGGGTGTTCTTGCGGTGGTGGTGGTGCTTACGGTTTGTGGAAAACTTGAATGTGTAGGACGGCGTTGTGATTGACGGAGACTCCGCGCTCATCACGTTCAAACAGAGAGCGATGGCCGAAAAGGCGAAACGCCTGATGTCCGGAAAGGAGGTCCACGGCAAGACAATGCTCATTCGTTGGAAGGAAGGCTACGTGCCACCACCGCCGCCACAGAGTTCCTAAGCGCTAGCGAGAGCGTGTGGTGCGGCAAGTCTGAGTCCCCACCACGATGGCCTTTTCACAATAGATAGCAAACCGTAGTCACTCAACAGATAAAAAAAAAAACAAGAAACTAAAGAGCTATGCAGACCAATGCAACACTTCTACAAAATCATGTGTGTTCTTTTCTTCGTTTGTTGGCGACCAACTTGGTCGGGCAGTCCTTTTTGTCGACTGGCCACATTCATCAGCCCGGGCCGGTGCTGAGAGTTTTGTGTTTGTGCGTGCGCTTCATGCCTTGGACGGCCTCGTCGCGTGGTAGATGGCGAGCTGGCACAAGGAATTTAGTTTTACGCAATTGGCTTTTCGAGCACGATTTGTATAATCTCGCACACACGTCATCATACCTTGGGGGTCGGAATTCGGAATGCACTGTGCAGGTTCTGCAATAGATAGCCTGTGTTTGTGGCGGCAAGATTGGCTGGACCAGGCGAGACAAAGGGCGCCGGGCAAAAGGCAGCGAGCGAAAGAAGCAGTGAGTGGCTTATGGCAGCACTTGCTCCGTGTACTGTGAGTAGTGTGTAAAATTACGTGTGAATTTGAGATTTGTCGTGTGAATCTCGGGAATTCAGTGTGAAAAGGAAATAAATTTCGTCGGCCACTTGCGTGCATGAATTGTGTGCAGTTTGAGCGCATGAAGGAACGAACCGAACCGAAGCGAACCCATCAATCAATCGATGCAGGAGCAGCAGCACTTGGCTCTTCCATCTTCTGCCTGCCCTGCCTTCCAAAACAATCATCGTCGTGCGTTCGTTCGTTTTGTTCTTCTTTGCCTCTGGGAATTGAACTCGTGAACCTGTGTGCAGTGCCCGTGTGCGTGTGTGACTGCATGACGCACAAACCACAAAAGCCGTACAAGCCTCGACACACTGTGGGCTGTCAGTCTGTGAGCACAGCCGCGGAAGGGAGGGTGAGGGATGGAGGGAGGAAGGAACTTGGGAGGAGGGGAGGGCCGGGTTTCCTTCCGAAGCGGTATTATTCGAGCGAGCGATGCACCACGCACCGCATGCACCACGCCACGCCACGGCGGGGACGGCGGGGCGCACGGCGGGGCGAACGGCGGGGCGGAGTGAGTGAGTGAGTCCCTGACTGACTGAGTCCCTGACTGAGACCCAACCACCGACACACACACAGACAGACACGACAACACACACAATCCCACAGCCAAGGCAGTCGGTCAGTCAGTCGGACCACAGTGAAGTAAGTGAGTGAGTGAGTGAGGCCAGCCAGCCAGCCAGCCAGCCAGCCACAGCCTGTTTGTTTGTTGTCGTTTGTTTGTTCAGTCGTTCATCATTCGTGGTGAAATTCAATCACGACAGACAGACAGACAAACACACAGACACACAGACACACACACAGACCGACGGAGGTGTTGCCTCTGTGCGTGTGTGTGTGTGTGTGTGTGTGTGTGTGTCACACGCAACGAACGAACGCGGCCAAATACAAAAATACAAAAATACAAAAATGCAAAAATGCAAAAAGTATACTGCATTTTGTTTTGTATTTTGTATTTTCAATTTTCAATTTTCAATTTTCATGCACTGAGTGAGACACAGAGAGTGGGTGGGTGAGTGAGTGAGACACAGAGAGTGAGCGAAAAAGCAAAAAAGCAAAAAGCAAAAAAAAAGCAAAAAAGCAAAATTGAAAATTGAAAGCAAGCTGTATAAAGTTGTAAAGTTGTAAAGTTGTAAAAGTTGTTGGTCGGTCAGTTAGTTCGTTGCCCACACGCACACACACAGCAGTCACAGCACGCAGGCACGCACGCACGCAGCACCAGAGCACACACACACACACACACACACACATGAAAAATAGTCAGCAGTCAGCAGTCAGCAGTCAGTCAGCCAGCAGTCAGCAAGCATCATCAGATCAGATCAGGTCAGGTCAGGTCAGGTCAGGTCAGGTCAAGTCAGGTCAGGTCAGTCAGGTCAGAAAGTTTGTTTGTTTGTTTGTTTGTTTGTTGTCGTGGTTGGTTGGTTGCATGATGACAGAAGTAAGTCAAGTAAGTAAGTAAGTCGAGTGGAGTGGAGTGGAGTGGAGTGGGTCGGTATGTATGTAATGTCACTGCCTGCTTGCCTGCTCTCCTGCATGCGGTCGCACGGTGCGTTCGATGAGGTAAGGTGGATGCGAGTGCACGACGGAGGCGGCAGGCCGTCATGTACGTCCTTTGCATGTTTGTTATCTCCATGCGTTGTGTGTCGCGGACGGACGGGCAGCTTGCCGGACGGCTAGCTGGGCAGGGCAGGGACCTTTAGAGACATACATGTTGGAGGGTGCAGGGTGGGCAGGTCAGAGGTTGGGTGGCGTTTGCGCTTACAACCTTTGGCTGAACTGATTGCTCTCCTGCTCGACCGACTGACCCGTGAAGGAAGTAAGCTGCCACCCCGCCGTGCCCTGTTTAGCGTCGTGTTGCTTCACAAATACTGTGTGTGTGTGTGTGCGCGCGCGTGCGCGTGCTTGCTTGCTACCGTTCATTGTGCTTGCTTGGCTGGTGTGCGAGGGGCAGCACAGCGGCGACGCGTTGCCTCGTCGTCCTGGCCGGTGGCACAGCAAGCACGGGGTGGGCGACTTGAGCCGCACAAACCACAGGCACACATACTTCCCGACCAGTTGCAGGTTGTGACTGACCGCGAACAAGTCAGCAGCGCTCCTTCGCGGCCACCGTTTTGTCGTCTTCGGTTTCTGTTGCTTCGTTTTTGTCCCCCTCCTGTTTTTGCGCTCTCTTTGCTGTGTGCCCTCGCCTCCTTGTGTGTGCCCTCGCCTCCTTGTGCGCGCTCCCGTCTTCGTTTTGCTCTTTTCTTTCCTTTTTTGGCGTTCTGGCCGCCTTGGCCCGTGCGTGCCCTCGCATCCCATGTGCCCACTTCCCAGCTCCACGACAAACACTTGAAGTTTCGAGCGCGACACCTTTGAGTGTCACGCCCCCTGGCACGGCTGCGTTGGCGCCACCCCATTTCCTGTTGACGGTTTCTCTGCCCTGACTCGCTAACTCGCTCCCCGCGCTTCCTGCGACTAAGAGCGTCGACGAAACATTCGACCAGACCCTCTGACGCTATGTTCCTCGCATCTTTCGACAAGGCATACGACCGCGACACCTGCCGCCCGCCGTGACGCGTATTCGTTCGCTCTCGCGTGCTCGCGCCTGACCAACCTGCTGGGCGTGCTCCTCCCAACCGCCCCCACTTAGCAGGGCTCTTTGGTGCTTCGTCAGACACCACCTCTCTATTTCTATCTCTCTATATCTCACTTCATTTTCCTCCTGCCATCGCTGGACCTTTTGTTTCGGATCGTGCTCCTCTTTCGATCTCCCGTGCGCGCTCTCTCGTCTCTCGCGCGCGCTCTCTCTCTCTCTCTCTCTCTCTCGTTGACTGAAGACTCGCGCACGTTGTGCCCAGACCCGATCCGGATCCCGGACGCGGCTTCGACTCCGTGTTGCGTGCCGTTACGTGACGTTCTATTTGTTCTCTGAAGGGGACTGCGAACGCCGCCGCGTCCTGGCGTGTCGTGCATCGTGCATCGGTTCGCTCGCGTGAGTTGGACGTGCAAGTGTTGAGCGGATGCGCGGCTTTGCAACTGTGACATCAGACGAGTGGTGTGCGCGGTCACGCAAAATGCAGCCGTTCTACCCTGCGCCCCAGACGTACCTCGCGGGTGGTCCCGCCGCACACTTGCGCAGCCTCGGGCAGGCCAGCCCCGAGTTCTACCGCGGCCCTCTGTCGGCGAAATCCTTGCCGGCCGCTGCCTCCTCATTCGTCCCACGCGTGGAATCAGCAGCGGGCGCGAGCACGTGGGCTGGCCTGGCAGGGCTCCAGTCAGCCGCTCAAAACGTCGTGTCTGCTGTTGCCGCGACGACGACGACGACGACGACGACGCCAGCGTGCGTGCCCAAGGCCGCCGAGGCCGCCGACAAGTGGCTGAACGACCCTTGGGGTGAGCAAGAAGCTGTGCAGCAGAAGCTGGAGTCGGAGCGACGGCTCCTGAAGGTTGGCGCTGGATTGCAGCGGAAACCCAAAGGCTTGCTGCATGCCGCCATCGAGGCCGTGCACAACGAGGTGAAGCTCCGTCAGAAGTCGGGTTCTGGGGCCGAAGCGGAAGCAGATGGACCGCAAATATCGTCGCAATCGCCGGGCAAAGCCGCGGGGAACGTCGAGAAGCGTGGCGACCCTGGCGCGAGCCAAAAGCCGCTTGGTCCCCGCAAGCGAAAGGCGGCCTTACTCTCGTCTGCTTCCGTCGGACCCGCCCAGCACTCGGCGAGCGCCAAGGATGGAGTGGCAATGCAGCTGAGTGGCACGACGCCTCGTGGGGCGGCAATGCTTCCGGAGCGCAAGGCGAGCAAGACGTCTCCTCGTTCGATTGACACCCCCAAAGACCCAAGCGCACCCGTTGTTGCGTCCCAAGTTGCCGTGGAATCGCGCAAGACGTCGGTCCTCGCTGTCCCCAAGACCTACGTCGTGCTGCCGTTCTGTGGTGTGCTCGCCGCCCCCAACAGCGTGCCTACCAGGCGCCACCGTGAAGCCAGCAACAGCCTCACGGGGCTCGCACCCGCCCTGCGCGGCGCCGCGCGCCGCGGTGCTCCGGTCCCCGTCGTCGCCACTGCGGCCAAATTGCCCGCGTCCAACTGAAGCCGCCCATCTCCGTCGACCGGTCACCAAGTTGGTGTGATCTGGTGGACGGCTTCGTGCACCCTGTTCTCCACAGCCCAATCACCCGGCTTGGATGGACGGTGCATCCGCTGACGTGCTGACGAGAAGAGTTTGTGGACAATGTCAGCACAGCAGTTGGTGGTGGAGTCCGCCCGCTTTCCGGGTAACTCCACCACCAAGTCGAAGACGACGCCCGTTAATTGGTGTGCGTTCTGTGGTTGTTGTTTCCGTGCGTGTACGAGAGCAAGAATGTACAGCACGGGGACGACCACAGAACATACATGCCCCAGCGATACTGTGTGGATAACCTTAACACGGGGTCTCGACAACGTAGCACAGCCTAAGGCACACATGCCATGCGACGCATACATGACATACTGAACATACACCATGCTGCTGTCTTCTCGCTGTGGTGATGCCATGATGTATTACGAAATTAGCTTTCTGAGAACGATTTGGATAACACCGTCACACCAGTATGTGGAGTCTAAACTCTGTACAGTAATCGGAGAATTGAGGAAGTGAAAAAGCAGCTCGTCAACGTCTCAATGCATGATTATAGAAGAAGTATGATGAAGAAACATAGCTGGGAAAACGAGGTTGCATTGCATGTATGATACTCGAGTACTTCAGTACAGTACGGTAGACATGTATGTGCTGTGCTGGGTTGTCAATAAATCAGGATCGAGGACCGACGGATCGATCTGTCCGTGAAAAGGTTGGCTGGTCTGAGTGAGTCACCTGTGATTGCTGTGACCTGTGACCTGTGACTCCTGTGACTCCTGTGACTCCTGTGACCTGTGACTCCTGTGACTCCTGTGACTCCTGTGACCTGTGACCTGTGACCTGTGACCTGTGATCTGTGACTCCTGTGACTCCTGTGATTCCTGTGACTCCTGTGACTCCTGTGCTGTGACCTGTGACCTGTGACCTGTGACCTGTGACCTGTGACCTGTGACCTGTACAGATAGATACACAAGATACTGTGGCGTGTCAGTTGTTGGTTGTCGTTGCTGTGTTGTGTGTTGGCTGCTGAATGAGTGAGTGAGTGAGCGAGAGACTGACTGACTGACTGACTGGCTGACGACTGGCTGACTGGCTGACTGGCTGACTGACTGACTGACTGACTGAGTGGGCTGGCTAACGGTGCATGAGTGAGTGAGTGAGTGAGTGAGTAAGGCTGGGTGGGTGGGTGGCGAACGGACACGACGGACGCGACGGACACGTGAAAACGTGAGTTCATTCGACCAACGGCGACGGATTTTTGGTCGTTGCTGTTGCTCGTTGCTGTTGCTTGTTGCAGTGTTGTCGTCGTCGTTGTCGTCGTCGTCGTCGTTGTTGCTGCTGCTGCTGCTGCTGCTGCTGCTGCTGCTGCTGCTACTGCTGCTGTGCGTTGCATGTTGCCACTCTCGCGCTCTCGCTGCCCACGTAGCTCTCTCTGTCTATTTCTGCTTCTGTTGGTGGTTGTGATATTATTGCCGTTGATGGTGCTGTTGGTAGTGCGGCTGATACTGCCGCAGCCGCTGCTGCTGCTGCTGCTGCTGCTGCTGCTGGATGCTCACCTCCATACCAATACATGGAGTGAAGACGGTGAGGTAGGTTCCACGACACGCAGAATTGCAACAAGCGGCAAGAAATGCAAAGGAAAAAACAACAAGTTGTGAGCAGGAAGTAACCGGACCCGGACGGGGCGGAGATCCGCTGTCTCATTGCCCGGCCGCATATTTTTCTTTGTTTTTGCTTTTGTTCAACAAGAGCAAAACAAAACACTCTCTCACACACACACACGCACGCACGCGGCACCGCTCCCAGCACCCGATGCGCACACTTTTATTCCTGGCCTGCGTGGCGTTGGCAAATGTATTGGCCTGCTGTTGGGCGGCATCCGCCCCTTACCTCGCGACCGCCAAGGGAGGTGCTCGTGCAACTACAAAGGTGCAGGTAGACGCGCAAGGAAGCACGCGCGCCGTCAGCACCGCGTCGCGAGAGGTAAACACTGCGCTGACGGAGTCGTTGGAATACATCCTGTCAAGCAACAGACCGGGTCCGCGGCTCTTTCAGCTGCTGGGCGAAATCATCGAGGACATCGGTGACTACTGCGAGGGGCGCGACGAGTGCTGGCTGTCACCCCGAGTTAACGGTGTACGGATCCAGAGCTTGTACGCGCTGAGCAACTTGGACGGCAACGAGCTGTTCGAAGTCGCGAGAAGGGAGCAGACCCGGACCAACCTGTTCCGCTTTTTCGACACGAATGAGGACTATCGGATCAGCGTCGCCGAGCACCTGCAGGGCCTCTGCCAGCTGATGCAACGCAACCCCCAGGAGTGCTCCACGGACTCCTTCCGCGAGGAGAATATGCCCATCTTCGAGCGGTCAGACACCAATGGCAACCGAGTCATCGATTTTGACGAATTTGAGGCGAGGAAGTCCCGCGAGTACTCTCGTTGGCGCTTACCCTACGCGCACAGCCCGGTGCAGATTCCCGTGTTCCACTTTGTGATGTCGTTGTACGAGAAAACGTATCACTACACCGCTCGCCAACTGCTCCTGCTGCTGACTCGAGTCTTGGTCCGGATCGAGCCCACGAGGGCGGACATCCAGCAAGACTCCGCGCCAGACACCAATCATGTCAGGGTTGTGTCACCTGTTCAGTTGGGCATGTTGCCAGCGGCCCACCACGCCCTGATCGCGTTCCCGCTGGACGTCACGCTGTGCGAAGCTATACTGATGCGTGGGGCCGGCTCGTTCCACTCTGGGCTTGAAAGCCCGGAAGACTTTGAGCCAACCCCTCTTAGGCCGTTCCTCTTGACGGACGAAGCATGGGCGAAAGTTGGGCCCGCGTCTCGCTCGACAGAATCAGGACTCCGGGCCGCAAAGGCGCTGCCTCCGATCGGCACGTCCGCCCTTATGCACCTGCGTGGAGCCAAGAACGACGATGTCACAGTCGGCGTGGTGAAAGTCCTGTTCATGGCGATGGATGCAGTGAACTTGGGCGCCGCGTCGTGCATCAAGGATGGCTTTCAACTAATGACGTCCGGGCCACGCGAGCACCTCCAGACCGACCAAGGCCATGCGTACAATGTTGTCTACCAAGCTCTCCATTCTGCCAGCGAAACGTTTCGTCGGTGGGAACGTGAAGTTGATGCCGACACTTCCAAGATCGCCGTACTTCACCGACTTGATGCACTTCGCATCCTTCAAGAGCTTTCGATTTACTATCTGGGACCTCTGGCCCACGCGGACCTCGATGATGGTGACAGCTCAGACCTCAGCGAACAGCAACGCAGCCTCTCGCATTCAAACACCATGCTAGTGCGCGACGCAGTCTCTTCGACCTCCACGCATACCCCACTCCTGTCCACAGCAGATGATGCGCCAAATCCTGCTCTTCTCAAGATTCTGCGGTCCACGTGGGGTTACAAAATTGACATGCGCGAAATTCTAGTTACTTCTTTGACGTCTGGGTGCGTGACACAGCGAACTTGCTCTTGCTCTCTGCGCTAGTTTGAACCTCATCCTGGACTGTTACTGTTTTCTTTGAATGTCATTTTGTTTTTGTTGCAGGAGAACTGTATTGCATGACATTGGCATCGCTGGATACGCGGAGCTAACTGCTATGATGTGCGATGTCGTGCACGCCACAGCGTCGACCGATGGAGGGGCGGCTGGAAGAGCATTCGTGAAGGCCATGCGGCAAGGAGACTATCGCCTCGGACGGACGCCATTGCACTTTGCCGCGCATTGGTACGGTGACGGACCAACTTACCAGGCCCTCATGTCATGCGCGGAGACACTTGGAGCCGATGTTGAAGAACTCCTCAGTTTCAAAGACGACATGGGATTCACCCCTGTCGACTATATCAATGGGAAGCAACACATCGATATTACTGGAGACACCGAAACCGTTAATCGAGTCTTCGCAGCTGTCAGCGAAGCGGATAAAATTTCTGGCCTCGTAAAATCCGAGCAACCACCTGACCGTCAGCAAAAGCAGCAAGGTGGTTGGACAACCGCAACCCAATCCACGCGTGGTCGCTTTACCCGCACAGTAAGTTGCCAAGAGTGTACTCTGCAGTCCAGTGCGCCACTATGCACTCACCGTCATCATCGACACCGCACACCATACTGTTCAGGAACCCGAAGGTGACTTCTCGCTCGACGATGGAGGTTGGAACGATCTAGCCGAAGACGCTCCTTCCAAACAATTTGAGTTCTTATACGACATCCCCAATTGGGTAAGCTTCGCACTAAAATTTCCTTTGCGCCCGTTCATTTGTCGCTGACTTTCCCTGATCTTCTGATTGATGTACGACAGCATGGGCCAGACTCCTCCGTCCATGACATCAATACGTCTACTGTCGCAATGAGGAGAAGGCCCTTGGAAGGTGGCTCCTACCTTGGCGCCGAAGTCTTTGAAGGCATGCCTACCAAGGAACAGATGCTCGCCGTCGTCAATAGCCATCGACCAGTCATATTCCGTGGAGCACTTCGTGATATGCTCATCAACAGAACTGTTTGGAGCAAAAGCGAGTTCCTTCGGAACTACGGAGATAAGAAAGTGAAGATCGCAGATATTCCGTAAGTGTGTTTGCCGCCTTTCAGACGTGACAACATGACCGACGCGTCAGGCTGCTGTTCTGTGTAAATCTCTGTGTCTCTGTGTCTCTGTGCCCGTGCTACTGAATTGCAATCCAGATACCGGTCCACTTTCTCGTCCATGATTGAAGGAACGATAGCAGAGAAGAGTGTTTTGATGGCCGAGTACATTGAAGAGTTTGGTTCGGATCAACACATTGTTGACGGAATTCCACTATACATGTTTAGTGCCTCGTAAGTGCCTGCGTGATGGCAAGATTTCAAAGGGTGCCCGCTTCGACTTCGTTTGACACGCCGACCGTGACTTTTGGTGCAGATTTACACATGATCACCCCGAACTAAATGACGAATGCCAAGAAATTATTGATTTCATGAACTCAATCCCAGGTCTGTCAACATGTCACGTAAACCATGAGTATGGGATGTGGAATGAAAATTGCAATCCATGCTTTTTGTCCAGGCCTTCAAGATCTTCACGGGGGACAATTTTTTGTCGGCCCTGAAGGGTCTGGTGCACCCGTGCACTTCCACTCGTCTGCAGTAAATGCGTTGTACTATGGTCGCAAACGTTGGATTTTGATCCCACCAATGCAGGTTGGGAACCAATGGCTCGTTGGGCCATGCCTCCGCGCGATATTCCCGTTAACATCGTCGTTGAAATGCATAGGCTTTCTACTCCGTGAAGCCGGCCGCTGCTTTCTTCAGGGATGATATTGAAGATGCGCGACAGCATTACGACATGTACGAGTTCATCCAGGAAGCCGGAGATCTAGTGTACGTGCTGCAAGACGCCCATTCTACTGCCGCCGCCCGCACATTGTTACGCTGGTCTCTGTTGCAGGTATGTTCCAGATTACTACGGCCATGGAACAGTCAACCTTCAAACAAGCATTGGCATTGCATTTGAGTTTGAAAATTTCAATCACAAGTTGTTCAATAATCAAGTGGATTCACTCCAGCGGCTCCAAGTGACAGTGCCAGGCTCGTACCGACAGCTGGATATGGAGATTTAGAGAGGTGCAAATAATTAATTAACACGAGAGTTCTGTATAACATTACTTGTTACTCTCCACGACTGGCTACCGCCCGCAAAACGCTGCGTTCTCCAAGGGCAGGTAACATGTAATGCTAAGCCAGCTAGACTTCCAATTATGCATCTGGTAGATACACCAAATTGACGTGGTGAATCTTTTGTTGACAAACAGGGCAAGCTTTGTCGGATAGCCTCTCTCCACATTCCTGTCCAACGGCAGAACATAATATCCAGCAAGAACAAACAGCCCCCAAATGAAATGTACAACACCTTTTGACGTCATCATGGACGAAGAACGCACCTTGCAAGCTACCAAGTGCCCACACGGTAGAATGACAGTGTCGATTCGCCCTATATTGCCGTTTCCAAAGCAATTCGATCAAAATCGCATCGATAGTGCAGGCGTCGACTCGAAGAACTTACCTTCATAGCATATCTTGCAAGTCCACGCATCACGAACAGGCCGAAGAATCTTAGCACAACGCAAAATCCGCTGCGCAACTCCAGAGAGTTTGGATAGCCGGTGCTTCCTCAAACGTTGTGATTTTGTCGGACTCGAAGGAGATATACCCTCGTCCTGCAGCAATTCTTCTAGCGTTGTCACTCGCTGCAGGCTGCGGTGCGCAAGCTTGTGAGGATCGGTACTTTTAGTGCTCTCCGTCGAGCCCTCCGTGTCCGGACTCACTTGCCCGTCGCCACTTGCGAGATCCACACCACGGCCCACAATCATATGTGGTGTTTCTCCGCGGACGTTCGCAATGGTTTTTGATGAATTGTGCTTGATCAGAGTCAAAATGGCTTGTTCGTTCGCACACGCGGCGGCGACATGTAGCAGTGTGTCACCGGACAAGGGATGTTTGTAGTACACGCAATTTGGGAACTCCGGTAGCCGCTCAAACACCTACAACAACAGAGTATTCGCCGTAAGACCACCGCCACCCGCAGTAAAGGCTCTCTCAACAATACGCACCTTGTCCCAATCCCCTGTCTTCGCAAACTCAAACAGCTTCAGGAAGTTACGACGTCCAATCTGTCGCTTGTAGACTCGCAATAGCCCCTGCATGCGCCCTTGGGTTCTGTACAGTTCTGCGAGGGCCGCCTACAGTATCAACAGTTCCGCATGTCAGGAAAGAACGAGTGAAAGATATTGCTGCACTTGAGGTTTTCGCTACGTACCTTCAACTCGGTGTTGTGAACGCGGAGCTGAGCTGCGGCTAATTTTGTGTCGTTGAGTTCGCGCAAAGCTTCTTGGGTCTTAAGTTCAGCTGCTGATGCAGTTTCTTGCGCCGATTGACACGAAGCTTGATAACGAGCTGCGGTGTCTTCAGCTGATTTGATTGCCGCGCGGAGGTCGGTCTCTCGTTTTCGAACCGATGCAAACCGATCTGATAGGGCATCAAAGAAGAAACACAAGTGACACACATCCCGAGTGACTCGGTGTTTTTCATGTTCCCAATGCGTACCAGTCGTTTCCGTCTTCAATGACGCCATGTTTCTTTCTTGCTGCTGCAACCGGTTCTGCAAAGCGTGCACCTCCTCTTTCAGAGCTTTTGTTTGCTACGAAGCCAAATGACATCAATCAAACGACGCTGCACTCGCAGAAAATCAACTTGGGAACGCGAAACAACTGCACTGACCTGCTCCGACGATTGCTCTCTACTTTTGGCCGAGTCCAATTGCTGTTGGACTCGGGTTTCTCGTTCTTTGAGCATATTGAGGTAAGCAATGCAGCCACTACGCTCCGCTAACAGAACTTTTGCGTCTTTGGCAAGATCACGCAAAGCCGTTTCCATATTGTCGCTCGGATCATGTGCAGATCCGAAAGCGAGAGTGAATGACGCAGCACTTTGTACCCCGTCAGACGATTGGCCACCATTGCTATTGCTATCCACATTCCCAAATGAGCCCAGAAGAAGGTTTGCACGATGAAGTACTTTTTTCACAGCCCAGTAGCTGGTGTCGCCATGGCTCTTGCTGGCGTCGAGCAGCGCCTGCAACTTTTTCTCGCCGTTTTCTCGCTCCTTTTGTAGGTCAGAAACTTGACTCTGTAAATTTTGTAGCTTCGTTTGGGTATTCTGCGCTTCGCGTCGATACTTATCGGATGATTCCGATTCTAACTGTAAGTCTATTTTCATCTTTTCCATTGTCTTTTTGGAGTCAAACACAGTAGCCGTAAGTTGTGCGATTCGCCGTCGTTTCAGGCGATCCTCTTCATGGAGGGCCTCGATTTGTTTCTGCAAGTGGTCGCACCGAGCTTGCACGATGTCAGCGTCTCCTTTCACTTTTCGCAAGTCGGCTATCGTCTGCTGTGCGGCATCAAGGTTTAGCCCTGATTTCGTCAGTTGCGCTCGCAGCGTTTTGATCGTGTCTTTCAATGTCAGCACCTCTCGCTTCAAGGCAGTATTAATTTGGCGTTGAAGGACTAATTGCTTCGGGATTGCCGCCTGGATTCCCTGCAATCTAGCTAGCTCAGCGTTCGTGGACGACAACCGCTTTCGCAGTTGGACCAATTGTATGGGCTCCTCCTCTTCTTCACAATGAGCTGAGGACTTGGACCCCTCTTCAGGGTGCTGCCACTTTCGCCGCTCCGCGATAGCGGCACTTTCCCAAAGGAGCTTTTCCTGAGACTTTCCTAATGATGCGGTGGCCTCACCGTCTTTCACTATCAACAAACAACCTTTCGTCACGTTGGACGTCCGATTGTCGGCCGACGCCAACACATAATCAATGATGCGTTGTCTCTGTTGAATAAATCCGTCCACAAGTGCGGCAGCACGATCTTGCTCGCGTTTTGCGTTCTTGGCAACCTGTCGACAGCCAGCATCTATTAGTGATGATGCAGTTATCCACACTTGGGGGAGAATGCGCACAGCTCAAACCTGGCGAGTTTCCGCAATTTCAAGTTGCAATTTTGCGACATTGCTCAACAATCCTTCAATGGTACGTGATGAGTCTGGTTGGAACAGAACACCGAAAGAAACCTCCCTGCCATCAGCGACCGTCCATTCCCAAGCCACTATATCGTTCTCTTCCAATTCCAACAGGACAGACAGTCGGCCCATCGACTGGTTCAATGGGCTCAAGTTCCGTATTTCGAACACATCACTAGACACGGGCTTGAGCTCAAATGGATCAACATCGTTGGAGTTGTCACCAGCTTCACCACCTGTGGCAGTTGAATTTGCAGCGCCTTGACGCGTCTCGCTGGGCTGAGGTGATTGCATAGCTGAAAATCTGAATTCGTGCACAGGCCGATCGTTCTTGGTGACTTTGAGCATGATGGTCTTTGATCGCAGGAGAGAGTTGCGCTTTCGCGGGTGCCGTCTACTCATTTCATTCAGTCGGGATCTTTGCACCAGCGCCCTCTCAGAAGCTACAGCCGGTGGACTGCGCTCTGTGTCGGGAGAATTGACACCTTTATGCTGATGCGTCGTACAGGTGAAAGCCAGTTCTATTAATCCTGGCATCGTTGCTTGGAACGATTGCCGCGACAACTCGGCACTGTTGTTGCGTTTCACGAACTTGCAGACGGGGACACCAACCGACAGTCCTACAACAGCCAACGAACAATAACGATCACGTTGCTCCATACATGCACAGTGATCACTGCAGCACACACCAAACTCGCTGTCTTCTGCACCGAATGCCTGGGAAAGAATGTCAGTCTTGGCTCCTGCAATTGCGCGTGCATTTACAATCTGAACGCGACCCGATGCTGTCGCCGTTGAAGCTGTTGCCGGCTTCACGTCTCGTTGTCCAGCACTGACCACGATGTCGTCGTCATCATCATAGCTGGTCTCGTCGCTGCTGAACGGGTCGATATTGGACTCTTTTGACATCCCACCATCGAAACTGTCAGACGTCTTCTTGTGCGCAGCTGATTTGGCAGTTGAGGGAACATCTAAAGCCTCTTGGTCATGGCCATCGGACCCCAGCTTTGACTCAATGTCCACCAACAGATTGATGGCTGCCTCGACGTCCCAGCGGCACTGAGCGAGTGCGTGGGCAGCCCTTTCTGCTGAAACCCCCACAACGACATCCAATACCTGCATGCATAACATAACTTTGATGAGTCCTTGATGCCATAGATCCACGCCCAGCGATCGCGCACACACCTGCATTACGGGGTTGAGTGCTGGCAGCAGTGTGCGGTCAGAACTTGGATTGCTCTTGTCGTTAGCAGCGGTAGCCGCTCCCACGATGTCGGTGGCATTATCGTCGTCACCGCGCGTCGCCGTGCGTGGGCTTCTGTGAACTCGTTCCTTCTCGCCGGCCTTTTGTTTGGAAGGAGGACTCCGAGCGATTGCACTCGAAACTGCTCCGCCTCCTTCATCAGTTGATCTGCCCGCACTGCTTGTCGAAAGCCCGTCACCTGCGCTGCTGACACCACCAACCCTGAGAGCCTGCGCACGTGATCGGTCGGAAGCAATTTTCTTTAGAAGATTGCGGCCTGCAAACCCTTTTGGACTGCTGGCCTCTGGACTCACAGCAGCAGCAACATTTTGAAGTTGACGAACGCGCAAGCTGCGCCTGGCAGGCAACTGCGTCTGAAGATGCAATTTTGAAAGTCTATGCTTGGAGCTACGGCTGCTCGAGGAGACCGGCGCGAGGTTTGAGGGTGCTGAAAGAGTTCGGCTTTGACGGGGGTGATTTGTGGCAGCAATGGCATCACTAAAAGCCAAGGGTCCTCCACTCTGGCGCGCTGTTTGTCTGATATGTGACGCCAGTCCAGTCAAAATCGAACTCCTACTCTCATTGGGCGAGTGCTTGGCCTCTGCTTCGCGCTCAGACGTCGGCGACATCTTCAACGGCGGCAGCCTCTGATCGGCTTCCGATGCTGCACTGCTGGGGGACAAGCTGGACGTTGAACGTGTGGTAACCGCCTTGATGAAGCGCAAGTAGCCAGCGTGTCCCTGTCTGTGGCTCCGTTGCGAATCTCCTGCGACGACGCCGCGTCCACGACCTCGCCCCCTGCGCGGCTGGTCCACATGCGCGGGGTCACCGGAAGCATCGCCGTCCGGCCTGACGCCGCGGGCCGAGGGTGACTTGTTACGTGGCATCCAACTGTTCACTGAAAACGACGAATACCCTCGCTGAGTGTCGCATGCTTACATGCGCAAGAGATTCTTGGCATCCCTCAGCTAACTCCGTAACATGTGTCGTACTTTCAGGGACTTCGAGGCTCGCGACCAAGCCCAAATGTCGGTGCGGTTCAACACATCATTGTCACGAAAAACTGCAACAAAAGAGTCCCAAATTGATTATCAATGTTTATGTCTCCAACTTCATCACCAACTTATGCTGTTATGCCTGGAATGACTGAAACATCTGTGTGTTTTACGGTGCAACGCCTACACAAACCGTGATAGTCAAGGGCACACAGGGCCTGCATCCGAGATGC
>ENA-OWNT01002729-OWNT01002729.1-seawater-metagenome-genome-assembly--contig:-NODE-2729-length-17804-cov-4.168218_pt1 | contig 17804 bp, 9 predicted proteins | sample MGYA00238136_ERZ651165 | MGnify/ENA primary metagenome ERZ651165 (study PRJEB26861, sample SAMN08777766) | seawater metagenome | isolation source: coastal seawater | place: USA: Florida | collected...
GACGAACGACGAACGACGAACGACGAACGACGAACGACGAACGACGAACGACGAACGACGACGACGACGAACGACGAACGACGACGACGAACGACGACGGCGGCGGCGGCGGCGATGGATCGGTGGATCGGTGGATCGGTGGATGGATCGGTGGGTGGATGGATCGGTGGTGGATTGAAAGATGGATTGATAGATGGATCGATGTATGGATGTATGGATCGATGCATGGACGGCCTCGACTGTCTGTCTGTTGGTCGGTTGGTTGACGTAAGGCGGTCTACAGAAAGATAGGTAGATAGGTAGGTTGGTAGACTGATCTGTCTCTATCTATCTCTCTCTATCTCTCTCTGTCTTTCTGTCTGTCTTGTTCCTTGTTGGTTGGTTGGTTGATTATGTTTCCGGTAGTGTGGCGTTGGTGGTAGTCGTGGTTGGTGTGGGGATGGATGTGACTTGCAAGTTACCCACTTTGTTGGTTGGATGTCTGGTGGAAGACCTTTGAACCTGACTGGCTGTGGCTTCGAAATTGAACAGTTGGAGTACAAAGTGGCTTGAGGTTTTGCTGCATCTTTTCGGTAGCTAAACTTTGCAGCACCGGTTCCCTGTTTTGAAGTGAAAGTTGTGTGCTGCCGGCTCACTCGGTTGCGCACTGCAGCTGGTGCAGTGTCCGCCAAGTTTTGGAGCTTCAGTTCTGAGTTTTCGGGGCCAATAATATGCACCTCTACCACTTGACTCTCCAGAAGACTGGAGCCATCACCAAGGCGGTGTTCGGTAACTTCAGTCAAAAGAATGCTCAGGAATTCGCCGTTGCGAGGGGCACCTCTCTCGAGCTGCTCCGTCTGGACGAGAACGGCCAAGTTGAGAGCATTTGCAGTACCAATGTGTTTGGGATCGTTCGCGACATCATTCCTTTCCGCGTCACTGGTGCCTCCATTGATCACGTCGTCGTGGCTTCGGACTCCGGAAGCATTGCCGTCCTCAAATTTGACCCCGTGAACAATGTTTTCGAGAAAATGCTGCAGGAGACGTATGGCAAAACTGGCTGTCGGCGCATTACGCCCGGCCAATTCCTCGCCGTTGATCCGAACGGTAGAGCAATCATGATTGCGGCCCTTGAGAAGCAAAAAATGGTGTATGTCATGAACCGAGACGCCTCGGAACGCCTCACAATTTCCAGCCCTTTGGAGGCTCACAAAGCCAAGAACATTTTGTCCGATGTTGTGGGAATCGATGTCAACTTCGAAAACCCCGTTTTCGCGTGTCTAGAGTTGGACTACGCCGACGTCGACACTGATCCCACCGGCGAGGCCTACGAGGAGAGCGAACGATACCTCACCTTTTACCAGCTTGATCTTGGTATGTATTCCCGTGCGCGTTGTTGTGACGGTGGCGTCAACGTGGATCTCACCAAATGGCTATTTTTCGTTGGAATATAGGTTTGAACCACGTTGTGCGGAAGTGGAGCGAACCAACCGATCGTTGTGCTAACATGCTAATCCCAGTGCCAAACGGGCGCAAAACTGGGCTGCCTGGTGGCGTGCTCGTTTTGGCCGAGAACTATGTTTTGTACCAGAACCGTGGGCATCCAGATGTTCGAACCCCTATTCCGCGTCGTACCGATTTGCCAGAATCAAGGGGGGTTCTTTTGATCGCATCGGCGACTCTCAGGCAGAAGAACCTGTTTTTCGTTTTGGTGCAGAGCGAGTATGGCGATTTGTACCGAGTCACTCTCGTCCCTGAAGGCGACCAGATTGTGAACCTGAAAGTGAAGTACTACGATACCATCCCCCCAAGCAAAAGCCTGTGTATTTCCAAGACGGGTCTCTTGTTGGCCGCATCTGAGTTCGGTGACCACTGTGTTTATCAAGTCCAATCCATTGGTGACGGAGATGACACTGTTGAGGTACGTGCCGAGCAAACTCATTGTCGCGCGCAACGATCAGTTTCGAGAGCTGACAGTTATGTGCACTGTTGACACTTGCAGGCTGAGGCAATATCTGCGGAGGCAATGCAGGACGGCGAAATTGAATTTCCTCGATTCTCACCACGACCGCTGCAGAACCTTGGCGCCGTGGCAGAGATGGAATCTTTGGCACCGTTGTTGGACTTGAAAGCAAGTCAGGCTGCGGACTCGGCAGACATGTTCGCTCTGTGCGGACGCGGAACTCGTTCATCCCTTCGAATGCTCCGCCATGGTCTGAAAATCTCGGACCTCGCAAAATCACCCCTTCCTGGTGTCCCCAGCGCTGTGTGGACGATTCGTGAAAACTTCGAAGACTTGAGTGATAGATTTATTATCATGTCTTTCGAGGACACAACACTCGTGTTGGCGCTCGAAGACGACCATGTGCGAGAGGTGCAAGACTCCAACTTCCTGCGCGATACCAAAACGTTCTGTGTTGGTCAGCTCGCAGATGGCTCCGTTATTCAGGTTCACCCTGGTGGCTATCGTAGAATTGCACGTGGTTTGAAGGACAAGACTGACTGGGCGGCTCCGGCTGGCTCTCAAGTGACACACGGCAATGCGAATGAACGACAAGTCATTCTTGTTTTAAATTCTGGCGAAATCGTGTATTTCGAACTTTCAGAAGGTAGTGGAGGTGAGCTTGAAGAGACTGTCCACAAAATGGGCGCCAACGTGCGCATTTCTTGTGTTGACATCGGCGAGGTGCCTCAGGGTGCACTTCGAGCTCCTTATTTGGCCCTGGGATATGAGTCCCGCCGTGTTGAACTGCTCAGCTTGTCGCCTGGTCCAAACCGCTTCAGCAAACTAGGAATCCAATCTTTCGAGCACAAACCGTCAAGTGTAAACTTGAGCCTTAGCAAAACAGAAAATGGACCCGCCCGCACCTTTCTTACCATCGGTGTGCACCGCGGCTACCTCATTCGCATCGAAGTGTCGGCCACTGGTCAGCTGAATGGTGACACTGCCAGAATCCGGTATCTCGGAAGTTCTCCAGTGAAATTGTTCAAAGTGGAAGTCGGCGGTCAGTCTGCTGTGTTGGCACTGTCGTCACGGCCCTGGTTGTTGTACAATCACCAGTCACAGTTCTTCATGACACCATTCTCTTCGGGCCCACTGGATTTCGCGGCTAACTTCCGTTCGGAGCATGTCAGCGAAGGAATAGTCGCGATAGCTGGTCAAGAGCTGCGCATTATAGTTGTGCATCAACTGGGAGAAGTTTTCCACCAGGAAAGCCTCCCACTCAGTCACACGCCACGAAAGGCAATCAACGACTCCGTGACCGGGAAACTCTTTGTCATTGAAACGGATCACAACGCTTTCACTGACCAACAAAAAGCTGCATTGAAAGGCAATCTCGCTGCCGCTGGTGGCGGTGCCAAGTCAGACGCTGAAGAAGTCGATGAAGCCCAGTGCGGAGCCCCCATGCCGTCAAGACCCGGTATCTGGGCATCCTGCGTCCGCGTCGTTGACTGCAACTCGTTGACCACCCAGCAAAAGATTGAGCTGCCACAAAACGAGGCCGCTTTTAGTCTTTGCTTCATTCAAGTGCCACGAGGGCCAGAACTCAAAAGGTACCTGGTTGTTGGAACCGCGAAAAATCTGGAGTTGCACCCACGCAAAGTTGAATGTGGTTACATTCGGTGGTACGAGATTAACGCGGACGGGAGTTTGACCGATGGCCAGCACAAGAAGCAAGTTGACGACGTACCCTACGCCCTTTGCCCATTCCATGGTCAGCTTTTGGCTTCGTGCGGCAAGACCCTCAACCTGTATGCCTTCGGCAAGAAAACGCTGCTTCTCAAGTGTGCCAACGGCAACTTCCCGTTTTTCATTGCATCCCTTCACACTCTCAACCGCCGAATTTATGTTGGGGATCTGCAGGACTCTGTGGTGTAAGTGTCATTTGCTACTGTGCAACGATCATTCAACTCTGTTCTTAACTATTCTGCTCTTCGTAGATACTGCAAGCACCGCAAGGAGACAAATGAACTGGTGATATTTGCCGATGATGTCATCCCGCGCCACATCACCTGTGGCATGCCGTTGGATTATGACACTTACTTTGGAGCGGATAAGTTCGGCAACATTTTTGCCAACCGCCTCCCGGAAGATACCAATGAAGATGTTGTGAACCCCACTGGCAACCGTATTCTGTGGGACGCCGGCAGAATGAGTGGGGCTCCGAACAAACTGGACAACGTAATGAATTTCCATGTTGGAGAAGCTGTTACATCTTGCCTCAAGACTAAGATGTCACCGACCGGAGACGAGGTGGTTGTGTTAGGCACAATCATGGGATCTGTGAGCGCGGCTATGCCGTTTAGGTCCAGGGACAACGTTGATTTCTTCTCAAGGCTGGAGATGAATATGCGCAATGAAAAAATATCGTTGGTGGGACGAGATCAATTGAGCTATCGCTCCTACTTCGTCCCTGTAAAATGCGTCGTTGATGGTGATCTTTGCGAAGCTTACATTCACCTTCCTTCAGATCGGCAACAATACATCGCCGATGAGCTTAACCGTACGCCAGGAGAAATCATCAAAAAGCTTGAGGAAATTCGCGCTCGCATCCTGTAAGCACGATATTGAAAACGTGCCACACCTAGCCCGTGCGCACGTTTTCGACTGTGAACAAACCAAATAAAATTAAATTTCTAGCCCCTTTTTCAACAATCAAGCGATCTAGCCACAACAAGTCCCACACAAAACCGCGTCAGTGTGTCTGCGTGTGCATGGATGGCAAACAAAAATTCCCATGCACAGTCAAGTGAGCAAACAAAAAGTCCCATGCACAGTCAAGTGAGGAATTACGGAATTGCAAGAATTAAGAATTACAAATAGAGTTGGTTTTCTCCATACTCAAGAAAAGTAGTCTTCGCGTTCTTCAGTCACGCTCTCAACGTCTTCCATCTGTGCAAACTGCAGGAAGTGATTGGGGCGATGCACTTCGTGGTAGAATTCCTTCGGGTTGCCCAGCTTGAGGTCGTAATCCATGCTTTTGTTATGCTTGACCCCCATAAAGTTGTAGTTCCAGGAGCCTTCCTCCGGAACCATGAAAAAGCCCAAAAACCGGTCGGAAAGCAGCATTTGCACCTTTTCATAATGCGAAGCTTGGTAGCCTGACGGGTTCGGCCCCAAATCTGTGTTCGTGTGGCCCCATTCGTATCCAGCGGGCGTGAGCTTGTACGCCGCGAGCGAGCAACTACCAGGCGTGAAGGAGCACGTAACAATTGCAGTCCTTTCACCATCCCATGACTTGTTTTCGGCCATGATACGCGAATGCATTGTAACATCTTGCGGTGCAAGCTGTGGTCGTTCGTTCGGTTGAGTGTGGATCCATCCCAGTGGCTCCAAATCGTCCAGGTACTCGTGGTTCGGCAGCTTGTGCGGCAACGTAACCAATCTGTGTGTCCCAATCTGCGGAACCATGACGATGCAACGAATTTCCTTGACCTGATCATTGTCCTTTGGACTAACCCCATACATGTAACCCGCAATTTGTGTCCGCAGATCAGCGATGCAAATGAACTTTTTGAGGACATTCTTCGGCAAAACGAAGGTGTAACCCGTTTCTCGCACATCATCCGAGTTCACGAAAATGTGGTTGCAACGCAGGTGGAGATTCGTCGCAGAGATGGCACGAACACGCCAGTCTGTCTTTGAAGAAAACGAAGCTTGCTCGTAAGCTGTTGTGGTGGTTACAATCAACTCGTCACCGTGCACGTCCGTAGTTTTGGTGGTCACAGCGGTCAACTGGGATGCCTCGCGAGCTTGCTTCTCGATTTCAGCGATTTGCGCTCTCTGTTGCGAAGGGGGTGCGATTTCCATTCCGAGAATGATGTCTCGGATTTCAGATTGAGTCAGAGATTCGACGTTGACATTGTTCTTTTTGCCGTAGTCGGCCAGAATGAGGTCTTTCAACTTGACTTCAACACCCATCCATTCTTCATCAGACAACGAAGGCCACACATGGTGCTTTTGCGTGATTGTTGACGCGTCCGGTCGCAGGATGACTTTGGTCTTGTCCTGATCGACGTGGAGCGCCCGTAAGATGAGGATCAATCGAGAGAATGCAGTGTAGGACGAAATGGTTTTGAGCCAATCGTCGTAGATGTTGTACAGAACCATTTGCGGTTCAGTGGCGGCCAAAATGAGGTCACCAAATTTTTCAATTTTGAGGCACGACTGGAAGGGCAGCTGCATCTCGGAGCCTTTGATGACAACATTGGGGAAGTCGAGCAAGTGGACTTCAAGCGGATCGAGCATTCCCTTTCTCGTCACGATAATTTGTTTGGGTTGTTCCTCCGGTGGCAAAGAACGGATAAGAGCGGCAACTTCTTCGGCGGTTTTCCACTTTGCAAGCTGCCCGAGGCGCTTTTGACCGGCCCACACAGATGTATGGATGATCTTTAAGAACAGCTGACCCGACTTTGGGTTAAAGATGAACACTGCGCCGTTGATTGGCTTTGTGGTGAGGTTGCCGTTGAAAGTCTTGTGAATGGTCACACGGTACACGTTGGTGTCATCAAGGAACCAAATTGTTTGATTGGAGAACAACTCAGAGTAGTTCTGCGAACTGAGGTAGGGTTCAGTCGGTTCAGAAGAGTACAACTGCAGACCCTTGCGGATTCGTTCGCGCAGAACGAACAAAGCCGGGTTGTCTTTGACAATTTTCGCCATGGCCTGCAGAATCAACGGTTTGCAACCAGGGAACCAGTTTCCGTACCCCGAATACAAGTTATAAGCGAGATCGATAACAATGAGCACTCCAGTCGGGCTTGAGTACAAACTGAGTGAATCAGTGGTGTAGTCCAAGAATTTTGCGCGTGCGTAACGCTCAACATCATGCGAATCGTAGTCGCCCCAACGGAGTTGAAGGTCAAGCCAGTACTTGGTCGTCGTCATGTTGTCATACTGGTCTTTGTTGTCGTGCATTAGACTTGGCTTGGCAACCTGCCACTTGTATGCCGCGAAGAGCAATACATCTGCGCAGGACGAATTCATTTTGTATGATTTACGCGGATGGATGGTTTCCTTCTGCACATTTTCGATCTCAAGAGCGTCGAGTTCTTGGTCAAGAACCTGGCACAGATCCATCACGACACTCTCATGGATCTTCTGCCACAAATGAGCTCGGAAAATCTGGATGAGTGAGATTTTCAGTGTGGGGATTTTGCCGTGCATGAAAATGCCAGTCAAATCCAGCTGCACTTGGAAGCCAACGTACACGTTGGCACGGTTGATCGTGGGTGACCACCACAATGTGAAGCGACGGTTGGGAATCTGGTTCAAGCCAGAACGCTGCGCGTTTGTAAGTTTCTTGAACTTCATTGATTCTTCGAATCCGGACGCTTTTTCCCAGAACAAACCTTCCCACGTTGGGAAGTAAGTTCCCTTGAACAATGTGTGCTCAAGAATACCTTCAACTCCGCCGAGTGCCTGAATCATATCCGTGCGGTAGTTGTTGAAGTTCCACAACTTGCCGTCGTGACGTTGGTGAGTCCACCAGAACGGATCTTGGCGGAGAATCTGGTACCGTTTGAAGTCAGTGCGGACACGCCAACCCTTGTCATAGGCCAATGTGTGGCGGTCCTTCTGGAACAAAGTATTGATGCGAGGAATGCCGCGATCCCACGAGTCCTCAAGGTCCTCAAGAGTTAGGCGGCGGTTCTGTGTGTTTGCCTCCTGTCTCTTCAATGCATACTCAGCCCACACACGCTGCGAGTCAACGAATTCAGATTCCCAAGGTTGAATGTAACGGTACAAGTTGGGGATCAGCTGGTCTTCTTCATGACTCATTCCAGATCGGAAGTGGGTGATGCCAGTCTCCGTTTGCTTCGAGTATCTCAAGTCAGACTGCGGAATCAAGACGTGCCCCATAGAGAGCATGCCAAGTCCTCCAAGTTCCTTGGGAGTGTAGAACACAACTGGCGGGAAGCGGGAAGGCATCTTGGAGTTCAGTCCGATCTTGATGCGTGTTTGGATCTTGTTCTCACACTTCACGAGAAGATCGAGCACCTCCGGTGTGTGGATCACGGCTTCGCGGAAGTACGTCATCAACGAAATAAGAGACGTGTTCCATTTGTTGGCAATCTTGGTGAAAGTGGTGGCGCCAGAGGACATCAACACTTGTCGAATGCGGTTTTCGAATGCTGCTGTGGCTTCATCGTCAACGCGCAAGTAAGCGACAGCGGTGCGCTCCTTGGTGTTGGCGTTTTGGAGTGACCAAATGCCGTCACGGTTCACGCCAGTGGCACCAGCGCCCATTCGGCATTTGGGCAAAATTCGAACTTCAAAGCCGCACATGTTGAACAGCAGATTAGGGTTGTCCTTGCTGTAAACACTCACGAAACTATTGTCCCACTCAATGGTCGTGATGCTGCGTGGCAAACGGTTCTTGATGTCCCAGAATGTAGCACGACCGAGGTTCACATCATGCTTCATCAAGCGCATGCGCGCATCGCGCGGCCAGCATTGCTTGTTGTTGTAACCGACGATGTTCTCGTTGTTGGGATCAGGATTCTCAGTCAAGAAGCGTTGGATTAGGTCACGTGAATCTTCTTCATCGAATTTGAACAGGATGAACAGCCTATCAATATACCGAGTGTACATGCGAATCGGGTGGCGGGTCTCCGTTTCTACGGACTTGAAGCTCAGGTACTCGTTAGGGTGTTGAGGCGGGCCAGCAATATCAGACGCCCTGGTAAGACCGAGCACGAGCAAATCAAGAACCAGCCCGTAGTACTGGAAGATGAAACTCGCAAATTGCAGTCCGCGAACCAGGCCGTAGGAGTTTGTGTGCATCATGTCCTTGAACGCCATACCAACATTGTTCTTCGCGGTCATGTAATCTGCGATGTTGTGATCCACGATGAGGCGAAGCAAACGATTCAAAAGCGTCAAATCCATCTTCTCGTACACAGATTCAAATTTCGTCTCCATCATCACGAGGCACTCGCCTTCACTGGTCTGCCAAGCTTCATGAAGGTTGTTGACGCCCTGGCACCACTTGTAAACAAGCAACGGCGGGGGTTCCGTGTCGGCTGGCTTCACCCAGTTGGGGAACAAGTGACGTTTGTCAGATTCATACCACAAATACTGGTCCAAGTAAGCGTCGGTAATTTTCTCGATTGGCTCAATTTTGTACACAGGAATGAGATGCGAATATAAATCCATGAACTCCAAGCCGACTTCCTTGAAAGTGCGCTGTGTCAGAAGATGGCGCTTGATGCGAGACAATGCTTCGTGCGGGTTGTCATATGCTTGCTCGATGAGTCCAAGCTCCTCTTTCTGAGTTTGGTTCAATCGCATTTGGGCACCGTAGCACTCTTTGAGGCGTTCCAAGCAGAGAATCAGCAGGCGCGTATCATGCTTGTACGACAAGGGCGGGAATGGAATCGGGGAAAACTTGCGTGACTCGAGCCAATGCACTGTTGTAGTGTAAATGGCGATTGCTTCTTCCGCTGACAAGTACGGTCCATCTTTGAGGTAGTTGTGCTGGCGTTCTTGCTCGGCTTTCAACCACAGGCGCGTGAGACGTCCCAAATTCTTTTTGCAGACAGTCTTGTCCACGGTGGCTCCGCGGCGAATGCGCTCGCGGTTGTAATATGCAACGTTGGTCCACCAATCGGCTTTGGACTTCACGTATCGCAAAATCATATTCTCAATCGGCGCCGGCAGGCCAGGCACTTTCCACGGGATGTTGGCTTTCCAGCAACGCCAGGCTTCCGCAAGATGCTGAAGAATTGTGCGGGATTTGTTTGCGCGAACTCCCTCGGGCATCATGTCGACGATGTCATGCATGACGGAGGCACGCAGCTCAAGATCGAAGTGTGACTCAACACGCTGCTTTGTAACAGTCTTGGCAATGCCCTTGGAGTGACGGCCTTCGAACTGTCTCGCCAGAAGATTACCCAACCAGCGTTCCAGGAGCGGCACAATGCCACGCATGAAAAAGAGCCACACACGCCATCCGGGAGCCCAGAATCCGCAACCAGGTCCCTTGCCGACGGGCCCGGTATTGAACCGGTAGTACAGAACGTGCTTGATGTCCTTGCACATACGGATCTGACGCATCAGGCGATACTTGTAACGGTACATGCCAGTCAACTGCCCAACGTGCGCAAATATGTATTGCAGGCCGTCGGCGAGCTGGAACGCGTCAACGTTGCCCAGTCTGTACTGGACGTGGGAGTCAACGACGAGCTTCGTCAACCGCAAAATTTCACGGGTCAAGTGGAACGCATTCCCGAAGCGAGATTTCTTACGCTCTTTCGTTGTCAGTGTTTTGACGGGCTTCAAGTTGAAGTTGTAGTCAAGGTGCAGGTAGTTCAAGCCCTTGCGGTGAATGAGCAAATTGAGCATGTTGTAGCCCTGTCGGCACACTTGGAGCCCAGCTTCCACCCAATCAAGCTCGGTTTGCTGGAAAAACTTTGTCTTTTTCAAGGCTTTGAACAAATACTTTTTGTTGTAAGCCTTGGGGCGCTTCTTGTGGAGCTCGTTCAGCACCCACATTTTCAGCAGCTTCTGGTATGAGACGCGCACTTTGACCGGATTCTCCTGCGGGCAGCGTTCCTTGTACCACGTTTTCACTAAAGGAATATCAAGGGCACGGCGAGTGCGCCCACTTCGCATGTTGAAAGGACGGGGCGCGTGGTAGAGAGCGATGCCGTTCGTGGTGTTCTCGGTGTACAGTGGCACATCGCTCAGAATAGGTTGCCAGTCCTCGGGCAACTCGAATTCGTCACCTCCATCGAGTTCATCCTCGATATCGTCGTAGGCTGTGTGATCCTCCTCGCCGTGCCTGCTGCTGCCAGCTGCGCGGAACGCCGAAATGGGATTGATGATTGGGTCGAAGTAGAACGAAGGGACGTCAGGGTCTTCGACTTTGATGTACGAAGAGGCCACGGAGTGGTAGTACGGTACCTTGACCTTGCGCGGCCGAGAGTTGTACATGTAAGGGAAGGCGATCTTGTACTCCGTCCGGATTGGGTGTCGGATGATAATCTTGTTGATGTCGTTGAACTCGTTCCAATCTTCGTCGGCCTTGTCATTGTCGCGATACAGCGGCTCAAACTTCGGACCACCAGGAATCGCAACATTGAGGGCCTTCGCAGTCATGAAGGATTTCATGTCGAACAAATAGAAGAAGTTGTCGTCGGTGAGGTCACTCAAAAGTTGGTTCGCAAGGCGGAACAAGTTGCCCATGATGGACACTGGCAATCTCCATTTGCGATACCGGGTGCCAGCGATCCACTTTGTGTACAACAACGGGCGGTGGTCGTAGAACCAGTCGACCACGGCCTGGTCATCTTCTTCGTCAAGATCCATGTTGATTTCCTCCAACGGTTCCACGTCCAGAATGTTGTCTCCGAAGTCAAGCGGGGGCTCCTCATCGTCGAAAGGTGGGAAGCGCATGCGCTTAAAATGACGGCGGTCACGCTTCTCTCGACGCATCATGATCCACATGGTACCCCATTGAGCAATGTAGATGGGTTCCACGACCCACGGAATCTCATTCACGAACGTGATGGCACCGGTGATGTGGTACAGAATTCTGCAGTGGCGGACCTGCTCCCACGGCATGGGCATGTTCTCCAACAACTTGAGGACAGCATGCGGCACGTATTTAAGGGCACCAAGATACACACGCTTGTCGTGTCGGAACTTTTTCGAAGACATGTCTCCGTGGTCCTTGATGATCTTTCGCACGGCCTCCGGAGGCATGTCCACCTTTTCCTGCGCGACATAACCAAACTTGCCCTTCTTTCCGTACCGTTTGCGATTCAGTTTCTGCCACTTGCGGGCTTTCTCAATAATTTTTTCTTCCTCGGTTAGCTGACGTTGTTCCGGTCGTGACTTTTTGGCCGGGGCGTCTTCGGGGGAGTGAGGTCGCTTTTTCGAGTCCGAAGATGGCGGTGGAGGACCCGGCGGGGGAGCTCCCACAGGCTGCGGGGGTTGCCCGCCGAAGCCAGGTGGTCCACCAGCAAAACCGGGGGGCGGCCCCATGCTGTACCCTGGCGGCAAGGGTGCACCTCCAGGTGGCGCACCAAATCCGGGAGGAGGCGGCCCGCCGTAGCCATTGAAACCAGGTGGCGGTGGCCCGCCCATTCCCGGAGGTGGTCCGCGCGGTGGTCCGCCCGGAGGCCCTCCTGGGAAAGGGTTGGACATCACGACGGTGTGAGGAGATCAGTCGCGATCAAATTCCTTCACAAACAAGCACAGTAAGCGGTCCGCACTCGAAAGCCGAGAGGGTCGCTCTCTGGCTTTCGCCCACGCACGCAATCCCTGCGGATTCGTGCACCTCAACAGTGGGATTCAACTTTTCGCGGAAAATGTATTTCGTAGAAAAAGAAGCACGCGACGACGGAGTCCTCTACTGATGACACCATGGCATTAATTCGCCTAGAATCTGTAGCAGTGTGCAACGACAACAAGGAGCTTTCTGCAAACGAACTGGCCACCCACCAACCAAGTCAAACCACTTAATCACAGTCAATTCAATCCATCAAACAACCCATCTTCAACATGCACACACCGTCTGACCAAACATACTAACCAACGACAACCCACAGCGACTCACACAACACGAACTCTGCCCAGCCACACCCCAAACAACCAACGACTAAGACGACGAAGACAATGAAGACGCAGACAGCGGCCGGCAGGCAGGCAGGCAGCAACCAGACAACAAACAGACAACACACAACACACAACACGCGTGGAAGTGGTGGTCGTGGTGGTGTGTGTATGTGTGTGTGTGTGTGTGTGTGTGTGTGTGTGTGTGGGAGCCTTCCACTTCACTTCATCGAACTTCGCTCGATGACTGACTGACTGGCAGTGAGTGCACAGACAGACAGTCAGACAGTGACTCCACCCACAGTGACTGACAGTGACTGACAGTGACTGACAGTGACTGACAGTGACTGACAGTGACTGACCGCGTGAGTTGGTAGTGCATCCACACCGTCGCTCACTCGTTCACTCCCACGCACTGCTGATCAGTCGACTGACTGACTGACTGCCTTCCCTGCCCTGCCCTCGTTGAGTGCAATGCTTCACTGGGCGTGGCAGTGCGCGGACGACGAGGAGCGTGTCGCGCCAACAACAACACGGCCACTCACTCTGCTGCCCCTCTCACTCCCTCACTGGCACGCGTATATCTATAACTACGATTTCATGGATTGTAGAGATGGTGAACGCCGGAAAACGGTGTAATGTCAAATGTAGATAGATCTATCGATGTTGATTTTTCGATTTGTGTGTTTGTGTGGTGTTGCGTGAGTGTATTATCTACAACTACTATTTCAATGATTATAGAGGGGTTGAGTGCGGTGAAAATGTGTAATATCAAATACGGAAATATAGCGATTTTTGTGCGAGGTGGGTCACTCACTGCCGCTCACTCACTGCCTTGACTTGGACCCAACTCACTCACTGCCACGCCCACTGGCTCACTCAAAAAGTCGTTCGTTCGTTCGTTCACTCGTTCACTCGTTCACTCACAGTCAGTGACTTTCACTTCACTGCCTCTCTCTCTGCACTGTTCGTTCGCTCGCTGCACTGTTCGCTGCGCTGTTCGCTGTGAGGTTCGTGGTGGAGCTTTCCAATGTTCAATATTTCATATTTCAACTGAACATGGAATTTCTGATTTTGTGTATTCAGGTTTTCCAAGCGTTCACAGAGTGTAAAATGTTTTAGTACATCGACATTATTCAGGGTGAGCTTACCAAAAATGAAAAGTTGGAAATTGGAAATTGGAAATTGTGATTCTCACTCACTCCCACTCATTCACTCACTCACTCACTCACTCACTCAGCCCAACTCATCGTCAGCTGCTCACTCACTCACTCACTCCGGAGTCCGAACACAGAAACCTGCAAAATCTTAAAACCTCTAAAAACAACGTCGCGTCAACGTCGAAAAATGAACCTCGAAAATCGAAAATTCGACGCAATGAAAAAATCGACGTTTCTGTTCCTGGCGGCTCTCTCGACGTTGTGAGGAGACGCCTTGTTCTGTTGCGAAACTCACAGTACAAAAAGTACACTCACAGACACGGAGCTTTGATGTGGTATGTACTTTTAGTACAGACGGTATCCGGTGCAGAATGCAGAAGCAGAAGTCATTGATGGTGACAATGTGACAACAACGATCAACAATCGACAACACAACGACAACGACGACGACGACAACGACGACGACGACGACGACGACGACGACGACGACGACGACGACGATGCATCGGCATCCAACGAACACCGACAAGCCAAGGACCAGTAGGAAGGCATGATCCTGCACCAACACGTATAAGAAGTTTGAGCATCGCGGATTGCGGGCGTAGGGAGGTCGAACTCGTGTCTTGTTCACGTTACCATGTTGCCTGGCGGCGACGAGGACGCGGGTTTATTCCGACGCGAGAGCAACTTTCGCGTGGCTGTCGTCTTGTCAAGGGCGAGCCAGTAGAATTGTTGTGACGCCGTTTGTATTGTGCTGTTTTTTGCCGCCGTTTGCTTGTTTCTTGTTTGCTGTGCGGTTTGCCTCGTCGAAACGCAAGTGTGAGGCTCCCGCTGCGACGGTGTGCTGGCTAGGACTGCGTTCTTGACACACATTGATCTGCAGCAAAGCCGTCCACGCAACCGTGCACACTCGGCGTCACAGTTGAAAATCAATTACCTCCCTCTACTAGCTTGCATTTGAGCTTTTGTGACGCTTTGTCAACAATATGGACCTTGTAGCGTACGATGGGCCCGCGGTGAAGCGCTTTTCGGCCTTCATCACACAGTACAATGCGAAGGATAAAGTCGCAAGGTAGGCTTGAAACCAGCCAGATCTGTGTTGCCTTTGAACGCAAAACAATTGATCTATGTCGTTGTTTATGTGACTTATTTTATAGGGTGCTGCAGTACTCCTTCGCTCTCCTTGGGATGACGCTCGCGCGCAACGGAGGATCGAAGGACTTCTCAGCAACCCTGAAAGGAGCGTCAAGCATGATCAGTCAAGATCGAAAAGTGAGTTGCTGCCACAGTTGCACATTGTAGTTCACGGCGGATGCAGCTCATGTTACATGTTTTTTGGTGTCTCAACTCCACCTACTAGGCGTTCAAGCTTGGCCATTTCGTCAACGATTACCGACTATTCGGCGAGGCTTACGCTGCTTTCGTGGCGAATAGCAACATGGTCGCTTTCTCCAAAACGGGAAAGGCGCTGTGCTCTCTGCTGTTCACCAGCTTCATGAATGTGAATTGGTTCATTAAGGCTGGTCTACTGAAATGGAACAAAAAGTACTGGGGTGAAAAGCAAAACTTGGTTCGGATTTGGGTTGCAATATACTCGCTGTATCCATCGATCGTTGCATACAAAAGGGCTGCGGGCGAGAGTGCTCGCCAAAAAGTGGAGAAAGGACGCATCTCGAAAGAAGCGAAGTCATCCCTTTTCGAATCCCAGCTCGACGTGTTCAAGACAGTGATGGATTTTTTGACGTTCGTGGCATTGTGTGTGCAAATCAATCGACTGTTTATTGTCCTCACGGCTTGCTGCTGCATGTCGTCATCAGGTACGCCCGTACAACCGGATACGATGAGATGTTGTTCCGAATGAAGCTGCCGGAGGAAATTCCGGCCATCGCTGGTATTCTAGCTTCGTTTTTAGGAGCAAGAAGCATTTGGCGGAAAACCAAACAATAGCCTTCTGTGTAACTTTTAGTTTACTGTCTGCGACTCACGTCCGTGTCAAAGTGCCATCGAATTGCCGACGGCCAACACTACTACTGAGTTGCGGGTTTTCGGCGTTGCTGTCACGATGTTGGCATGGCACCGTGACACAGGTGGAGCAGTCTCTAGGATGGTTTCCTAAAAGGCACACAAAAATGAGATGGTGGGTAAGATTGTCGGTGTTGCAGAGTCGAGGTAGTTCCTACATACGCTTTTTTCGTCATCGGAGTCATCGCTCCAGTCATCGACATCAGTCGAAAGCTCGAAGTGACGCTGCCCAGTTCCCTGTACGAGTGCCCGCATGCAAAATGAGTTCCTGCTGTGAGCACCTTTTGACAACCAGATCGCGGACGTACCACTAGGAAACTATTGTTGACTAATGGATTGAAACAGACAGAATTAGCGGCGTCCGCGAATCCGCCTACTGTGAATGCTGGTGGGGCTGACTCCTTCGAATTCCGATCTGGCTTCGCGGAATTTGGTGACTGGCTGGTTTTGTAAAACGATATTTCGGGCGTAGAGTTGCCTGATACGAGTAATGACCCATCTAAAAAGAGATGGTGCGCCAAGATAAATATTCACACATAAAGGATGTGGCATATTGGTGCCAAGACGATGAGCATATCCAAGCGAGCAAAGTGCAACACACTTACCACCTGACAGGTCAAATGAGATGCGTTGATTGGTGAACGCATGTCGACGATATGAAGCAACTGGTTTGCGAGGGAATCGTAAGTCCCAACTGTGAATGAGAGCATCTTTACGAGCTCCGGAGTACAAATATCGTCCTGCCAACACGTACAGACAAGCGAACACATTTAAGATACATTGGACAGACTGCGCCCGAGCCCTCGCCCACGCCCTCAAACACAAAAGCAATTGATAGGTCTCACGACAAACCGTCGGAGGAAAACTTCACTTGCGTCACCCCGCCATTGTGAGCTTTGAATGTATGCAACACTCGGCCGCGCTGTTCTTCGTAAATGCACACGGACGATTCATACGAGCCAACTGCGAAGGTACCCCTATGTGCAAACTCATATCAAGACTCCATGGCGATCAGAGCCGGAATTGAAGCTCGAATATGAACGACGCACCCGCGATTCGGATTGCTATCCATGCAGGAAAGAATTCCGCGCTGGCCTTGTCTCGATTTTCGCGACTTGCTGGTTGCCTACAACACCGTTTCAATCGTGACGGCTTCAGGTACGATCGCCATGAGAATCTCGACCGTGCACCGTACCCATGTATCAAACGGCATGCCAGGTCTGTCAACAAAAGTTGCACAACCAAATTCACAGAGAAGTTTTCAGGCACACCAATATCAGCGGGTATGTCACCACATACCGGCCGACATCGAAAACTCGTATACAACGATCATATCCCGCCTACGCCACACCACCGATAGTTTTTGGAATGATCGGTTGCACTGATAACCCCTGAACGAAACTGATGAAATTAGATGCGACCGCCGCGGCGTCGCTCACTTACCAGAATTTTGTCCCCGCCAACTGAGAACTTTACGGAAAATGCTGACGTAATTTCATCAAGGTGATCGTACCTAAGTGCACGCCGAGAATGGATCAATTGAGACCAAATAAATGTGATCGGCACCTCGCAGCAACTCACGCTCGGTATGAAGTTCGAAGTTTTCCTGTGTACGCGTCCCAAAGATGCAGTGTGTGGCCTCGACTGGTGCTGATGAACGCACACCTACAAGATTCAACAGATCATCATCACGTGACAAAGCACCGTCACACACACACACGTCTCCCACAAAAAGCGAACTTACGTGACAGGGTCATTGGAGTTCATCAATGGGTACCAGTCCATATCATATATCATGCCTCCCTCGTGCATCTGCAATACCGGATGCCACGGCCGCTCTCCCGGGGACTTTCCGGCACTCTCCGCGACTGCATCGTTACCTTCACTCGAATCAGATCGAGGATCAGGAAACAAGTTGAAAAGGCGGAGCGTTGTGTCCTCGCTATTGGTTAGCACGCACAATCCATCAGGGGACACTTTGACACTTCGAACAAAGTTGTTTGAAATGGGGGCAGTGGCAGGACCCAAGCACACTCCGGGAGTGCGCAGGGCATGGGATGTCTCTCCAACTGGTGTGGTTG
>ENA-OWNT01002730-OWNT01002730.1-seawater-metagenome-genome-assembly--contig:-NODE-2730-length-17786-cov-4.212152_pt1 | contig 17786 bp, 14 predicted proteins | sample MGYA00238136_ERZ651165 | MGnify/ENA primary metagenome ERZ651165 (study PRJEB26861, sample SAMN08777766) | seawater metagenome | isolation source: coastal seawater | place: USA: Florida | collected...
CACATTCCTCCAAATGATCGATCCTGGAGCTTTCGATGCGTCACGACAAAACGTGCAGTTGCTGCTTCACACAGAAGTGGACATGGATGGCATTTCATTGAACGTTCAGGGCTTAACAACTGATTCATGGTTTGAGCAAAATGCCACGTTAAGCGAAGAGCGTGACGAGGATGCCACAAAGTCAACTGATAGTTTTGAACACGCTGTGCATTCGACAAGGCGACATGCGCTTCGATTGTTGATGGAGGCGCGGCACAAACTTGCTTCAGTACTGACGACCCCGCTGGTAGGCCACGGCCATGTCACGGAGAAGTGGACGCCTTTACAAGGAATTTTCGTTGGTTGTCCTGACAAGCTATCTGCGTTGCTGGTCAGTGGCACAAGTGTTTCCGACGACACTCCATTCATGCTAGCCCATGTCACCCGCGGCACGCTCAATCCGTTGGTCATTTCGTCACACTCAAGTGTTGCGAGGAAGACACCGTTTTACATTGATTTGACGAACATTATGAAAAAGGTTTGGTTTTTTGATGACGAGCACGTTGCCAACATTAGCTTCTTTCGGGTGAGCGCAGGAGACGCGCTCAACAAAAATGCCGACACACCGCATCAAACCGCAGTGCAAGTCCAAAACTTCACTTTTCACAAGCCACTGACGAACATGATCCCGTGGCTGATGCCTGAGTTTGGACCGACGGGCTCCACCCCTGCGCCACATAATTCCATCAACGATGAAAAAACTTGGGATTTCACCATCACACACCTGCCATGTTTTGAGTTCGGGGGTCCACTTGAGAACATCGACACACACACAGTCGCAAGCAGTGATCTTGATGTTGCTTTCAACGGATCGGATATCCTTCTCGAAGTTTCGTGTAGAAAGCGATATCGAGTAAATCACAGTGTGTACACTGGGAAATTCCGTGGCGGTGGTTTTGACCGACTAGATGTCGGGGGTTTCATGGATAGCCCGCGGGTTCTACGGGAAAAAATGCGATTTGCTTTTGTAGGCATAACTGGTTGGTGCATCGCAACGTTGTGTACTATTTGTGTGAATTGAGGGTGACAACATCTAACATGATTTGTTTTATTTGTGCTGCAATTTAGCTCCAATTGGACGTGAGTGGGCGGACCACGGACACGTCGCATTTGCCGATGATGACCGTCCATTGGATGCTTACACACCGTCCAAATACAACTGCATTGATGCGGACTTTTTCGTGGAGACGTGTGGCTCTGGGTGTGCCAATGGTTGTGGGAATGTACGAAATAAGGATGACGACGAAGTGGTGGTGGAGTGCACTGCGCCGGGTGAAGCCTCCAACATAGGCGTAGTTCAAAATGCACTGCATGCTACTCTGAACATTCACTGCATGCCGACAATGTCGATGCTCGGCAACACTGTCCCTGTTGTGTTGGGTCGGATAAAGGGACTTCAAAGAAAGGCAGGCCGCAGACTCGCAATAATCGGATGGGAGCCCATCACTCACCCGCACACAGGCAGACTCGAGCAGCCGTTCGACGACGCAAACGTCCGTCCCCACTTCTTCCACTTGGGCCTGTTCAAACTGTTGTACGAAGGCCGTGCCGCAGAACGACATCGAGACCCGATCACCGACGCACGGCAATCCCATCACGAATCGCCTTTAACTTACGTACAGCCACTGGACGTAGGCCCGGATGATCTTGTGATTGGAGCACGAGTTGCGAAATCATGGTGCGCTACTGACCATCACGTTCCGGCACTGTTTCCCGCCAACCGTCCGTCGAGCTTCGTTGTCAACGCCGAGGTCAAAACGCGGCATATTGATATCGAAATAGCATTGCCCAGGCCATCTGCACATATGTGCCAAACCACGGCGATTGCGAGTGCGCTCGCTGCCGTTCCCCTGGTCCGCCTCTCCAAGTCCCGGTCGCAAACTAGTCCGGAGACGTACTTCTATGATGTTGTCGATGATCTCTTCACTCTTGACCACCTAGCGGATTATTATCGGGGCGGGCCAGGCTCGTTTGATGGCCCCCCAGCAAATGATGCCCGCGCAGACGTCAGGAAACCAGATCCTGTGTTTGATGGCGAGGAGCATGTTTTTTGGGGCTTCGTGGCAGCCGCCTTGGCTGATTCATTTCGGATTGGCGACAAGATACTTTGCTGTCGTGCCGTTTGTGCAAAAACTGGATCCACTGATGAGAAAGAGCTTTCGCTATTGAGCAATGATTGTGTATCGCAAGTGCTGCGGGAGAATTTCTGGGCGTCGAATGGAGATCGCAGCGCAACATCAACATTAGTATTCACTGTACAAAGATCGATGATGGAGGAGGCAGTAAGTTACAATTGCTGGCTGTCGTTGTTTCAATGCTTGTTTCAAATTCGTTGCTCACTATTCTGTGGTCGTTCTTTGTTTTTAGACTGTCGATCTCGCACAATCAGCACTGTTTGCAATGGGTGGGGTCAACATGACAAATTTTGTGAATGGTCCGTTTGGGGTGAAGCATAGCTTTCATTTGGATTTCGTCGGATTTCGTGGAGCGTCACCCCCTGCTCCACGTTCAGCGGGCGGGATTGAAGGCATAGAAGACTCTCCACAATCGCCAAAGACTGTCGGCGTCGAGCATATGGCGTTTCATGGGAGATTGCTCGTGCCATCATATCTCGGGGCTTACGAGCATACGATCGCTAGTATTCAAATTGTGGATGCAAGCCCAATTAATTTTGGCGACCGCTGCGGCCCGATCACCAGCGAAATATTTGGAAAGCACATTTCACGCCGCACCAAGTACGAGCGAAATGCAAGCCATGAAGATTGCGATCCTGAATCACCGTCACCTTCGCTGACTGTGACGGCGTCGACCATAGAGCAATCGGCTGTGATTCTGGCTGAGAGTGTTCCTCTGCATAGACTTGATATTGGTGGCCTCTTTAACATTGCAGAAGGCGTTCTGCCGATTCCTGCGTGCAGGGCTCTGCAGATTCGGCGATTTGCCCTGCGGGATGGGTGCTCTCTGGATGGTTGCATGAAAATTTTCAGGGTGTTCAATAACAATGCGAAAAGTCCGATGTGGCAAGCATTGAAGTTTCGATACATTCGTGCGGCATGCGCCCCTGGCGTATGGGACGGGTACAATGGTGCTCGTAGCTTCTCTGTTGTCAGCCTTGATCCTTCAGCTGAACGAGCTGCCGTCGTGTCATCATCATGGAAAACACTAACTTGTCTTCGGCCTGGCATGCGAGTGGAAGTGAGGCGGCCACTGTCGGCTTCTTCAATTCGCTACTTGGCTCACAAACGCTTGAAACATGAGCGCAGTCCGGCCGCGAGTTATCGTCACTACGACTGGTTGCCTGCCATTGTTCGTTCTGTGGATTCAGAAAATGGCGTCGCGGACATCGCCCTTGTACCTCAGCAAGTCATGGTAGCCATTCACCGATTGGATAGTTTTATTGATGTTGATGGAAATGTGAGCGGAACGTTGAAATCTGCTCCTGAACGCCCGTACAATATCGACGATGAAGTTGTTGGTCCAGCTTGTTGTGGTGGCAATTTCGGTTTTGGGCTGCGCGTAACAGGTGTTCAACTAGATGCAATGCTCATTCAGGGAATAGATGTGGATGCGTGCCTTAAACCTGTGGCGCAAGCCGTTCTTGACGCCGTGGTTGGATCCGCGCCCTCTTTGTTGCGCCCGCAATCAAAAGCCGAGGCGATCCTCCAGTCCTCAGAAGCGTCTCAGTTGCCAACAGAGCCCCCGTCTGCTTCCTGGCTGCATTGCCACGCCTGTAAATTGGAGGGCAAGCGCTCTGCCATCCTGTTTCGGTTCAAAACCCTTAACAGCCAGCGCGGGGTTTTTTACGAAGACGTCGACAACGATGGGTTCCCTATTGCCCTGCCTAAGTTCCTCGCGCAGATGCGCAAGCAAGCCGTGATGTCCGAATTTGATGGGGTTATTCCGGCGCATATGCAACAGCCGACTCCCCAACACACACCCGGCTTTGTACAGGTCGGTATCGTGCTCGGATGCAACAGCACCATCCAAATCGGTTTGCAACTCCGAGTCGTTGAGTGCTTAAAGCTCCGCCTGGAACCCCCGATTCAAATCGATGCGCCCGAAGCCGAATTGACAATATGGACTCAGAACGTCCGCCATTCCAACACAAAACGCACCGATCAAGTTTTCGATAGACTGAAGTTTGGAGCTACGGGGATCTTTTTCAAGTTGACTCCAGTCACGTTGCAACAAGATGGCCTACTCTCCTTCGCCGTGAAAGCGGGGATGACGTCGGACCCTGACTCAACGCATGTGCGTGTGGAATTGTCGGAGCAAAGTATGACCCACGCTCTTGATTGGGTCACAGAGTACTCAAGGTTCGTGCGAGACACTCACGAAGAGTATCTCGCTCGAAAAACTCCAACTGAAGCAAGTGCTCTGCCGTTTACCTCCCGTCACATAAATCTGGCATGCTGGGGAGGGATGTGCGTGTGGTTATTGTGCAACACTGTGCTGGCGTTGTGGATTCTGCGCGCGCCATACGTCGCGACTGTTATCTCTGCTGGTGTTTGCTCTCTGTACGCACTCTTCGGTCGAAGTGCCTCGCGCCAAGGTGCCCACGCGACGGGTGTGCACACATTTCAATCAGCTGTTCTGTCGAGCGAAGATCGCTCGGAAGAATCTGGGCAGGAATCACCTCGTCCGCTGTCTTACAAGATATCAGTTCCAAAGTCACAGCGAATTGTGCTCGCCGTCACCTTGCCGACTGCTCCGGCGTGGTCGAAGGTGTTCACATTGTTGGAAGAGACTTTGAAACTCCAAATTTTACTGCAATTATTTGCCCACGGTGAGGAACTGGCAGTGCCGCTCGACGCTGTCGTTGACGACGACGAAGAAAGTCACGAGCGGCCGACATCTCGCACTCCAGATGACAGCAATGTGCAAACTGCTGTGGACAAAATGCAGCACGTTTCAGCAATTACGTCTGAACTACATAGCTCGTTACTGCCGCGATCGTTGGCCATGTTGTCGCCGTTTGACGTTGAACTTTTGTTCCCGCTGTCGCAGGCGATGGTATTGATACAGCCAGGCAAGGTTGTGTCTGTACGACGCCTCACGGCGGTGTGGCATCTGCTCACTGTCGCAGCACGCATGTACGTCGGCGGACCGATATTTCTTGCGGGGATCATTGCCGGCTTGTTCATCGCGACTGTTTTGCAGCTGTGTTTCTGAGCGTCGTTCGAAACATAACCCTGGCACTTGAGTTGGCATCGTCAGTTTTTGCGGTTCATTCTAAAACATAATTATTATTACATCGCTTAGTGTGACGACATCACAAGTACCCAGTGCAAATAAAATTTGTCCGCATAGATCTATTTGCACTCTCGAAACCTGCGCAATAATAGTCGTTAAACCAGTGCTGCGCGGGTTGCTTATGCCTCAATTCAATCTTCATTGGTGATGTTATGGGTGGGCTGGCAAGGCGAGCTGTGCTTGAGAGGTTCACAAGTGGCAAACCCTAGGCAATTCCCAATATCAGTTTGGGTCCTATTTCCGTAGTAATAACAGTACCACTCAAGGGCCTAATGATCATCAAACAAGACAACGCCAACTTAACCAAACTCAAGTGCATGGCGATTTTTTTGTGCAGTAACAACAACAAAAACCATCACTTACAGCCGTGCTGAAATAATCTGGAGAGCGTCCGCATTCCTTAGTGTCTTGGTCATACATGATCGTGACGTTCTGAGCCAAATGCTCGATAATGTACGCACCAATCATTTCTCCGGTACGGTCACAGCCAGCTGTGCAGTGCACATACATGGCCACAGGAGGCTCCGACGGCGTCATAAGAATTTCACGAATCTCGCGCACACGCGCAGGCACTTGGTCAATGACCCACACGCCATCGGGATTGGATTCGTTGGCCATCCAATCACGCTCATCGACAGGAAACGCCGAAGGCGGCAACACTCCAGCAACGCCGATTGGCCATTGAGTCAGGTTCCCGAGTTCTTTATGCTCTTCGTGTGCCCAAAATTCCCTTTCTTCCTTGAAGTCTTTTCCGTCGAAGTCGTTGTTGAGTGAAATGATCGCCATTTGTACGCCATCTGGAAGGGTGGTGTTTCCTTCGGTTAGCGAGCGGTTCTTCATGAACTCGAGCAATTCATCGTAAGCGAAACCAGTGCTGTTCGTCGGCATGTTTCCTCGAAACAAAAAATTGGTCGGGCCTTTGTCGATGAAGTGGACGCGCTTGAAGTCTAAAGTCGCGGAAGCGACCGCTGAAGATGCCAGCAAATAGGTCAACCGCATGGTGGCTAGCCTGGGTGTTCCGTGCAGTTGCTGCCACAAACTTTTTTGTCTCTAGTTTGCTCTTGGCAATTACTTGTGAGGGCCAAACTTTGGAAGCGCCACACTTGGCGACGCTCGGTATTGGTGCCCGGTTGTCATCTCGGTGTGTGAAATGCTGCCTCGCTGCCATCAGGTCGTAATGGTGAAAGGTGACTGGTGACAGGCGACGGGTGAGTGGTGAAATGTCGTTGGTGTTTGGTGATGGCATTGGCGATGCGACGAACGACGACGACAAGGTGCAGCACGGTACTGGGAGGTCCCGGGGCATTATCATCGACGGCCAGCGCAGCCGTCTAGCAGTCTTGCAGTCCGACACGCCAAGCTCCTCCAACATCGGCAGCGACGCAGCCCAACAGCGACAGCGTACGACGAAAACGACGACGACGAACGACGAACGACGAACAACGAAAGACGACGACAACGACGAACGTTGACGTTCGGCGCACACAGCGTGACTGTACTTCAGTACTGCGACTGCAACGATTTTGACGCAATGTCGAGCACAGACCGCAATCAACGCACAACAACGCCGCCTCGGTCGTTGCTGCAGCGTGGCTTTTCAGCGAATTCGATGGAACTTTGTACGCAAGCGGAACGACCAAAACTGGAACTGTTTCTGTTTGTGCTTCGTTCGTCCGTTCTCGGTTCGCGTTCGTTGATTGACAGCCAACCACAACACCACGAACAACCAACGGACGAACCAACGAACCAACCAACCAACGACTGCGTCACTGCGTCGTTTTCGCCGTTTCATCCTACGTCATTCATTCATCCATTCAAACTTCAAACGACGAACACGACGAACAGCAAACACAACGGCGACGGCCAGTTGGATGGAAGTCGGACGCGCATCGGGCCCGCCGTGCAGATATTTGTCGTTGGTTGCCATTTGCGTTGTGTGTGTGCAGCTCGTTGGGCGGCACTCGTCGTGTGAGGGTGCGGGGATAACGTGGCAATCGTGGCCAACGTGGCACGGTGCCACCATGCATGCATGCACCGCACCTCCGATCTCCTGAAATGGTGTTTTGGTGGTGGTGTTGGAGGTTGGAGGTTGTTTGTTCTTCTATGTTGCCACGAGTCAGTGAAGTGATCTACCTATGACGAAATCATAAACAGTATCGCACAGGAATGCGTGCGGTCGAAATGTTGGTGCAAGTTCGAAAACGGGGCACGACACAGTCGATCCCCGAAATTTCAACGATCACCTCGTTAGTAACCGGCACAAAAGACACAACTTTCGGGCGCTGCCCAAACGGAAGCTCATGGAGGCAGGCCGCAATCCAATATTGATTTGAGGTGCGGACGATGACAGCAATGGCACGGCGAACACGAGTCAATTAGTGATTTGTGTCAGCTTTGGCCTGCAGGTCCAAGATGGCTTCACCTCGTGATGATCCCAGTGCTGGGAACGACACCACTGGCGAGCAGCGCCCGGGAACTTTGGCCGAGTTCGACAAAGATTATCGATTTGGAAAAGTGTGTGGCCAGGGGACTTTCGGGTCAATCGTCCGCGTCCTCCATTGCAGCACTCGGACGGTAGTGGCTGGCCGCAGATATGTCATTCCAAGTGACGTGCGGCTGCAAGAATTGCACGGCTTGCTTGAAGCCTTCGGAAGCCTCCGCCAAGTCGTGCATCCGCGGCTTCTGGCACACCAACGGGTATTCGTGCTTCGAGACAAGTCCAAGCCGACCATTCCGACATCATTGCTGCTTCTCACCGAGTACGTCGGCGGAGGAGAATTGTTCGACAACATTGTCGAGTGTCCGTTGTACTCTGAACAAACCGCTCGCTCGATCGTTCAGTCTCTCCTCGTGGGCCTTGCCGTGTTGCACAAAGCCGGGATTACACATCATCGATTGGTCCCCACAGCTATCTTGCTCGCACAAAAAGGCCAATTTTCTTCTCTCAAGATTTGTGACCCACTGTTGCTGCGAACAGCCGTCGGCAACCTGCTTTCGCACAGGCCTGAGATCAAGAATTCTGAAGATAATGCAAAAGCGCTAGATGCTCTTTCGAGCAGCTATCGGCGCAGTGTGCCTGGTTACTGTGCTCCCGAGAATTACGACGACCCAGAAGAAGTCGAGTCCGCATCAGCGGCAGCGGCAGTGGTGGGAGCTGATGACATGTGGACTGTTGGTATCATCGCCTACACCTTGTTGTGCGGCTATCAACCATTCACGGCGACATCGCTGGTAAGAGTTCATTTTTGCTGGCCGCTGCCCGGTTGCTCTGCGGTTGCATGCGCGGACGCTTGAGTTGATGGGGCGTGAATGACATCGGTTTGATCATGTTAGGCTCAGTTAGTACAGAACATAAGGGAGACAGAGCCCAAATTCGTGGATCATCTGGGGTGGAATTCCATTTCGCATTCGGCCCAGGAATTCGTAGTGGCGTGCCTCGCCAAAAACCCTGCAGAACGACTCACCGCAAAGAAGTGTTTGCTGCATGAGTGGTTGATGGCTGAAGTGGACTCCTCAACGCCGCTTGTAGATGCGAAGCGGGGGATCCAAAAAATGCAGATGAGACGCAAATTCAAGGTCGGAGTTGACGCTGCACGAGAGAAGCAGCGCAAAGGGATGTTCACTTAACACTTGCTGCCACGTGGCTCTTTTAGCACTGCGGTCACTGCACGCCAGCATGCACAGGCACCACGACTACGTTGCTTTGTCCTCCAAGCAGAGTTCAGTTCGCGCATACTTGAACGGGAAATTGGTCGTGGAGTCCGCGTCGTCAAACAAAAATGTGCAATTCGGCTACGAACACTTCGACATCGGAGGAGGTACCTCAGACCTGAGCGACCGAGAGATTGCGGGACACTTTGACACGGCATTCGACCAGTTCCGGTACCGGAACGTGCTTTAACTCCAGTGGCTGGATCCATGGCCAGGCCCAAAGCCGATTCTGGCGGCAATGACAACCGGGGCTGTGCTCTTGCACACTGACATTGCGCGTCCGAGTTGCTGATTTTAAAAAAGTTATGCGCACAATTGCCACAGGATCATCAATTTTCAATTTCGGTTGTTATCGTCCAGCGATGCCACCTTATGATCTATACCTGCATTGTCCCGTTCATGTATCTCGATCTGTAGTCATTCTGGCGATCTGTTGACGGAGTTTTATGATACCGTACCGTCCAAGGGTGAATCATAGCTCTGGTAGACTAATAGCTCCAGACCTAATACCCCTTACCTAGGACCATACCATCATTGGCGAGCTGGAAAGGATCTGGACTCTGACCGCCCTGTGCCGTGGTTCGTGGTTGCTCGTTCGTTCGATTTTGATACGCTTACTGTATTCTATTGCGCACTTTGTTGAACTGAAAGTACTTTACCACGTACCATCAGTTCCAACATTTTCAGTGTTGATGAATGCGTGAAGTGAACGACGACGCCCACGAACGTACTGAGTGACTGTGACAGTGACTGTGAGTGACTGTGAGCCCCACTCTTCACTCACTCTCACTCTCACTTCCATATGGTATCATATCCTCAACTGACATTACACAGAATTATAGCGTTTAATGTCTCTTAACAACGTAGAATCGCAATTGTAGATATACCGACCTGAACCTGGCAGTCAATGCGCCGCGAGTCTTTGCGACACCAAAGGTCGCATGCTACCTTTCCATGTATGACATTATCAGCATATCGTAGACTCTAAAGGCGGTGAATACGTTAATTCCTGAATGCAGTTACACAGATGGAGGGAGGGAGAATGGCAGCTGCGACGCTGTGACGCTGCGACGCCGGCTGACCTGACTGACAGTGACTGACAGTGACTGATGACTGACTGTGGAGAGAAAGAGAGAGTCTGACTGACGGTGCGCTTCGCTGGCTTCTCTCACTCACAGTCACTCACAGTCACTCACTCACTCACAGTAGGTTGGGAGTGACGGTGAGACTGCGTAAGTCGTCGTCGTCGTCGGCGGCGTCGGCGGTGGCGTCGGCGTGTGAGGCAGAATCTGTGATTGGCTGGGACTGGACGGGAGGGACATCGAGTCAGAAAGTCGAAGTCGTCTGTCTGTCTGTCTGTCTGGCTGGCTGGCTGGCTGGCTGGCTGTCGACTGACTGACTGACTGACTGACTGACTGTGAGTCCATGGACTGATGACTGACTTTCACTGACTGACTGACTGTGGCTGACTGTGACTGACTGTCAGTGACTGTGACTGACTGTGAGTGGGTGACTGACTGAGTGCAGTGTTGGGTTGGATTGCTTGGATCCGCCGTTGTCAACTCACTCACTCACTCACTCACACTCACTCACTCACTGAGAGCGACAGTGCGAAGTCAACAACCGTTCCGTCACTCACTCACTCACTCACTCACTCACTCACTCACTCACTTAGGCACTCCCACGCACTCACTTCGCTGTGTGTACTACGGCTCTTGGATCAGCCGCGGGACGCCGCCCTGCCTGCCCTCTCAGCCACTGTGCCTACGACGGTAGTGCACGTGGCTTTACGTACACGATGAAGTCGAAGGGCGGCGTGTGAAGCGGTGGACAGCTGCTCTCACTCACTCACTCACTCACTCACTCACTCACTCACAGTCACTGTGAGTGAGTGACTGAGTGACTGGGTGACTGGGTGAAGGCGGGCGTTCATCGCTCCGTCGCAGTCAGTCACTGTGACTCTGTGACTCTGTCTCAGTCTCTCTGTCTTTGTCTCTGTCTTCGTCTTTGTTTCTGTCGACTTCGACGTCGTTCGTTCGTTCGTTCGTTCGTTCGTTCGTTCGGTCGGTCGGTCGGTCGTTCGTTCGGTCGGTCGGTCGTTCGTTCGGTCGGTCGGTCGGTCGTTCGTTCGGTCGGTCGGTCGGTTGGAGAGGTTAGATGGAATTCGGGGCGTCTTTGTGTGGTAGCTTGCGGTTCGCTTCGCTGGATTGCATGGTTGTGTCCTTCTCCTGTTGTGCAAGGTTGTGTAGTAGTGACCAAGTTTAGATTGACCGCACTTGGCTGGCTGTGGTGGTTGGGATCGGGTCGTGTGGTTACTTTTTGACTTGGTCGGTGTCTTTGCTGCTCGAGTGATACCTTGACGCCGTGCTCCATTGTCGCCGCCTAACACCGCCGTTCACGCATCAACCCCTTCAAGCTCTTTTTTTTAAAACCCGCTACGCATTCGACTTTATTTGGTCGTGATTGACATTTTGCGACGCCCGGACTGGGACTGCGGTCGCACACAGTGACAATATGCAGTGATACTTCCGCTACCTCCACCCTCTCGGCGGGGCCGAGTGTGCAAAGTAGACCATGTCCCATTCGCATTCCAACATGATGCGGGGTCTCAATGGCACTACGTCCTACGCCAAACGAACCGGGTTCTCCTCAGCCATGGCTGGGCGCATAGGAACCGACACCAGCATTCACGCAGCGACCCGTGCTGCAAAGCTCGCCACCATGCGTGCCAAGAAAAATGTGGAGAAAGCGAAGAAGTTGGAAGATGCTTTCAAGGAGGAGCAGGCAAAAGCTGAAGAGCTTGCCAGGAAACTTCAGCTGCGAAAGGAGCGAATCTTGAAACGAGAGCTGCGAAAACGAGTCATGCATCGGGCGGCAAATACAATTCAACAGTTTTTCGTCGAAGTGCGAGAGCGCGAGGATCAAGAGTGCGCTTCCACGGCGCTCCAGGCAGTGTGGCGAGCCCATGCCGCGAAAACCCTTCACCAGGACAAGAAACATGCCGCTGCCGTGATCGCCGGTGCAACTCGGCAGTACCAGGCGCGAAAGCGCCGTCGCGAGGAGAAAGCTCGGCGTGAAAAGGCAGCACAGGAAGCTAGGGAGGCACTGGCCCGGCGCATCGCGGCGCAGAAGGCTGCAGCAGAGGCTCTTGAAAGAGCCCGAGCTGCCGAAGCAGCTGCCAGGGAGGAACTTCGACGACGCAATGAACGAGCAGCAACCATCCAACGGGAGTTCAGGAAACAGCGACAACGTAAGCGAGAGGAAGGGGCCAAGGTGATTCAGAACCTATGGCGACAACGCACCAGTGAGGTTTTGCCTCCACAGCAGGCCCTCGCAGTGGACACCGGGCCCCGGCATCGAGTTGGACCACGCCGAGCCCCTCGCAGTGGTGCTAATGGAATGTTATCGCAAGTGTCCGATCTTGGTTTGTTTTGGATTGTGGGGTTGCGAACAGCCAAGTCATTTTGATGTGTTGTGTATCTCACTTTGACTTGCCCGGTGACTGCTCAGGTGATGACCAATTCCAATCGTCGCCGAAGAGTCAAGCAAAGAAATTTAGGTCGCCCCGCAGAAACAGCAGCAAGGGTTCCCTTGTTGTGAGCCCGCTCAGCAGTCCCCGTAATAATTCTGCCGCAGCACCCACGTCAGGACCTAAGAGGGCGCAAAAGAGTAATGTTCATCTGAAGTCCGTGCAGCGCACGATGGCGGTGTCCAACATGCAAAAGTGGATGCCTGCTTTCCGACGCCTCGAAGCCAAGTTCGCGAGTTCCGATATGACTGACGAGGAGAAGCAGGACGCTCTCAAGGTTTGACGGAGTGGAGTGTGGGTGGAGGAGACGTGGGCGTGCCGTGGTTCCTTTTACATGCTTCGAATGCTGCGCGCAGGCAATGGCAATCAAAGAAATCAAACGGGCGAAATGGAAACAAGAAGTGGTGCGTCATTTTGTGTGGTCTTCGCGGTCTGTGCCTCGCAAGTAATCACCCAATTCCATGGTAGGCTGCGAAGGAGGCCAAGCTGAAACGCATTCACGCACATCGGGCTCACCAGCGGCAATTGCAGGTAACGTTACATGCACTGGAAGCTGCGGGTTGACAGCGTTGCATGACCCTTGTTTGGGCGATGTCAGATGGAAGAAGAGGCCGCAGCTGCTAGAGAGGCTGAAAACGCACGTCTTCAGTGGCACAGAGACTCCCAGGCTAAAGAAGCTAAACTGAAACGGGTATGCGTAATGGCAAATTTGTTTTTCAACGTTGGGAATTACATGCGGTACATGTTGCTGAATTCACAGAGGAAATTGCTGTTTTAGGCCCGTGAACGTGCTGAGAAAAAGAAACAAGAGCAGCTAGCTAAGGAGCGCGCCGAGGAAGCTGAGAAAAAAGCCAAACGCGCCGCGCATATTCGCGAAGTGCTACGCCGAAGTGAAATTAGGGATGAAAAGCGCGAGTTGGCTGAGTACAAGGTGCAGCTTTGGTGCGGGTAATGTTCTAATCTAGGGTCCAGTGTAACCACGAAACTGCTCAACTGCAGGCCAAAGCTGAGGCCGCTGCCAAAGCCGAGTTGGAGGCTCAGAGGAAGAAAGAGCGTGAGCGCGAGCTAAAACGTCTCGCGAAGCAACGCCGGAGAGAAAAGGCGAAGGTATAATAACAGTTGTTGCACAGCACATACGCACATCAGACGAAAGTGTCTCAACGTCGAACTCTGTCTGTTTGTTGCAGGCGGCCAAGCTTCACCATGAAGAAGAGGAGGCCGCGGAGGCCAAAGAACTGGAGAAAGAGCGGGTAAGTGCTTGCAAAGACGGCGAAGCCATCGACCTCCAGCATCCAACCAACTGAGAGCTGCAATTCTTTTTGCAAATGTAGCTGCGTCGGCAATTACTGAAGAAGAGCCAAGAAGCGTATGTGGCATTTTTTGGTCCTGGACTTGTTGTATAATCACCACATGAAATCAATTGCAATACGGACACCAGGTACGAGCAACGCCTCAAACGCAAAGCAACTGCTGAAGCAGAAAGAAGAGCAATGGAGAAGCAAGCTGCCGCCGATGCAGCGTAAGCTGATGTGCAAGTTGCAGTGCGCTCGTAAACTCAATTCTATCTGACAATGAGAATTGGTCGTGCCAACTCATAGCTACGAGAGACAACTGGAAGAAGAGGAGAAACGGAAGAAAATCGAAAAGTTCCGTGCTGCTGCCAAGGTACGCGTGCGTGCAAGTGAGTTTTCTTTGCTGTGGGTGCAAGCTCACCCGCTTATTGTTCATGACAGGCTCGACTGCGCAAGGCAGCAGCTGCTGAGAAGAAAGCAATGCGCCCGCATCTGGCAGCTATTGCAGCAGCGAAGCTAATAATGTCTCCAAAGTCACGGAAAAACCGTGGCGGGGCCCCAACAAAAGACACCGACGCCGGTGGCTACACTCCATTTGACGACGACGCGACCGATTCTTTCCACAGCCACCGTCATCAAAAGCGTGCTGTGAAGTCAGCACGACCATCAGCGCCGTCAACAAGCCGCTCCGCCACCAGTCGCAACGGCCGTAAACGCCTCGGTGGCGATGCGACAAGTCGGAGCGAAGGGAACAACACACCTTCTAATTCGAATTCCGACGAAGAGGGAAGTGACTCTGAGTTTGAAGAGTCCAGTCAAGACATTGAAGTACCTCCGTTAGATTTGGAAGGAGTTCGGAAGATTGAACGGAAAAAGACTGGCGTTGTTTCAGACTCTGACAACGATTTGGAGGAGTCGTTATCAGATGACGCAGAACAGCAGAAATCCGGCGGTGTGGGCATGAGTGACCGTGAAAAGCGGGCCCGTGCAGCCATAGAGCGTGCCAAGGCGCAGCTGGCGGCACGCAAAGGTCAGCAAGCATCACAGCAGCAGTCGTCACCGATTCAAATGTCTCCCGCAACAAGGAAAGCTGTTTCTCCTTCGTTGTACGCAAGTCATCCCAAACTCGCTGCGGCTGCCAAAGCGTTTCAGTCACCGGGACCACGACGCAGACCGAGTGGTCGTGCGTCGTCGTCGTCGAAACGAAGGGTGTTGTCAGGAAAATTGTCGCTCAAGAAATCGAACGGCAAGAAACGCCGTGGCACCAAAAAGAAGCGCAAGTCCAAGTCCAAGTCTGCGAACCTGGATTCATTGATCGACGACCAGTTGCAGTCGCACAAGGAATCTTGGCGCGAAGCACAGAATGATCAGTTAGACCCCGGAGCACACAAGAAGGACAGGGCGCAGCGTTGGCTGCAGAATCCAACGCCCGGTGGAGCCGAGAGTGTTGGCGGCGGATTGCACAGCAGCAAAGCTGTTGCGTTGTTTGGTGGCAGCGCTGGCGCAGAGCCTGAGCTCGACATGTTCAGCCGCATGCGACCAAGGCCGAAGTTATCCATGCGGTCTGGTGGGACAACAAAGTCAGGAGCGAAAAAGCAGAGAACCAAGAAAAAGAAAAAGAATCTATCGTCTGAGCCCAAAGCTGCCTCACAGGCAAAGGCAGTGCCGCCAAAGAAGCCAGCCGTTCCTCGATTCGAACGACCAAAGAAAAAGCTCAAGGCCAAGGCGTCGTCAAAGCAGGACAACGATGATGACGCGGCGCCAGAAGAGGTGCGATGTTTAGTAGTGCTTGGCGCACGGTTGAATGTATGTTCACTCCTTTCTCCATGTTGTGAACAGACGCGAGCCGAGCTTAAACTCAGCCCCCGAAAAGTGCAGGATAATGCTGTTGTAGCAATGATGTTTGCCGGCGATGACGATGAAACTAGCTCAGACGAAGAGAGCTCAGACGAAGAGAGCTCAGATGATAGCGTCGAGGATGACGTCGAGAGCGGAGACGACGAAGATGACAACAAAGAGGACATCACCCAGGAAGCGTTACCAGTTGATGACCAGCCCGACAAAGAATCCGCAGCGTCGCAACAACCACAGTCAGCAACAGAGCGAGGGAACACGGATGGCAACAACGACAGCGCTGACGACGACTTCGATGAAACATATGGCTCGGATTTCGACGAGACTTACGGATCGGATTTCGAGGATTAATTTTTTTATATAAAAAGACAGGGTGTCATAACTTTATGTAAAATCAAGCGATACGCCTCAACGCGAACGTCGCTTAGGCCGTGCAGCTCCAGCTGGGTCGGTCCACTGGCGAGTCCTGTAAACACAGCAGACGAACACGAACTTGAGCAACTCTAGAAACAGAAAAATCGAAGACTTCATGGCTACATCAATGGGCAAAAGAGCGAAAGTGTCACGGCAGCAACCTTGTTGGTCAACGTTTCAATGTCGGCTTCAGTGAAGTTCCACGAAAACAAGTCGAAGTCCTGCAGCAACAAGGCAAACACGGTGGGAATGAGTGTGAATGTGAAGTCGAGTGTCAGCGGACACCGCAACGCACTTCTTCCAAGTACTCCACGTTGTCGGCTTTGGTGGCCAACGGAAAACCTTGGCTAACAATCCACTTGAGAGCAACCTGGGCAGCGGTCTTGTTGTAGTTCGCCCCAATTTTGACAAGGTCGGCATCCGAGATGAGCTTGCCGTTTCCCAACGGACTGTATGCCTGTGGAACGACGTCGTAGCTGGTGCAATCGGTCAACAGCTTTTGGGTGTTGGCATCTTGGCCCATACCGACATGGTATTGCACTTGATTGACAGCGGGCTTCACCGTCAGATTTTTGGAGTAGAGGCAGTCCAGGCAAGAAACACAGTAGTTGGAGACTCCGATAGCACGGGCTTTGCCATCGGCGTAGAATTCTTCGTATGCTCTCCACTGGGCGTAGTCGAGCGCACAAGCGTCAGCATCGCAGGCGCTGTCGAAGTCACCGCTTGTTCCATGGATGAGGACAAGGTCGACGTGATCCATTTGCAGCGCGGTGAGGTCATAGGCCAATTGCTCCTTGGTCTGGGCGTAACAGTCGCTCTCGGAAGTACCCTTGGTGCACGGTGGCGTCTTCGTTGTCAAGAAGAATGAGTCGCGGGGAAATTTAGCGAGTGCCTGACCAACACCTTGCTGGTTGTAGTAGTTGTACGCCGTGTCGATGTGAGTGAAGCCAACTTTAAGGCCTTTCGCAATGGCATCTGCCGCAGTGGCATTGTCGTACTGCCACACGCCGAGCGCGACAAGCGGCATTTCGACGCCATTGTTCAAGGTGACGGTCGGGTTCACTGCTGCAGACGCAGTGGCGGCACCAGCGGCCAAAAGAAGCGGGGCGGTAAACTTCATTTCGTAGGTATTGAGGGAGGGACGGAACTTGAAGAGGGTGTGATTGGTGCGACTACGAACTTTGGTGTCTTTTCGAGAGTAGTGAGACAGATTTCGATATCTCGACAACTTTAGAGTTTCGCTCGTCGTGAGACGACGTCCCCATTCGCAATCGCAATGGCCACGGCACCAATTCGGTCCTCTCGCCACCCACGTTTCTTCCACCCGCGTTCCACTGTGACTCTCTCGCCTGTGTCTTGAACCGCACCCACCAGCCCGTCCACACACTACTGCACCAACCTACCCCAACCACATATTCCAGCTCTCTGTTGCTGTCTCCAACAGGCACAAAGGCAAAGTCCGAGGCCAAGACGCAGCAACACAACATTGGCGACCAAAGTCGTCGCTCTGTCGTTCTGCCGTTCACTCGTTCGGTCGTTCGGCCGTTCGTCGTAGCGACACAACAATGGCAGCCATCGTCCAAAATCTTCGTTCGGTAGTTCGGTCGTTCGGTCGTTCGGTCGTTCGGTCGTTCGGTCGTTCGGTCGTTCGTCGTTCGTCGTTCGTTGTTTGTCGTTCGTCGTTCGTCGTTCGT
>ENA-OWNT01002731-OWNT01002731.1-seawater-metagenome-genome-assembly--contig:-NODE-2731-length-17777-cov-4.642599_pt1 | contig 17777 bp, 5 predicted proteins | sample MGYA00238136_ERZ651165 | MGnify/ENA primary metagenome ERZ651165 (study PRJEB26861, sample SAMN08777766) | seawater metagenome | isolation source: coastal seawater | place: USA: Florida | collected...
TGTGACTGTGAGTGACTGTGGCCTCGCACTCACTCACTCACTCTCTCACTCACAGCACTCAGTCGTTCGTTCGTTTGAACGACGTTTCTCACTCACTCACTCACTCACTCACTCACTCACTCACTCACTCACTCTCACTCACTCACTCACTCACTCACTCACACACTCGCAGTCAGCTCCCAGTCAGTCAGTCAGTGAAGCAATCGTTTCACGCCTGTTCGTTCGTTCGTTCGTTCGTTCGTTCGTTCATTCGTTCGTTCGTTCGTTCGTTTGTTCGTTCGTCGTTCTTTCGTTCGTTTGTTCGTTCGTCGTTCGTCGTTCGTTCGTTTGATCGTTCGTTCGTTTGTTCGTCGTTCGTTCGTTTGTTCGTCGGTCGTTCGTTTGATCGTTCGTTCGTTCTTCCTTCCTTCCTTCCTTCCTTTGCTTCTTTTCCTCTGTTCCTTCGTTTGTCTCTGCTAAGTACAGTATTCCTTCGTGTGTCTGTTCCTTACTTGATCTTGATGCCATCCTTCTTCCTCTGTTGGTTCCATCTCAACGCTCGACTCGAGTACATTCTGTCCACCACTCTGCACTCCCACGTTGTTCATGTTGAAGTCAGTTGCCGAGGACCTCCATCTCGCTCAACTGCTACATGTTGCTCTCGCTGATGACGTCGAAGCGGTGGTGGCGGGGTTGGTGTTCTTGGTGTCTGCGTTGTGGTGGTTCGTGTTGATGTTTGCGTGCGTGAGACAAGAACTCCATGGAAGACTACTGCCCCACGATTTTAGGACTGGTCGTCGAATTGGGCAATATTATTGGTGACTTTTTATCGGACTTTTTATTGCAGCGGGTGACTGCACGCAACGACGTTGACCTGCCATTGCCCTTCTACTTATATACATTATATTGAGCGGTGCGCCCCGCTTGTGCCGTTGTTGATCTCTTGGCAGCAACAGGCCCGACGTGACGGCTGCAGTGCAGCGGGCACTTGCTCGTAGGCACGATGCCTTCGAAAAAAGCCTCCAAGAAGTCGAGCAAACTCGACAACATTTACGCAGAAGTGGTGGAGGAACAACAAACTGGAGTGCAGCGACCTCAGGGTTCCATTTTCAGCGGCGACAAGAAGTCGTCTCGCCGCCACAGGAGGAAGCAACAGGCAGCTGGTAAACAGCGCAATGATCGAGCGGTGCAGCCGAAGATTAATGCACCGTTCCAAGCGGCAGAAGGGAGCGCACCTCGAGAAGTACTATTGGAGCGTAAGCGCAGAGAGTTCAAGAACGTGAACCTACTCGACCTGCTCAAAGAGCGACAAGTCGACCTTGTGGCGGGTACGTTCGAAGGCAAGCCGGTCTCGAACGATCTCCCCCTGGAAACTTTCGACAACACAGAGTTTGAACGCTTTAGCAACCTTGCTGACTGGCTGTCTCTCGACAGCAGTTCCTCGCAACCGGTGCCAGCCAAGGCTTTCAACCGTGAAAACGCCAGCTTTGAACCGGTTCAAGTGCTCGAGTACGACGACACGAGTGGCAAGTTCACCGTGGAGTGGGAAAGCTCGGGTGCGAAACACCAGTTGTCGCGTCTCGATGTCTGCTTCAGCGCCGAAGATCCTGTCCAGTTTGCCGACCGCGTTGCGGCTGCGTATGCGGGCCGCCGACGCACCATGGACACCATTCGGTACAACTTATACGTCGACTGCATGCCAACGGACGACATCCCTGCTTTGGACAGTGATCAGCTGAACCGCGTCTTGGGACTTGCATTCCGCACCAAGCAGCTCGGTGGAAAAGAGGCTTTGGACACACGTTCATTGATTAGCGAGGTGAACTTGGACTATTCCCGGACCATGAACAAAATCATATTCGACATGAACTCACAAGACGGCGTTTTCCCCGAATTGCCGACCGTGCAGCCGGAGCAAGCGCTGCCACCAGCAACCGGTACCGTTCCGCTGGAACTCGCTGAACTTGACGTCAATGTGGACAGTCCGCCGGATTACGCATCGTTGTTGAAGAATTTTTCGTTCCAGACTCTGATGGGACGCCCAGAAACATGTGCAGTGATCGAGAAAGTGTCGGACTCCTGCTCGGGATTGCTGGATGTTGGATTGTTCAACATCGACATCTCTAAACCGCAACGCATCAGTGACTTTGTGTCTCAGCAAGGCGGCAGCCTTAAGGACGCTATTGGCTACTTGAACGACAAGTGGTGCGCGACAATCAAGAAGCACTTTGAGAACGAGCTGGGCACTGTTACCAAGGGCTGGTTCAAACTCGACGAGACGAATCGTGACATGTACAACATGTCGAAGTTGAAGAACCTCTTCGCCCTGGCCAACTTCAAGATGGAGGACACGTTGCGCACCATGGTTGAAAAGAGTGTTGAAGACTATGGAGCACTCGTGCTCGGGCGCCGCAAGGAAAACCCTTTGTTCGTTGTTGATCTGTCCGTCAATGCTGAGAAGGGACTGATCGAACTCTCCAGCGAGCCCAAAGAGTTCCTTTCGGCTTTCCTGGATACGTTCAACGAAGGTCTTGAATCCGTGAAGGGCATCGTGCAGGTGGAGCGACGTGTGATGAATCGACTTTTCTGGAGCGACACGCCGGTGCTCGCCTCCGTCGAAACGTCGGAACCCCTACCCGCTCGTGTCGTGGAACAAGTCTCAGAATATGTTTCCGATTGCTGTCAACCCGTGCTCGACTACGCCAAGACATTCGAGAAATACCACGACATCGTAAAAATCGATGTGGAACAGATGGCAGCTGACCTTATCACCAAGTTCACCCAAGACGACGAACACGCTTCCCTGGATTACCTCGGTCTGCTGGGGCAGATCCGCAAACTGGTGACTCACCATCGCGATTTGGCCAAGAAGGTCACCGAGGAGATTCCTTCTTCGATGCCGATCAATCTGTTCGTGGTGAACTGCAAGAAAGTCCAGCAGCAGCTCGTTGACAAGCACAACAAAATTGCGGATCATATGCTCAACATGTTTGCCTCTCGTGTTGGAGAGGCTGCGCTCTCGTTCACGCAGAAGTACGAGACCATCGAACGGAAGCTGCACAAGCCAGTCACGAACATTGAGCAACTCAGTGACATGGAAGAATACATGAAAGACGTGCCCAAACTTCTGGAAGAGCAGGCAACGGGCTCGGAACAGATGCTGAGAGAATTCGACATTTTGGAAGGGTTCGGCTATTACTTGCCCAAACGCGACTTCGTTGCTCGCTGGAACCTGTTCGGATTCCCGAAAAAGATTTGTGACCGCATCAGCCAACTGGAGGAAGAGAATGCTGAGAAACGCGTTTCTTACCTCAATGACATGAAGACCGACCAGCAGTTGTTCGAAGAGAACCTCGCTAGCTTGGCCTCTGAGGTGTCTCGCCTCGAGCGGTTCAACGATCCCGCCAAGGTCGTGCAGGTGTCACAATATGTCAAGGAAATCAAGGAGAAGATCGAGGCCTACAAAGCGGAATCGGCTGTTTTCAACTCTCGCGAAGCCCTCTTCGATGCAGATGTTACGGAGTATGGTCAAATTTCTCAAATCCAAAGGGAGTTTGAACCTTTCGAGTTCCTGTGGTCTACCGCGGCCAGTTGGGCAAAGAATCACGAGGCTTGGATGCACGGAAAGTTCACTGACATTGATGCTGAAAGCTTGGAGAAAGATGTGAACGAGTACTACCGCAAGCTGGTCAAGTGCGAAAAGTCATTCAGTAAGAAGGGCCAGCATGGTTGCGCCGACATTGCGAAAAAGCTGAAGACAGAGGTGGACGCTTTCCGACCCTACGGTCCCGTTGTTGTCGCGCTGCGCAACCCCGGCATGCGTGACCGTCACTGGAAAGATCTCAGTGTCAAGATCAACAAGGTCATTCAACCAGACGATTCATTCTCTTTGCAAACTATCATTGACATGGGGCTCGTGGAGCAATCAGAAACATGTGAGAAGATCGGTGAACAAGCTGCCAAGGAGTACCAAATCGAATTGGCTCTAAACAAGATGGTGGAGGAGTGGAAGGAAATGATGCTGGAGATCGTCCCATACAAAGAAACTGGAACCTCTGTACTTCGAGGTGCAGATGAGCTGATGGCGCTCCTTGATGAACACATCACCATGACTCAAGCAATGAGCTTTTCTTCTTTCAAAAAACCATTCGAAGAACGCATTGCGGACTGGGACAAGACGCTGTCGTGCGTGTCTGAGGTCATTGAGGAGTGGCTGGCAGTCCAACGCTCGTGGCTGTACTTGCAGCCTATTTTCGATTCGGATGACATTCAGAAGCAGCTTCCTACGGAGGCGAAGCGATTTATCACCGTGGACCGCAATTGGCGCAGCACTCTCGCGGCTGCCGAAAAGGCTCCACTCGCCATCAAATTCTGCAACAGCAGCAAACTGTACGAGAAGTTCCAAGAATCAAACAAGTTTTTGGATCTCGTCCAAAAGGGTTTGTCTGACTATTTGGAAACGAAGCGTGCGGCTTTCTCTCGATTCTACTTTTTGTCCAACGACGAATTGCTTGAAATCCTATCTGAAACAAAAGACCCCAAGAAGGTGCAGCCTCACTTGAAGAAATGTTTCGAGGCCATGCAACGCGTCACTTTCGACGAAGACCTCCAGATCACTGAGATGCACTCTCGCGAAAAGGAAATTATTCAATTCATTGAACCCATCAACCCCGTCAGTCGCAACGTCGAAGACTGGATGACGGATCTCGAGAAAGGCATGAAAGCTTCTGTCAAGAGCCAAGTGTACAAGGCAATCATTGACTACACTGTCACGAAACGGACTAAATGGATGCAGGTCTGGCCTGGCATGTGCGTCATCAACTGCTCCATGAACCACTGGACCCGGATGATGGAAGACCAGATGGCTGCCAAGGGAGCCGAGGGTGTCAAAGAGGCCCTGGAACTTCAGAAGTCTCAGCTGGCGGATATGGTTGTCCTTGTGCGTGGCTACCTGCCAAAACTCGCCAGAAATTCCATTGGTGCTTTGACTGTCATGGATGTGCACGCTCGTGACGTCACCCTCAACCTCGTCGAGCTCGGGGTCTCGGACAAAGGAGCTTTTGAGTGGATCAGTCAAATGCGTTTCTATTGGATGGTTGCTCCAGGCCAGTCTGTCCTGGATTCCAAGTTCGCCAAAGAACAAGATGGGTCTTTAGCAGACATCACCGAAGAAGGTGACTTGTACGGCATCATGGTCACTTCGATCCGCCGCTATGCGTATGAGTACTTGGGCAACAGTTTCCGCTTGGTCATTACGCCTTTGACGGACAAGTGCTACTTGACTTTGATGGGTGCTCTTGAGCAGATTCTCGGTGGAGCTCCGGCCGGCCCAGCCGGTACTGGTAAAACAGAGACGACGAAGGATCTTGCCAAGGCACTGGCCAAGCAGTGTGTTGTCTTCAACTGCTCCGATGGTATGGACTACAAAATGACTGGCAAATTCTTTAAGGGATTGGCATCGTGTGGTGCCTGGTGCTGCTTCGACGAGTTCAATCGAATCCACATCGAGGTGTTGTCGGTCATTGCGCAGCAGATCATGACTCTGCAGGAGGGTGTCTTCCAGCGCAAAGATCGTATTATTTTCGAGGACACTGACATCGCTCTGGACGGTGCATTTGCCGTGTTCATCACCATGAACCCTGGTTACGCCGGACGTACGGAACTGCCCGACAACTTGAAGGCGCTGTTCCGCCCCGTGGCGATGATGGTTCCCGACTACGCCCTCATCGGTGAAATCATGCTCTTTGCTTACGGTTATGGAGACTCACGCTCCTGTGCGAAAAAGATGGTCGCCACTTTCCGACTGTGTTCGGAGCAGCTGTCATCACAGGATCACTATGATTACGGTATGCGTGCTGTCAAGACCGTGATTGTAGCAGCCGGTAATCTGAAACGTGCTGATCCCGATTGCGACGAGGAAGAACTCATGCTTCGAGGTTTGATTGATGTCAACCTTCCCAAGTTTTTGTCGCACGATCTGCCCCTTTTCAAGGGCATCATGGGCGATCTTTTCCCCGGCAAAACGAAACCGCAGGTCAATTACGGCTCCTTGGACGCGTCGATTCGCTACATCACTGCCAAAAAGGGATTGCAGCCTGTCCCGTGGTTCATCGACAAGGTTATTCAGCTCTATGAGATGATCGTCGTCCGTCACGGTTTGATGGTTGTTGGCCCAACCGGCGGTGGCAAATCCAACAACATCTATGTGCTGGCCGACGCACTGTCGTTGTTGAAGAAGCAAGGCATCAAGGGAGAGCGCTATGAGACCGTGCACGTGAAGTACATCAACCCCAAGTCGATTACCATGGGACAGCTGTATGGGTCCTTCGATCCATCGACGCACGAATGGCAGGATGGAGTTCTTGCCAACCTTATCCGTGTTTGTGTCAAGCAGGACGATGACGACTTGAAGTGGATGCTCTTCGACGGTCCCGTTGATACATTGTGGATTGAGAGCATGAACACTGTCCTGGACGACAACAAGAAATTATGTTTGAATTCTGGCGAGATCGTCGCCTTGTCGGCGCCTATGACGATGATGTTTGAGCCCGCGGATCTTTCTGTGGCGTCTCCGGCAACCGTCAGTCGCTGTGGCATGATTTACATGGAGCCGACAGCGCTTGGATTGGACTGTGCTATGTTCTCGTGGCTCACTCAGTTACCAGCTGGCTTTACAAAAGCTCACAAGGCTCGATTGCGCCAGTTAGTTGACACGTACTTGGACCCGACGTTGTTTTTCTTGCGACGTAGTTGCACGGAGCCCGTCCCCACTGTCAATAATAATCTGGCTGCCAGCCTTCGAAGAATGATGGATTGCCAATTTCAGCAGTACAAACGTGGAGAAGGTGAGGACAAACTGAGCAAGGACGAAATTGCTGCACTAGGGGAGTCGTTGGAAGGCTTCTTCATGTTCGCGTTTGTGTGGAGTGTGTGCTGTACGGTGGATAAATTTGGTCGCAAGGCACTGGACGAATTCGTTCGTCGCGAGTGTGCATCCAACGGCTTCCGCTATCCGTTCCCGGAAAAGAATACCATTTATGATTACGTCTGGGATGGCTCGTCCAACAAGTGGGTGGAGTGGTCTGAAACCGTGGAACCCTATCAACACAACCCGAAGCTCAGTTTCTCCGAGCTCATCATTCCGACAACGGATACCATCAAGTACACCCACATCATGAACATGCTGATCGAACGGTCCATGCATGTGCTCGTGTGCGGTCCCACTGGTACAGGTAAATCCGTGAACATCAACACGTACTTGCAGAAAATGGACAAAAAGTTCGTTCCCATCGCCTTCACTTTCTCCGCACAAACATCAGAAAACATGACCCAGGATATCATTGATGGCAAGTGTGAGAAACGACGCAAGGGAGTGTTCGGCCCCATGGCGGGCAAAAAGTTCGTTGTTTTTGTTGACGATGTTAACATGCCCCAAAGAGAAATCTTCGGAGCTCAGCCGCCCATTGAGCTGCTGCGTCAATTGTTGTGCGCTTCGGGATGGTACGACCGCAAAACACTGAAGTGGCGTTCCATCATTGATACCATTGTCATCAATGCGTGCGGTCCTCCCGGCGGAGGTCGTAACCCTGTGACACCACGTTACTTCCGGCATTTCAATGTGCTGTGCTACACTGCAATGAGCGCACAAGTCATGTCGCAGATTTTCACTACCATCCTCGATGGCCACCTTGCTCAGTGCGAGGACGAAGTAGCTGGCTTGACTGACTTCTTGACGCGTGGGTGCATCAACTTGTACGACTCCATCCTTAATGCCCTGTTGCCGACTCCTTCGCGGCCCCACTACACCTTCAACTTGCGTGATCTTGGTAAAATTTTCCAAGGAATGCTCATGACGGACGTCAAGAAGCTCAACACGTCCGCAGATGTGATGCGCCTGTGGCTGCATGAGTGCCAGCGAATTTTCCGTGATCGTCTCATCAACGATGCAGACCGTGGATGGTTCGACGACTTTATGCGCAATAAGTTCAAGGAAAACAACATGGAGCTGGACGAGATTGTGGCTGACCCAGAATTTTTGCTGTATGGCGACTACATGATCCCAGGTGCAGATCCAAGAATCTATGCCAAGGTAGACGGAGCCAAAATCATCCCAACTGTCGAGGAGTACTTGAATGACTACAACGCCGAATCGAAAACACCAATGTTGTTGGTGATGTTCAAGGATGCAATCAGGCATGTGTCAAGAATTGCTCGTGTCATCCGCCAACCCCTTGGCAACGCACTGCTGTTGGGTATCGGTGGCTCCGGCCGCCAGTCACTCACACGCCTCGCAACGTTCATGGCCGAGTATGAGTGCTTCCAAGTGGAAATTGCTAAAGGATACGGCCAGGCACAGTGGCGTGAAGATCTCCGAACTTGCTTGCTCAAAGCCGGCCTCGACAACAAACAGGTGGTGTTCTTGTTCAACGACACGCAGATCGTGTTCGAGTCCATGTTGGAAGACGTGAACAACATTCTCAATTCCGGTGATGTTCCCAATCTGTACGGTCCGGAAGAAATGGACCAGATCATCAATACTTGCCGTATCGACTGCCAAAAGAAGCGTATTCCCCCAACCAAGTTGAATATCTTTGGACAGTACATTCAACGTGTCCGAAACAACATGCACGTCGTGATTTGCATGAGTCCGATTGGCGAAGCTTTCCGAACGCGCCTGCGCATGTTCCCGTCACTCGTCAATTGCTGTACCATCGACTGGTTCTCAGAGTGGCCTGACGAAGCTCTGAAGTCCGTTGCTGACAGCTCTATGAGGTCCGAGGATATGAAGCTGGGCGACAACTTCGATGGTGTTGTTGAAATGTTCAAAAATATCCATCAGAGCGTGGCAGAAGCCTCGAAGCGGTATTTGGCAATGCTCGACCGAAACAACTACGTTACGCCTACCAGTTACTTGGAATTGCTTGACACTTACAAAAAGGTGATTAAGCTGAAGCGTGGCGAAGTTGGTGGCTTGCAGACCAAACTTCAGAATGGTCTTGACAAAATTTCTTTCGCGGAGGAATCGGTTGCTACTTTGAAAGAGCAAATCATTGAGATGGCTCCGGTCTTGAAAAAGACGAGTGAAGAAGTGTCAGCGATGATTGTTCAAATTGACAAGGACAAAGTTGATGCAGGGAAAACGAAAGCTGTCGTTGAAGAAATTGAGGCACAGGCGAACATTGAGGCGGCAGAAGCCAAAGCTATCGCTGACGATGCTCAGCGAGATCTGGATGAGGCCCTCCCTGCACTTGATGAGGCTGTTGCCTGCCTTGCCCTGTTGAAAAAGTCCGACATCGTCGAAGTGGGCTCCATGAAAACTCCGCCCTCCGGTGTGAAACTCACAATGGAGGTTGCTTGCCTGATGTTCGATGTAAGGCCAGTGATTGAGAAGGACCCTGTGAACATGGGTCAAAAGGTGAAAAACTATTGGGCTGCTGCGAAGAAGAACATCCTCAACAACCCCAAGAAGTTCCTCGACGACTTGGTTGCCTTTGATAAGGACAACATCGCTGATAACAAAGCTGAGAAGCTTGGTGTGTACTGCCAGAATCCCGACTTTACACCCGCGGCAGTCTCTAAGGCCTCTAAGGCGTGCACTGCCGTTTGCATGTGGGCGCGTGCGATGTACAAGTATCATACCGTTGCAAAAGAGGTTGAACCGAAAAAAGCTGCATTGAAGCAAGCCACTGACATGCTCGCTGTGACCATGGCGACTCTCGCTGACGCGAAAACTAAACTCGACGCCGTTAACGAGCGCTTGAGTATGCTGGAAGCCAACTTCAACAAGTCCAACGCAGAAAAAGAGGAATTAGCCGCGAAGATGAAGCAATGTACTGACCGCTTGGCTCGTGCTGACATTCTCATCAATGGACTCGCTGATGAAAAGGAACGATGGGCTGTCACTGTGAAAACTCTTTCAAAGACGTACGATAACTTGATTGGTGACGTGCTTGTTGCCTCTGGTACCATCGCTTATTTGGGCGCATTTACCCCTTCTTTCCGTCAAGACATTGTGAAGGACATCCTCGCAAATATCAAGCGTCTGAATGTTTCTCACTCTGACGAGGCCTCTATCATGTCTGTGTTGGCGGACCCTGTGCAGCTCCGTTCATGGAACATTGTGGGACTTCCTACCGACAACCATTCTTTGGAAAACGGTATCATTATGAGTACCGCCCGCCGGTGGCCACTCTGCATTGATCCTCAAGGTCAAGCGAATCGCTTCATCAAGAACTTTGCGAAAGAAACCTCATCCAATGGTTTCGAGGTTATTAAACTCACTGAACCCAACTTTTTGCGCACGCTCGAGAATGGTGTCCGTTTTGGAAGATGGATCATCTTGGAGAATATCATGGAAGAACTCGATGCCGCCCTGGAGCCTCTTCTGCTGCAGCAGAAGTTCCGCCAAGGTGGTACGGAAATGATTAAAGTTGGTGACAGTGTAATTCCGTGGAACGACCAGTTCCGATTCTTTATGACAACCAAACTTCCCAATCCTCACTACCCGCCGGAGGTGTGTGTCAAAGTGTCTCTTCTCAACTTCACGATCACAATCGGTGGTCTCGAAGACCAGTTGCTTGGTGTGACTATTCGTGAGGAGCGACCGGATTTGGAGGAGCAGAAGAACGGCCTCGTGGTGTCCAATGCTAAAATGGCAAAACAGTTGAAAGATCTCGAAGATATGATTCTTCAATTGCTGTCGAATTCTAAGGGAAACATCTTGGACGACTTTGAGCTGATCGAAGCGCTTGGACAATCGAAGAAAAAAGCAAAAGAAATCGACGAAAAGATGGCTGAGGCTGCAATCGCTGAGAAGGAGATCGACTCCGTCCGCGAAGAGTACCGCCCGTGTGCGTTCCGTGGCTCACTGCTCTACTTTTGCATCGCCGATTTGGCCAAAATCGATCCAATGTACCAGTATTCTTTGGAGTGGTTCACTCGTTTGTACGCGAAGGGATGCCAAGACTCTGAACAAAACGCGGATCTAGCCATTCGCAAGACGAACCTGATCGATTTCTTCACGTTCTCGCTGTACAAAAACATCTGCCGATCTCTTTTCGAGAAACACAAGTTGCTGTTTTCGTTCATGATGTGTATCAAGATTCAGCAAGGTAACGACGAGATTGATCCGCTTGAATGGCGATTCCTCATTTCAGGAATGACCCCCGACAAGATGACGGTAACGAATCCCGATCCGTCCTGGATCGTGGAAAGAGCTTGGGGAGAAATTACTGCTCTGTCCACTTTGCCAGCATTTACCGGTTTTGCTGACACTTTTGACACCGTTGCGTGGAAGAAATTTTACGACTCGGATGTCCCCCAAGAAGAGAAGTACCCCGGAAAATGGGACTCGTTGTCGTCGTTCAGAAAAATGTGCTTATTGCGCACGGTGCGTCCCGACAAGGTTATGCCAGCCGTTTTGTCGTACGTGGTCGAGTCCATGGGCAAACGCTTTGTTGAACCTCCTCCATTTGATGTCAATGGCTCGTACGAGGATTCATCCTGTACCTCGCCACTCGTGTTTGTGCTGACGTCCGGCTCTGACCCAACGAAGATGGTCTACGCTTTCGCAGAAGAAATGCGATGCAAAGTTGGTGGCTTGTCATTGGGCCAGGGTCAGGACGTGAAGGCAGAGAAAATGATTGCAGAAGGCATCCAAAACGGCTCGTGGGTATTCTTGCAAAATTGCCATTTGTACGTTTCGTGGATGGACAAGCTTGAAGTGTTGGTCGAAGAAATTAACCCTGACACGTGCCACAAGAATTTCCGCCTGTGGCTGACCTCAATGCCGTCGTTAGCTTTCCCGGTTGCCATTCTACAAAATGGTGTCAAGATGACTTTGGAGCCACCCGCTGGTCTGCGTGCAAACCTCAAGAACGCTTACTTCAAACTCGACGACGACAAACTCAACGTCACTTCGAAGCCGGGCGTATTCAAGAAGTTGCTGTTCGCACTTTGCTTCTTCCACGCCTCCGTCCAAGATAGGCGCAAGTACGGAGCTCTCGGTTGGAACTGCCCTTATCAGTTCAACGATACTGATTTGGAAATCTCCAAGTCACAGGTGGAGCGTTTCTTGGACGCTTACGAGTACACCCCATTTAAGGTGTTGCACTTTTTGACATCGTATGTGAATTATGGCGGCCGTGTCACTGACTACATTGATCTCCGCACAATCCATGTACTCTTGTTGGATCTTTTCAACCCCAAAGTGCTGGAGGACGACTACAAGTTTTCTGCGTCTGGTATCTATCGATCAATTGCTTTTGACGAGGACGCCCCGCATAAGAGCTACGTCGACTACATTGAATCGTTGCCACTGACATCCGATCCAGAGGCTTTCGGTTTGCACCAAAATGCTGATATTATTTGCGCTGAAACCGAAACGACTGAAGCATTCGACACGATATTGTCTCTTCAGCCGAAGGCGGTCGCAGGAGATGGCTTGAGTCGGGAAGACATTATCTCGGATATTTGCAAAGGCATCGAAGATCGCTTATACCCGCCGTTCGACACCGAAGCAGTTTCAATGGCATACCCTTTGACATACAACCAGTGCATGAACACCGTTCTTTTGCAAGAGTGTATGCGCTACAACGGTTTGCTGAAGGAAATGGCGCGCACTCTGCCTCTGCTGCGTAAGGCACTGAAAGGTTTGGTCACCATGTCTCAAGATCTTGAGGCAATGGGTGACAAGTTATTCGTGGGTGGTATCCCGGAGAACTGGGAGGCCAATGCGTATCCCTCTCTGAAGCCGCTGGGCCCTTGGGTGGATGAACTCATGGAGCGCCTAGCATTCTTGCACGATTGGATTGACAATGGCGTGCCTGCATGCTACTGGGTGCCTGGATTCTATTTCCCACAGGCATTCTTCACCGGTGTTCAGCAGAACTACGCGAGAAAGTACACTCTCGCCATCGACACTGTCTCGTTCAACGTGCGCGTCCGAGAAGAATTGACGAGGGAGGACATGGAGAAAGCAGGAACGTATGAGTCTCCTGAAGACGGTTGCTACATTTGGGGACTGTGGTTGGAAGGTGCTCGATGGAACTCCGAAATTCATTCCATTGATGACTCTTTGCCAAAGCAGTTGTACACGCGCCTGCCAATGATTCACATGGACCCGCAGGCCAACCGCCCACCACCCGAAAAGGGAATTTACCGTCTTCCTGTGTACAAGACTCTGTTGCGGAGAGGTACGCTGTCGACAACAGGTCATTCCACTAACTTCGTGATGTGGATGGAAGTGCCAAGTAACCGTGCCGAGTTCAAGAACAATCTGAACCAGGTTGACCAAGACACGTGGATTAGAGCCGGCGTCGGCGCCTTCTGTGCCTTGCGGTATTGAACTCTGCGACATGCATTTGTTGTGCATGGCTATCACGTAAAAGTAATTTTATTTCACTGTCAATCAAATCAAATAGCTGCTTAGTAGCACTATGTCTTTTTCACAGCAATGCATCTCGCTTGGCCACTTTCTTCGTTTTTTTCCCTGGTTTGCTGCCTGATTTTGATGGTGCCTTGGAGTAATGTTTCAATCGGAAAGGTTCTGTCTTGGATTTTTGATTTCGTTGCGGAACATTCTTCTGCTTGCCCGTTTTCCGGTTCTGACGTGCAGTGTCATTATTGTTGGCTTTTGACGGTGAACGTTTCTGAGCTTGCGACAGTTGCCCCGTGAGGACTGCGAGACGCTTTGCGTGCTTCTTGTGAGCAGCAGAACCTTGTTTGGCACGCAGAAGAGCAGCACGGACAGTTTTGAGTTCTTGCTCCCGTGCTGCTCGTCGACGGCTTGGGGTCGTCTTTGTGGAAGATTTCGTGTTCGTTGCTGAGGACTTCTTCTGTTTCTTCTTCTTTGGCTTCTTCGACGCTTTACCAGGTTTGCCGCTGGCCAATTCCAGAGCCTTTTGAGCCGCTTTCTTCGCTGCTCGCTTGACTAGCCGGGCATGAAACTTCTGCTGCTCTGCGTCTTCACCACTGTGGTGCCCCAGCTTCGAACGCTTCCTCGGCACCTCAACAGGCGAATTGGAATGTTTGCGTTTCGATGGCTGACTTCTCGGCCGAGACGGGCATTCTGCCACCAAGTGCCCACTTTGGTTGCAGGCGAAGCACTTTTTCCCTTTCTGAGGTTTCGAGGCTGAAGTCTGCGCTTTTGAAGTGGTGGAGCGTTGTCGAGCGGACGACGATCCGTCCCGAAGACGAGGCATCCTTGCACGCCCTTGCGTGTGTAAATAACGCTTCGGCATGTTTTGTGCTTGGCCTGTCCGCCACAAAACTGATTCTGTTTGCCGACGGCAGGATTGGCTCACATGCCCAGCTTCGCCACAATTGCAGCAATACACTGCAGGTTTGGACGCCGGTGGGAAACTACCGCAACTACTGTGTCCGAGTTCACCACACGCGAAGCAAACAACTTGGCGCAAATCCTTCGCAGGATGAGACACGTGGTGACAGAGTTCTGTCGTATGCTGGAAGGAGCCGCAAAAGCTACAACGCTGGTTGGCTCCACTGGATGGCCGTCTTCGTTGCGGACAACGCCAGGCCGTGTGCCCAACCGCACCGCATCGAATGCATCGCTTCGTTGGGCAAGAGTCCGTGGCATGCCCGGACATTCCGCAGTTGAAGCAAGTGAGGGCGGCTTGTCCGTTGGGGCATTCACGAGCAAAATGACCCGGCTGATTACATCGATGGCACAGCTGCTTCTTCCCAAATTCAGCCTGAAAATATCGTCCACGCGCCAGCGTGTCTGCGAGAGGTGTTTTGCTCATCGCTCGATCGATTTCTTCGGATCGTTGCTTTCGTTGCTCATCTGTCATTGCAAGGTCACCTGCATCGGCTAGCTGCCCGAGGACAGATTTCACACGATCTCCGATGGAGGGCGTGACTTGGCCATCGGGACCGATATTGGTTCCAGCAGCTGCGCCTGCATTTTCTAAACTAAGTTGGGTGTAAATATCTGTGTAAGCCGAATCGAAGAAAGGGGAAGCAGGTCCATTCATGGGCACGAGGGAATTGCGGCGTGAGTTCTTGCGCCGGCCGTCGGACGAGGCATCGCTAGCAGGGCTACGGCGCTCTTGCTGCGAGGGTGGCTGGGGTGTGACGACGGTGGTCGACGATGGAGAGCTTTCTGAATTGGCGTCACCTTCAGTGCGTGCCCCCAATCCAACTTTAACGGGGTCTGAGTCACCAACCAATTTGTACTTGGTCACTTTTCGTTCACTTGCCACTGGTGTCGTCGACTGCACCTCTTCAGATTCCGCGCTTTGATTGCCACCGTCCGTTGCGGGTGATTCTGACCCGTCATCAGAGTAGCCTGCCAGGTCAATAACGTCGTCAGAATCCGTGCCGTCATCGGAGACAGATCCCTCGCTATGCAACGACACGTCGCCGCTCTCCGCTAGTGTAGAGTCGTCTTCTGCATCATCGAGACCGAGGTTGTCCCCGTGCGAATACGGTTTAGCGTCTGTGTCCGTTGCGCTGTCTTCCATGGTGCGAGATCACATAGGCACCACAACGCGACACGGCATGCTAAAATTCGGACTGTCGCGTATTGAAACCGCCAAAAATATCACAGAAATTCCGCAACAAACAAACTTGCCGCACAGACATAGAGTTATGCGTTCCGGGGTTCGAGTGCATCGTGCTCGCCGCACTTGTCTCTCGTCTCCCTCCACCTGCAGAGGTTGACTCCAACCTCGCACGACCACACACACGCACGCGCAAAAAACGCTGCGTTACAGACACACGCACACACACCTCCAGCCAATGTAAAAGCACCGTTCGATTCCTTCTCCCGCTTCAATTTTGCAAACGATACCGTGGTGGCCGGCCAAGAAGAGCAACAACGACGTCGACGACGACGACGAACGACGAACGAACGAACGAACGAACGACCGAAGTGAACGAACGAACGGCGTCACTCAATCATTCATTTAACGCCGCCTTCGGCGGGGTTGTTCCACCTTCACTTGGACTGTAAACTTATTTCAAAACCGAGCACACCGCTGCCGCCGTTCTGCCGCCGTTATTATGCGACGTTGCAGCGCACGCGCAGGCGCCTAGAAGTGCCCTCCCTCGCCGCACATGCCGTTGCGGTACTTCGGGAACCATTGGCCTTGTCCGATCCCCGTCCAGCTCAGTTTCCTGCAGTAGTCGCACTTGCACGAGCACCCGCGCGCGTCGGGTGCCTCTTCGATCTGGTCGCGGCTGCTCCACCTGTCGCACCAAGCGCACTGGTACATGTCCGCGCGTTCCTCCGCGAGCTCCGCCTCCCGCCGCTCCGCCTGGAGTTCGTCGTCGGACTTTGGTTCCCGGTAGGAACCCTTCAGCTTGATCAGCGAGCCAGAGGTCACCATGCTCTGTTGGGCGGCGCAAGTAGATATAATAGGTAGAGCACGTTGACGCGTCGGGGCAGTGCACCGTGCACCGCAGAAACGTAGGCACGTGCAACAACAAGAAACAGAAAGTGAGAAGCGACGCACTGTGACGGTGGTGCTGTATGCATCGCGCTCGCTCGTGGTGGGTCAACTTACTTTGAGGGTCTTGGAGACAAGCTTGCGGAAAGGCGTGCCGTCCTTCCTGTTGAACGTGGCGATCAAGCCGCTCTTGATCTTGCCGAGAGACAACGGCGTGGTCCACTTCGCTCCATTGCGCTGCGCGCGTCCCAACGCCAAGATCTGGCCCTTGTAGGTCGTGGGGGCTTTCTTCGGCTTCGGTTTTGCGGGTTTCTGCGCCCCCGCGGCCTTTTTGCGCGGCCTTTTGGCCCGAGGTGGCTCGTCACCTGACTCGTCGGCCTGCTGGTTCTTCTTCTTCTTGTTCTTCGTTTGCTGTCGCTTCTGCTTCCTCTTCGCGGACTTGAGCCGCGCCTCGAGTTCCGACTTCTTCCCTCCCACTTTCTCGCCAAGCTCTCGCAGCTGCTCTTTCAGTTCGCCGACGGTGGGCATTTTGGCAAAGACGGCTTGCTTTCTTTCAGAAGAGACGACGCGGATACAGAAAAGGAGGAGGACGAAGGCATTCTTCGAGAAAAGTTGTTGGCCTTTTGTTCCAGGTTGCCGCATTGCTGCCGTCGCACACAACTCGCAGCGTCGCAGCGTCGGCAGCTGGAAATCTGCGATGAGACGACGACGAGAGTTTGCAACAACAACGGCAACAGCGACAGCGACAAGCGACAGCGATGCAACGACACAGCGATTGAGTGCCTCCGTATCCATGCAACGCTGTGACTGTGTGTGCGTCTCTGTGCCGTCTGCGTCTCTGTCTTGCAGTCTGTCCCCATCCTCGTCGTGTATCCATCACGTACGAAGGTCGTTACATACTTTTACATTAAACCACGGCGTCGTTGCAGTCATTGATTATTGCTTATATCGTCACAAAAGGGTCAACGTCGCGCTTCCATGAAGGTCTCCGTCGTCGGATCCAGTTCTTGCATCACAACATACATGCGTCCGTGAAGGTCTTCGTCGTCGTCGTCGTCGCCGTCCGCTGCCACAAAAACAAACAACGAACAACGAACAACAAACAACGACGACGACGACGACGACGACGACGACGACGACGAACAACAACAACGACGACGACACTCTTCAAAGGCTTTGGCAATGAATGAATGAATGAAAGAGTTTCCTTCGTTCGTTCGTTCGTTCGTTCGTTCGTTCGTTCGTTCGTTCGTTCCTTCGTTCGTTCGTTCGTTCGTTCCTTCGTTCGTTCCTTCGTTCGTTCCTTCGTTCGTTCGTTCCTTCGTTCGTTCCTTCGTTCGTTCCTTCGTTCCTTCGTTCCTTCGTTCCTTCGTTCCTTCGTTCCTTCGT
>ENA-OWNT01002732-OWNT01002732.1-seawater-metagenome-genome-assembly--contig:-NODE-2732-length-17777-cov-3.855254_pt1 | contig 17777 bp, 21 predicted proteins | sample MGYA00238136_ERZ651165 | MGnify/ENA primary metagenome ERZ651165 (study PRJEB26861, sample SAMN08777766) | seawater metagenome | isolation source: coastal seawater | place: USA: Florida | collected...
GTTCGTTCGTTCGTTCGTTCGTTCGTTCGTTCGTTCGTTCGTTCGTTCGTTCGTTCGTTCGTTCAATCGTTCGTTCGGCCGTTGACTTCTCACCTCACCCAACGGCCACCTACCTACTCACTCATTCAATCACTCACTCACTCAGTGTCCGCCTCCGCCTCCGCCTCCGCCTCCACTCACTCACTCACAGCTGACAGAAGTCAGTATCTATACAGGCTACTCACACTCCATGAAAGTGTTTCTTCGGTTTCATCTCAATAGATGGTTCAACGACTATTTGGACGGGATTTTTATACAGGCTAGTGTGCGTTTTGAAGGCCGTCGTTCGTCGTGGTTCGCTGCTGTCGTCGTTCGTCGTTGTTGTTTGTTGTTTGAACTTTGGGACGTTTGGGTGGCGGTGGCCGATTTATTTTTTTGCTGCGTCGTCGTCGTCGTCGTCGTCGTTGTGGGTGTTGTGTTGCCTCCGTCGTCGATGATGGTGATGGCGATGGTGGTGGTGATGGTGGTGGTGTTGCTGCTGCCCGAGAAGGTGACGGTGGTGGTGGATTGTTGTTCGGTGGTGGTGGTAGTGGTCACATGGTTGCGGTCGTAGAGGTCGGCGGTGACTCACGATGGCGAAATGGACTGGTCTGGACGGCAGCAACTCTTTCGTGGTTCTGGGAGGAGCGACGTGGTGCTTTCTGTAATTTCACACTCTCGCCTTTGGTTGATAGTGTTGTGAATTGGGGGTCAACGTCATTCCCGGAGTCACGTTGCTCAGGTATGGCGGTGGTGGCTCAACAAATATCATGTTTGGTGGTGTTGTGACCTGGCAATACAGGAAGAAATGTGCGCCAAAGAAAGAGGTGCCAATTGCTGCGACCGGCAACACAATTGTCTGTAAGTTACCAACAGCAATGATGTTATGAATCTTTAACTCGCTTCTTTTTACTTGATTCCTCCATTGCAATGGGGGACCAGAAGCGGCCGCGTGGCCAATGTGCCTCGTCCTGTAGCGACAGCCCTGGGAATGTGGAGGCCAACCCTGGAACTCACCCACACTTACGTATTGGATTGATTGGCTGTGGATGGTTTACTCGCCGTGCCCACATTCCAGCTTTACTCAAACTGCAGAAGCGGTCTTCATCCTCGCTTAAATTCACTTTCTCGGTGGTCGCGATCTGGAGTCGGAGCAAAGCTTCACGTGAACGGGCTGCACACATGCTGCCACATCCTCCACGAGAATATGAAACTTATACTGCCCTGCTCCAAGGTGATGATATCGATGCGGTAGTCATCGCACTCCCAATACACATACAACCAACCGTGATTAAGTTAGCACTCGAAGCAGGGAAGCAAGTAATATCCGAAAAACCTGCGGCGTCCTCGACGACGATGGCAGACACCCTCTGGCAGACATTCAACGATAGCGGCGTGTCTTGGAGCGTCCTCGAAAATTGGTCTTTCAAGCCCGGATTTAGGCGCCTGTCAGAGTTGATTAAGCATGGAACCATCGGTGAAGTTGCATCGTATTCAGCGACCCTGAGTCAAAGTTTTCCCGCTAGAGAGGAGCAATGCAAGTGGAGGTTCAACGCCAACGAGGCATACGAGGGCGGCAATTGTCTTGATGTCGGCGTCCACCTCGTCCGAGTCCTACGTGAACTATTCGGGGAAGTTGTGAGTGTTCAAGCAACTCGGTGGGATGAAGTGAAAGGGATACTACATGGAAAAGTTGTGCATGAAGGACCAGCGCATGTCGGAGGCATTCACGGAATTGTGGAACTGGAGCTTACGAACTCAGATACTGCTGACAAAGCTCGGGAGCGTGCCAGTGGTATTGCTGTGAACGGCCAAGCTGGCCAGAAGTTGTTTTGGAGGTTTGCCCCGAGCGAGATCACGGTCGAAACCACGCGTTTTGCGGCGAAGACGAGCACTGGAGGATCTGTTGCCCATGCAAGAGTAGAAAAGATTAATGGAGACAGTTGGACTACTGGGGGCGTGCGGGAAGTTTTGTTAGATGCTCTTTCTCGCTGTGCGCGTCCTGACGTACGTCACTGTAGCGTTTACTGGCTCGACAAATCATCCCATTTACGTCGATGTTTGCATTTTGTGTATGCTCTGTTTACTGACAGATTCCCCGGCGACAAACATCATCAGCATCCGAAGCACTGAAAGACATGGCCGTTGTGAAAGCGTTGTTAGAATCCTCTCGTGCTGGTGGGAGACCGGTCACTGTCGCGAAGACGCTGGTCATGAATTCGTCAACAAGGATAAGATCAAATGGTCCACGGACCCGTCAGTTTCAAAGTGCCGCAGAAGTCTTTGCTCGCGGCACTGGTGATGTAATCCGCGCGGTTGAAAGATTTTCCTCGTCGAACAAGCACCGTTTTACAATGCGAGCAGTTGGGACACTCAACTCGTGGAGCGATATCACTAGCTGCACCGGCTTGACGATTGAGACACGGGTCTGAGATCTGCTTTTGTATTCTAGTACTACACGCACAAAGTCTGCCAGTTAACTGTATGATTTGTTTTGTAGCTCATGGATCGCATTTTGTGGTGCCGGCCTTGCCATCCTATTCGGTGCCGTACTGTCCCTCAGGGGAGTATGATTGTAGCCGCAGAACCTGGCATTTTGCTGCGTGATTTTATCAAATCTCTTGCAGAGAGGGGTCTTGCTGTCCAATCATCACCAATGCTGCAGGATCAAACACTCGGAGGCAAGCAGTGTTGCGATGCAGTCACCTCTTCTGTTTTGATTCTTAACTAACCATCGTGTACTGTTGTGGTGCAGGAGCCATCGCTACAGGGTCGCACGGTTCATCAATTCACCATGGAACTCTTGCGGATTCCGTTGTTGGACTTATTCTGGTCACTGGTGACGGAAAGAGACTGGAATTGCGAGAGGAAAGTGACATTTTGAAAGCAGCGAGATCATCACTGGGAAGGATTGGTTTGTGTGACGTATCACCACGCTCTATTGGTGTAGTCTTTCTCTCACTTGTGGATTGGCCTCATTTCAGGTGTTGTGACCCAAATTGAGATTCTCGCTGTGCCACTCACTGCCGTGCGGAGACACATTGAGATTCTGTCAGAATCAGAGCTGCTCAGCGCGCCTTCGGAGTTTCTTGGTCGAATTGAACACTTCGAGCACCAATGGGTTCATTGGATCATTGATAGGAGCGCAACTGTTGACACTGTAGACGACGAGTCGGAGCCTTCCACGCCAAAAGTTATCGCAGTATGTCTGGAGAAAATGGCGACGGTCTCGAAAGAATCGGCTCCATATGATGGTCGCAACTGGTTCACTGGTCCCGAGGTTCCCGGAGTCGGAACCCAATGCCAGCGACTGGATTCATGGTGGCGTCAAGGCATGCCAAGGATGTTTCAAGAGTCTGTCTCGTCGGTACCTGCCAAGAGGAAATCAGCATCTGTTAAGTCTCCTCGAAAACCGGGTCCTAATAAACCAGAAGTTTCATTGCAGTACAGCTTTCCCCTGAAGAAGTGCAGTCAAGTCGCAAAATCTGTTCGTGAGTGCATTTCGCGCCATGCAACAGCTGATCACGAGAGAATCATTGTGGAGTTGAAATTTTTACGGTTGGTAGCATTGATTTGGCGGAATCTTTTCGACAGTATGAGACGTCGTCTCATAATGTTGTTTTGCACAGCGCTTCGGAGAAAACTCTAGTTGCCCCAAATTCCATCGCGAGTTTCCCACACGATGATTTGTCGACTGAAGACACTGTTGTTTGTTTCAATTTTTTATGGCGATGTGAACCCGACGACACACTGCTTGCAGCCGTGGAGGATGTTTTGCAGCTCCAGGGTGGATGTCCACACCACGGAAAGGTACGTTGCACGGTAGTTCGGCGCGACTTGGGTTCCGTGTGTTTTGTGAGTCCCTCACTTTGAGAATACATGTGTCAATCAGCTGCATCGGCTTGACGACCGTGATGCCAAACAGAGGCTGGATGCAATTGGCATTAAAACGCTAGCATTGGTGCCTCGAGTTGGAATTTCGGTAGGAGCCAGTACAGAGTGCTCTTGCGTTCTATTTGTAGCTCTGACAAACCCAATGTCGTCACAGGTCATGCTTCCCGCGTACAATGCCATGCCGTGGTTGCCGATTGCGATCCGAGACGTCCTCAGTCAGGTATTTACTGTTGTCACCACTCCGTGTTCATGCTGCCAGCAGCAGGGTCCTCATGTCTGCACTGTTCTTAGAGTGGCAACATTGAAATCGAGTTGCTAGTTGTTGATGACGGGAGCAGCGACGAAACTTCTCTCTTCCTACACAACCTGGTGACTGAGCTTGGTCCGTACACCCACATGTGCTGCAGTGACGTGGTTGTCCGCTCACCCTTTTTACTATGTCAGGTCCAGAAAATGCTAAGGTGCAGCCGGGACCAGACTTCTTGGACGACTCCCTCCGCGCAAAGTCTGCAAATCCTGCTCATATCATGAATACAAGGGCGACCAGCGCCGACATTTCACAATCGGAGGCGCAGAGTGTGCCTGATGCAGAAGCAGCGATAATGGCGAGGTAAAAGTGACGCATCATTGTCGTCATATATCACTGTCCAGTGCATCAACCCTTTCGGTGGTGCAATGAATCCAACACGATTAATTTGTACTTGATGTTTTCGCACGTGGCACAGACCTCTAACTCCAGCGCAGGTTGCGGTCGCTGCTCTGCCAACACACATGTTGCGCGTACTATGGCACCCTAGGAGAGTTAATCGTGGGATGGGAGCCGCAATGAGTCTCGCTCTGGCTGCATCACGCCATGAATTAATAGGTATGTTCGCGAGCAAATTTACCAACCTTCGTCGTGATGTTTGCCGCCGCTCACCCACAAGGTAATTTTCTGATACACAGCTCACATGGAGAGCGACGATGAAAGACATCCTAAATCATACGTAACCTTGTTGACAGAAGGTCTACAGGTACAACGGTTGGTGTCCTACCTCGATGCACGTTGCTAGTGCTGATTGCGCGTGTTACTTTAGGCGCACTTAAATTGGGACGCAGCTTGCTGTTCCGCGAAGTGCATTGGATGGGATAGGTATTGTCGTTGTAGTTTGTTCTTGATTTTGAACAAGAGTCACGCGTTAAGTTGTTGTGCGACCACGTTTAGACCGGGGATGAATCGTTACGTTTCATGGCAGAACACTCTCTTGGCGCCTTCGGCGCTGCGAAAATTTCGTTTCGTAGAGATCCCATCCCTCATGCAAACCGGGCTGTTCACCAAGTCAGCCGTCCTGACTGCCACTGCAGTACGTAGCCTGATTGCAACCACTGTCTTCGACAGTATTGAAACAACGGTTTCCATCTTTAGGGCAGACAAGGGCAATTCCGCGATGACGAACGATGGGCCGTCGATTCACACTTCTGGCTTGACTTCTTCGCCGCGAATCTCACATGTGGGAAGTTGCCAAATCCACCGCTGTTTTTCTGGCGCCAGCACCCTGGCCAGCAAACACGAAGTCATGGACGCCTGTCGATCTCCAACCTACGTCGCTGCAAATGCGAGTATTTAGTTGGACCCAGCGGGTAATAGCGTTGTGGCGCCTCGAATGTACTAATTTGAGTACCATCCTCATGCTGTGCCGGTGAACACGATGCAGGTGGATTGATCATCGGACAATGCCACCCTGCGCAGGGCGTCGCATCGAAGTCTGGAGTACCGGTGCCACTCTCGCTGGGTGGGTCAAGGATTTAAAAGATTCAATCAAGGAGTCTGCAGACTATGCTCTCAAGGGGATGATTCCGCCGTTGAGTGTTGCTGGAGTTGAATGGAAACCGGGTAGGCCACTGCCAATCGAATGGCGACCAAAACACACAGAAAGTAAAAAGGCTCGGCGCAAGAAGCGGAGAATGGAGAAACTACAGCACCAACAAGACAAAACCGGGGGTGAATGTGCTGGTGGAACTGGATCAAGCAGCTCGAGTGCAGTCCATGGCCACACTTTGTCACTTACACCCGGATCAGGTGCTCTCACATGTCCCTGCACATGCAAACCGGAACGCGCGGTCCGTCTGTTTGCATTTGGAATGGATTCGGCAAGGCAGAGAATAATGAAGCAGATCGGATCACTTTGGTGCCCACAGCACGATTTATTTGTGGCCTGATTTTTGTAAGTTTAGAGCTGTTGGGCGGATATCAAGTCACGTTCGAAGTCTACTGTGCCTATCAGCGCGCATCCGTCAAGAATGGCAACTGCGCAAGTTGCGCAAACTGACCCAATTGTACAGACATGATATGATGAAGACAATGGTCAGAAAACACTAGTGAGGTCGAGTCTTTGAACTGGTTGTCCAATTCAGTGTCGCGATAATATTGTCCCACAGAACCAAGTTGACAACGAGAACTTGTTTGTGAACCACGACCACAAATACTGTCAAGAAGCGATTGAACGCGTTCTCCAAAACTCCATCGACACTGCGGAACGTGATACAACGAGTCCCTCTCAGCCAGGATCTTTTGCGACTGCTGCTGTAGGGACGGAATTTCGAGCGTTGCACTATTTAATGCAAGGAAGATGTTGACAGGCGTCAAACGGCTGGAGGCGCGAGTGAAAAACTGTAAGAGTCCATCCTCGCTGTTTGCACTTTCCGAGTTTGCTACCTGAGGTTGCCGAAGGGCGACGACCTCGAGTTGACAAGTACGTTCCCCGAAAAGTGAGTGCACGTCGGAGGCAAGCCGGTTGACCTCCGAAGAGGAATCTGCAACATTTTCGTGACTGTCGAATACTGTGAATCTTGTCATTAAATGTTTCTCAGTAAAGTCATACCGATGTCCCGCGGCACTTTGATCACAAGTCTCCCCTGAAAGTTGAAAAGAGTTGCACCACGAGAAAACATACTCGCGTAACCACTCCATAGAAAATTGTGGGCGGACCACAACGATCTGGAGCGCTGCTCTCGTCGCACCCTGAACGTTATGTGAAAAGTGCTCGCTGGCATCTGTCTGCCCTGGATAAGCGCGCTCAAACGCCTGAATAGCGTTGAGTATTGCGTCATCCATATTCAGGTACTTGTAGTTTGCTAATCGACCAACAAAGTACACGGAACCCGAGCTTTCCTCCTCAATTGCTAGTTGCCGGTACTGTTCATAGAGTTCCTACACCGACAATGTATTGACGCCGTTAGAATCAAGAACTGCGGGTCACCACGGCGTGGCATCGCATGCGCACGGACCTGATTTCGTTGATCAGGGACGGGATAATATGGTTCACCAGTGTCAGACGAAAACTCTCGAACAATAGTGGTTCCAACCTCCCACTGGTGCGACGCGTTCGAAAACCGACGTAAGTGGCTTCGCCAATCGAAGTGCTTATACTCCACAACCCTGGTGAATGTCCCATCCACTCGTTGTGGAAAATTCATCACACCCTACATCACAATCAGCGAATCAGAGACTGAAATGCTGGACATTCAACAAGACGCACAAGCTAAACTTCACGTACCGTTGGTTGGTACACATGAATGCCGGGGAGGTCAACAACCTGAAATTGTATCGATCTATACTCTAGCTTTGGAAGGTTACTGCGCTCAAAGTAGCGATCGATTGGTCCGGTGAAAAATATTGTATTGTGCGATCGCTGCGAGTAGCGTTCTTGAATCGACCGCGGTATTTCTTGGAAAAAGTCTGCATCGAGACAAACATCAATGTGCTCGTCGCTCAGCATGCGACGGACAAGATCTGTGTACCCTCCAATAGGCATTCCTTGGAATTGATCGTGTGGGAAGTATCTGGTGTCGAAACCAACCTGAACTGGTATTCGATTCAAGACTGAAGCATTCAGCCATGACGCTTCTCGAGCCCACTGTTTCTTCGTGTATTCACGGAAAATTTTGTCAAACAAAACTTCACCAACGCGCGACTTTGCAGCTGACTCTCCGGTAATGTTTGTTCCAGGCGAGTCCAAGTCTAGGCGGGGGAGTGGGACACGATTGACGGCCAACCACTGCGACATATCGTCTGCGTTCCGTAGTCTCTCATCGAGCAAGGAGTTGATCGTGACAACATTGACAGGAATGGGCACCAGTTTTCTAAACAATCACAGTCCATGTGGAGTCACATGCACACAAACGTCAATTTTGAACGACTGCATACGATGCTCCACGGGGAAGGTACCTACCTGTCGACGTGGCCAACAACGCGGTGTTCGTAGTGCTCCCAGTCGGCAAATTGGCGAACGTAGCTCCATGCCTTCGTCGACTTAGTGTGGAACAAGTGAGGCCCATATTGCGAAATGCGGATTCCAAAGCGGTTTACAAAGTCATACCTGAGTAAAACATACAGCATGAGAAAAGACAAAGGGATACAATTATGTGCTACGCATTCGTACGTGTTGCCAGCAGCGTGGTTGCGCCGCTCCAGTACCAGCACTTTTCGCTTGAGCACTGCAGCTACATGTTGAGCGACAACAGCGCCAGAAAGACCAGCTCCAACTACCACCACATCATAGTCAAATAGGTTGACTCGAATTGGCTGGGTGGAGCTGTTGCAGCCAATGAAGTGAGGAGCTTCGTCGCTGCGAACATCGGAAACACCCGTCGTGCAGACGCTTGACTGAGTCAGCACCCACAACATAATCCAACCAAACAACGATTTCATGCTGCCTTGGTTCACACAAATTCTAGCGCTGCAATCGTTGCCATCTACAATGTTTGCTCGCCTTGTACCGATCGAAATGATGATGTCTCTTTTTGTGTCGAAAAGAGTTTTCACAAAAATGGACTCCGCGATGCCTCCGTACGTCACATTGCGCTTTAAGCAAGGGACATGCAGTATTGGTCGACACGCACTATTTCGAGGTAATCAAAGCAGCAAATTGTAACAGCGCGTGGGCGTCGATATCCGTGAGGTCAGACGTACGTTTCTGACGCCAAGGAGGTCGTATTTGTCCACAAAAAAGGCACCCCCACGCCAAAGTTTCGATCGTTCTCAAGTGGCGCCACACACTGAAACGACCATCCGGCCATCCGTCCAGTTTGGGACCACAACGAGCCGACACCCATCAATATTCTCTGGCGTTCTGTTCGGTCACACACACACACACACACACACGCACCATCAATGACGCCAGGCAGCAAACTATTGTGTGCTGGCGTGACTCGTGACTGTGATTCGCCTGACTGGGACTGGTCGGCCGACTTCGTGTCAGTTTGGTGTTGTTGTTCGTCGTCCGTCTGGGATGGCCATCCGAACGGCCATCCAAACGTCCAAACAGCTGTCGCAACCTCGCAACGGTTGACAACGGATCAATACAGTTATTCTAAATACCGAGGACTACACAAATGGTACTTTGTACCAAAACAACGTAATAGACTAAGAGAGGCTGGCGCCCCACCAGAATCGGGTACATGTGGCATTCGGCATTCGGCATCGTAGCTGTCAGTCGGAAAGCTGACCCCTTGCTTCATTGACAATCCTCCAACTGACCACATTGCCGAGAATACATTTTGCATTGTTGTCTTCCCTCTCAACAAGCGTCGCTTACAATACTTGACTTACTACTTACATTTTACGCTGTGTACTGCTTGCCGTGAACACCTACTTTTATGGTAAGACTATGGCCATATCCATTGTCGCGCATCTCAACGTCGAAGTTCTACCAGAGTCTATGCCATGTCTCTAATTGTACCGCTAGCAACAAAAAATGGGCTCCGAAAGCTAAGCAAAGAGCTCAATGATAACTCGTAGAAACAATGTTTCCATCACTGTCCAATGATCGCTGTCAGTTTTTGTCTGGTGTCGAGTCCTCGGAGCCAGCTGTAAGGAGATGCAGCTGCGGAATACCATTGAGTGCAACAAACTCACGAATCAGTCGGCTGTAGTCAGTGTGCGCTTCAAGCGTGCCAACGTTGCAGCGCTGCCCCGACAGCTGCAACGAATTTGCACTGGGATGATGAAGCCGGAAACGGTCAGGCGTCCAAGAGCTGTCAAGAAGGGAAGCCAAAACGTCGTTGTCGACACTAAACCGTAAGCATCGAACTGTCGTGTCGTCAAAATTCGGAATCGTGCCATCGATGCTCTCTCCGAACAAAGCTGGGGCAGAAAACACGAACAGGTCTGTCCCACAACCGGGGTGCCACGACTCTTGTTGGCTATATGTGTCGACTGCCATCGCAGTGAGGCTTGCCAGGGCACCCGCTTGGCTATGTCCAGCAACAGACACTTGCACGTTCACATGATGACCAGGGTTTTGGTCCGTAACTACTCTACGGGTTTTCTCTATATGCTGCACTATCTGAGGCCAAATTCTCTTAAAACGTCGATAATAGCCGGTATGCACACGAAGACCTGCTGGAAGAGGATTGTCATCTGGGATTTCCCGGAACAACGTCCTGTAAAATGAAAGCTCGCCCTTGACAAAACATAGCAACCTGTCGCGGAAGTTACTTGAAGTCGCACTGCTCGGTGAAACCGGTGTAGACTTGGTGGTGGTTTTCGCGATATGAATGTTGGTAACCAACCAGTCCGCAGCCCATTCCAGGGTTGGCCACCATTCCAGGATTGGCCATCCAATCAGCGCCTTACTTCCTTGAAATACAATGGTAACATCCATGTCAATCACAATTTTGTCGCTCGCCGTGTTGGTTTCTGTACCCCGTGTCACTCTTCGCGGCAATAACTTGTATCCAATTGCAACTGCGTGAGGATGGAGTGGTGATTCTATGACGCAACCAAACTTGCCAATTTCGTCACGTATTGCATGCGACGTTGGAAGTCCTGCAAAGTCCTCAATACTGTATCCCGCCTCAGCAAGGTAAGCTGCCCTCAGAAGAGACCTCTGGAGGGTGTGCCACGCGTCAGTTGCATTCTTTTGTATCTCATCGCGTTTCTCAAGCATCTTGAACTGATCACGGCTGCCTCTGCCTTTGCGCGAACTCCAGATCCAACGAAACGGCCACTGGGATGTTGTCTTCATTAATTTGTCGCGCGATTCCTTGGCTGACGCTAAAATCGCCCATGCGTTGGCATTGAGGCCGGCAGTTGTTCCCTCCATAACCTCCAACCAATGCCTGCGTTCCGGCAATGCTTGTTCATTCGATGTCCGTAAACAAGCATTGGTGACAGACCCCACACGGGCTTCACGCAAGTCCTTGAGCGTGAGTTTGCTTTTGTCGAGCTTGTCAAACGACTCCATGGTGTGCACGAAATACGTCGAATTTTTCAGGTCGCGGTATTTCACTGGTGCCTGCTTGGCTGCTTCACCACAAGTTTCGTCGTACCAATCGATCGATGTCTTCACTGCGTACTCCGCGTTCATCTCTTTATAGTGAGCATACACCACGTAAGCAGTAGTTCCCAAAGCTGCTGCGATCTTTTTGCGATGATTTGCCAACATGCCGATGAGTTTGTGTCTGGATGACTTCGTGACAGAATCTGTCTCCTTGCTCACAACAAGTAATCAAAGTGCCTGCTTTTTGTCCTCACTGACAATCCACACCCGTCGACTGTGGTGTCCGGTGGATAACAATCACCGCGTTTGTTGAGACACGAAGTACTGTGAAGAATAAATGCAAATACTGCACCATCCAGAACAATTACTTTTCTCCTCGTTTGTTTTGTATCTGCAGGCGAGGCTTGAGCGTGACGGTGCCAGCTGTTTCGGCGGTATCGAGACACAGTTGAATGCTTCCCCGTTCGAACGGAAGCCGGCCCGCACAACTGAGCTTCGCCCACTCCCACCCCTCCACGTTTGTTACTGCCACCAGGCAACCAGTAATTATTTCTATATCCCACTTGATCACGTGACCTCGATCAAAAGTGTGAATACAGAAAGACAGAAAGTGCAGTCTGAGATGCGAGCGACTTCGTACGTTCTCGTGCGCATGCGACGAGTGGGGCTCCAGGTGCAATTGCCTACGACTGGCGACGAGGTGCAACACCTGATCTGTCTTCTGGAGGATGCGTCCACACTCCAACCTCAAACCTAAACTCAAAGAAGTGGAGGGAGGGGAGGTGGAAAGGCAGCCTCTTGCCTCTTGCTCAGTCGCCGTTCGTCCGACAACACGAACAGCAACAACACATCATCAACCTTCAAATTCAAATTTCGCGGACTGACTGAAGGCAGACAGTGGTCTGCACGGACGGAGGGAAGGTCGCAGTAGGCGTACAGCCGGTGAGGGTGAGTTGCTTCACTGAATTGGGGTGAGTGGCGGTGAGAACACATAAATGCCCTTTCCATATTCAAAACACTGAAAACATTAATACTGGGTACTCCACATAAGTACTCAGTACTGTAAGTATGGCAATAGAATCATATTTGGCGGCGGATGTCACGATGTTGTCACGTTGTCACGATGACGTCGTCGTGACGTTGTTTGTGGAGGAGGTTACGGGCAACGGCAGGACGATCGATGGCTCTCTGCTGCTGCTCTTTCTTCTCCTTGGCGTCGCGATGCTACGTGACGCGGACGACAAAGATGAAAACGGTGGTCGGCGTGGGTACGGACGTACTGACTGGTGGAACGAAACGTAGGACAGGCAGTAGCAGTCGGCTGCAGCGAGGGTTGACGGACGTGATATCAGGCGGATGGACGGATGGTGCGAAAAGTGCATGCATGCGTGGAAGGTCTTTGCAAACTGCGTCGCGCAAGTTAGAACTCGAAGCAGAGTTGGAGTCAAAACAAATGTCGCGCACAGCTATTGTAGTTGAGTTTGGGAATCTTTGTTGAAATCTGTCATTTATTCAATTTGATTCCAGTTCTTTACAATTTTAAAACATGGCTGACGTGGCGCGCGGGGCCGAAAGCTCAGAAACTGCAACGTCGCCTTCCGTATCAGTCACCGACTTCTTCGACACTCACCCCCCGCCCACAGATCTGGACAAGGATCAAAATGCAGTGACCAAGTTTATTAAGTCTGCACCACCTGATGCAAGAATAGTATGTGTCACGTCTGGGGGCACAACGGTTCCGCTTGAACGAAACACGGTCCGGTTCATTGACAACTTCAGCACTGGGACGCGAGGAGCCGCCTCCGTGGAACGCTTTTTAGCGAAGGGATACTATGTAATTTTCTTGTCACGTCGGCGCTCAGTCCAACCGTTCGTGAGACATTTCGACATCATGACAGATCCCGATGGATTTCTGGATGGGATTGGTCAATCTCTCGCGATCCAGGACGGGGGATCCGCCGGACGGCACAACCACGACCCAAAACTGCCGAAGCTCAGCCGCGCTCTGAAGCTGTGGCAAGAAGTTCGCGAGAAGAACCGCTTCCTCCGGGTGGACTTCACAACGGTCGACGAATACATACACAAACTTAGAATGATCTCACGGCAACTTGACAATGTAGGGAACAATGCCATGCTGTATTTCGCCGCCGCAGTGAGCGACTTCTTCGTTCCACGAACTGAGATGGCTCAACATAAGATGCAGTCGTCTGCCGGACCTCCAACAATTCGGTTGTGGGGTGTGCCGAAGTGCCTTCGAGTTCTCCGCGACGAATGGTAAGCAGTGTAGCCTATTGGTTTTGCGCGCAGACGCACGGTGACATGTTTGCTTGTGCGCAGGTGTCCCAATGCGTTCACAGTTAGTTTCAAGTTAGAGACCGATGAGAAGCTGCTGATACCAAAGGCGTTGGGTGCGATAAAAAAATATGGAATTCACTGCGTCGTTGCAAACCTGCTTCAAACACGATACGATACAGCTGTGCTGGTCACGGGTAAGCCGTCAAAGTGGTCCAATGCACGACGCCGCTCTTTGAACGTATGTAAATCACCTCATAGGTCCTGACGAAACGTCACAGCAAGTTGGTCTCCGGCGCGCTACGCAAGGTGCTGACGTCGAATCTGGAACGATCGAAGGTACACCTGTGATAGAGGATCCGATGATCACGCAGTTAGTCGTGCTCCACACGAAGCACATAGATAAAAGGTTGTAAATTTGTAAATCCAAACGTTGTTGTTAAATTTTTGTTTATCAAAAAATGCTGTAGTAAAAAAAACACACAATGCTGGCAAGGATTTCAGCGAAGAAAGTTATTGGGGGAAATGCCTGGCAAGAATGTCTCTTGCGAGGCCAATGACCTGGCTTGCATCCTGTCAACACAAAGTGCTGTTTAAAAGGCGTCGTCAACAACCGTAGCGAGAAAAGAAAAACACTTACCGTTGGCACTGCGGGGAAAGGTTTGGAAACGTTTCGTGTCCACGACACCTCGAAATTCTGGATATCCAGGTCGAATTTCTGTTGATCGAACGGTGAGTGCTGCTCAATGGAATCAACAAGTCCTTTGAACCATAACGTCCATCGTTCGAAGTAAAAGGACGAAACCAGACCACCCCACAACCGATACGAGTACTCGTGCAGCATAGATCGCTCTGGACCCCACAGGGTTACCAGAGTCCGGGCATTCCATTCAAGTGTGTCGGCCTCTGACTCCAGACCGAAGAAACAGGATGGAAACTGGCCCATATTGGGATCGAAGCAACAACCTTGGTCGGCACATTGTTCCTAGGTCAAACCAAAATAAACAACGTCAAGGACTTGCGTTGTACGACAACAGCACGACCACAGAACATACCTCCCCAATTCCAGGGTACCCGCAGTTCAGGCGAGTGTAAGGGTCAATGACGCTTCGGTTGCTGCAATCAAAACACGTTGGGTGCGAGGTCACAGCGAGATCGAATCAACACACGTTTCCGAGTCGACGCACCAAGCCTCAGACGGATAGTCACTGAAGCTCAATGTCTCGGTGCTTGCGTTGGTTGCAGTGGCGCGCGCAGACGAAATCCATTGCCCTACAATCGCGCTTCATTCGTCAACACGGCAAAAGTTGTTGGACTTGATGAACAACGCATGAAGTACGCACCAATAATCCGCTGGTTCTGAGTGGCTGCCAAACTGTCAACGTCTGAGACAACACTTAAGAACTGCTCACTGAGGGACTCCAAGGCCGACAAGTTGGCAGTATTAAAAGCGGATACTGCTTGTGTGTGGAGATCCAGGGCAAGGTTGGACAATACTTGGGTTCCAATATCTGCTATATCATGCAGAAATGTCCCTTTCTTCATGAGCGTTGCACTAGAATTCGCTCCATTTACCAGCGAACGCCACACTTCGACCAAGACCGTTGGATCGTAATACAGATCTGTTCTATCACAGCAGGAGACTTGGGGGATGCTCATTGCAGGGCGCGCGGCTACGATACTCCCACTGGGACCCTAACCAGAACCAATCCAATGTCACACAACACTCGAAGGAGGGCAGGGGATGCTACGGTTTCACCTGTTGCGGACGTGTGCAACTGTATGGGCCTTGTGCCACCATTGTGTCCCATGCCGATAAGGCGAAAGTGGGTACTGGTTCACCGAATGTGGAATACCTGGTGGTTAATTAACAACGGACATCATGACGAAGGCACCGCTAGACGTCACACAGCCAGAGATGACAACGGTACCTTCGAGTGGCCCAGGCGTTTGTCCAGGAACTGATGTCGAACGAATCGGCAGAAGTCGGGGAACCTGACTGCGTGGACCATGGCAACTCGAACAGCAGATCATACATAATTGGATCAGTCTCAATAGCCTCTGGTGCTGCACCGATTCCAACTAACAGACTGCTACCAGCAGGGGCGGACGCGTTGGCGGCCTATCAGCGAGTGTTGCAGTGAGTGATCCAACCAAGGAGCTTTGAAGATTTGTGCAGACGACTAAAGCGAGGCAAACAAGCTGAGCGAACCAGTTGCACTCACCACAGCATCGGCAAATCCACTCTGTAATTGTGCCGGTCGTCCATACAAACCGGAACGTCCACCAAAATTAAAGATCGTGGAATATATCCACGGGTGCCCAAAAAATGAATCAGATGAATTCCATATTGGCGACACCTTTAACAGCACCACGCGAAAGAAAATGCATTTTAGACCAAACAATGCCACGAAGAGAAACCTTCAGTTCACACACCTCCGCGTATAAGTCAAGAACCATTAGATCGTGTTCACGGTTAGGAACACCGTCCAAGAAGGCTTGAATCTGTGGCTTTTGCCAGAATGATGAATCTGAGTGGAACATCCAGCCCTGTGTGATCCACGTCACGGACTTCTCTTCCGCGTCCTCAGTAGGATCTTCCGCATGCATTCTGCTGGAGTTCAACGCTTGATTGTAGCCGGCTTGAATTGCGGCATGTACAGCAAAAGAAACATTGGAAAGATAATCCAGGTCACTACTTGGCGGAGCAAGTTCATTGTACAAGTCTGCTGTGAAAAAGGGACGTCCATTCCACGCGTCTGGGCCACTGTCACATGTGTACTCCGTGCATAGGACACGAACGAACTCGGTTCCAATAGTGGCAAATGCTTCAGATGCAGGTTCCAAGTAGTGCTACACAACATAAAACCATATTTGGATGATTAATTCTTTGCTCAAATGCAAGGCAAACATGGCCTGACGCTCATACGCACAGTAAAAGAAAACCCGTTCCAACTGGCATTTTTGAAGTCATCCTTCACACAGAGAGTGACACAAGTTAATCAACACTCAACGACGGCGACCTCCGATTTTGGATGAACAAGTACCGGGTAAATTTTTTGCATCGCTGCTGGGACGAATCCAGCAAAAGCAGGGAGTATTGGGTGCATGCCAAACTCCCGTGCCCTTGCCAAGAAGTTGTGCTGCAGGCCCCGGCCACGTTCGATCCAGTCGTCAGCAAGCGGGCCTCCCCACGCATCTAAGTTGCCCATCCAGTGCCAAGGAAGAAACGCGGGTCCGGAAAAAAAGTCGTCGAGATCCTTTCGATCAAGCCCCACCTTTGGGCCAGTGAATGTTTCGCGCCAGGCCCATTCTGTGCCGAGCATCGATAGAGGAGCATTCACACCATGCAACGCCATCCAGTCGAGCTCTCGCTCCCATCGGTCCCAATCCCACCACGGCATGCTGTAGCCGTACGTACACGTGTTGAAGTAGTATCGAAGAGCATTGCCATTGGCTGAGCGGGTTATGGACTGGTTGCGAACGAGCTGGGGAAGTGATGATGGCGGGAGTGCGTCAGCAATGTTATCGCCACCAGTAGCCGTCCAGGATATAGAAGCGTTTGCAACGTGGGCCAAGTAATAGCCGACTCCTGCAGCGATTACGACAGGAGAATTTCCCTCAATATGAATACCACCTGAGATCTTTGCAGAAGGAGATATGGTGTACGTCTTTGTCCATCATTGCAAAGCAGCATTCAGAATTAGACTGTCGTGAAAAAATGACATCGCAAACAATATAGCGTGTAAGCCGGGGGTGCGTTACTTACGTCGCTGGTCGCCTCTACAATTTCAAGATCGAACAGTTTTGCATGCTGAGGTGGGAGTCGTCGATCCAACAGACCATAAACGACTTGCGTGGAAGGATCATTTCGATTGACGGTGGCTAAGACGCATGAGCAGAAACACTGCGCCACCACCGCGGCGAACAACGACATTGGGGCCACGTTGAAAGTCGTTGTCGAACCGTCAAAACTATTAATGCATTCTTGTAATGTGTGCCTGTGATTGCTGCTCTTTTTTTCCAAGGCTTTTCGCCTTGCTCACATATTCAAAAGCAAACGCCTGGCTAGGTCCACAGACTCTGTGTCGTGGATACGTCTCACTGTTGGTGTTACGTCTTCCGTGTTGACACACGACCACAGTGTTGCGTCGCGACGATGATCAATCAAACTCGATACACTTTTTGTTCGGTGCACAGAAAGACAGAGCCCGGCGTGTAGATGCATTGCTTTTCTCCATCCGTATATTGCCTTACGGTACTAGAGCACTCGTAGAGTACGTCACGAACTTCCTGCTCGTGCCATCGAGT
>ENA-OWNT01002733-OWNT01002733.1-seawater-metagenome-genome-assembly--contig:-NODE-2733-length-17771-cov-3.950548_pt1 | contig 17771 bp, 13 predicted proteins | sample MGYA00238136_ERZ651165 | MGnify/ENA primary metagenome ERZ651165 (study PRJEB26861, sample SAMN08777766) | seawater metagenome | isolation source: coastal seawater | place: USA: Florida | collected...
CATTCGAAAAGTACACTTCGATGTGTGGCAACTTGAGCAACTTGAGACTTGAATTGCTGAATCTGTGATATCTAATTTACTGCTTCCTCATTTTATTAACGTCCAGAAGCACCGGTTCGCTGGCTTATGATGTGCCATGGCGTGCTTAATGTTAGGTTGTTGATTGCTTACTACTGTGAGGAGAGAGTTTGCTGGGACCCACCATGTCCCTTTGAAAGCTTGGCTGTGTGTGCGGTCGAACCATCCGCACTGTCTCGCGTTTCATGCGTGCCCTGCAAGTTGTCGATTCCCTGAAACCGCATTTTGCGCGCATTCTCCAACACCGACCCTTGCATGGCAAAGTCACCACCGCTGTCCTTCGTGGGCTGTGAAGCTGCGCCTGTGGACGACAGCACATCGGCCTCGACTTCCTTGAACGACGGTGATGAGGGTTTCGTCTTGAAATTGGACAGGCTACCAAAGTCATTAAGGTGCGTCGCGCCGTACAAAGGAGGTGGTGGCGGCGGCGGGGGAGCAAGCGGTGGCGGCGGGGGATGATGGTATTGCGACGGCACGTAGTGAAAACCTTCGCCACCGTTGGGAAAGTCGAACAGCCCATTGTCCTGAACACCACCCAACTTGTCGCCATTTGATTGCGACGTCGACGACCCAGCTGTGCCAGTATCTGCGCCTTCACCTTTCACGGATTGCTGCTCGAATCGGTACTGCTTCTCAAACTCTGCCAGCTTTTTCCGTAGGGCTTCTTCATCAGCGGTTGCTGCAAAACTCGAAGGCACGGCACTGGGCTTCGAGCGTGGAGTTTTGCTGCTGTCGCCGACACTGTGAGCGCCGCCAAGCTCGTCCAATTCAATGAACGATAACACTTTCTGCTTCAGCGCTGTGAACTGTTGCTCGTACACTTGAAGAAGCTGCAGGGCCTCTGCCAGCTCACTCGGGTTTGCGGGCGGCGGCCGCCTCGCCCGCGTGGGATACGGTTCTTGTTGCACTGCAGATGGCGGCGCACGAGATGGATAATTGAGCCTGGGAAGAGGAGCTGCTGGGATTCCAGTGACAGGTCCGGTATATGCACAGACACATGCTATTAATGTGGCTAAGAAGGAGATGTGCATGCCGTGCAGGGATTTGCACACCAGTGCACGTTAGCTAGGGTTCTGGACGCCGGTCCCAAGTCATGTGTGACTTACATCAGTGTCCCAATTCTGAATCAAGAAAAGGGGCTGCAAAGTAAATTGTCGATAAATGTAGTATGCTGTCGATCATAGCAGCAACACAAAAGATTGCTTATGCTGTGCATCTTTTGCTTGTGCTGACAAACTGGCCACAGCTCTAGTTCTCACTATTGTCGACATCTTCTTGTCGCGAAATTGCCCGCGCCAACTGCGTCCCACATAGTCTGGATGGCCAACTGTTGCACCCCTTCGGAGCAATATCAGCTGGCAACTTTCTTATCTCGGTCGATGCTCAGCAGGTCGGTCGCCATACACGGCAGGGTGGACGACGCCAACAACGACGAAGGAGAAGGGAACTATTCCACGACGTGGTGCTGGCTTCTTGCTGTCAGTCAGTCCACGCACTTTCCTATCGTTACAACGCCAACACTGTGCCGTCCCGCACCGTTTTGCACGTCTTGTACTCCATTTTACGCTGTGTTTAGAACGCTGCTCAGTCTGCTCATCGGCACTGTGGCGATTCAACGGACGAAACGAAGCTGTCATCGAGGCGGCAAAGCGCGTCCATTGATTCCATCCACCACACTACAACGACGACGACGACCGACCGACGACGACAACGCCACGGACGACAACGACGACGATGAACAAAACAACGAACGAACGCCAGCACAACTTTGTGGCTGATGGCGATTGCAATGGTACAAACAGTACGGACTATGTTTGTATAGTGTCTGACAGTGCACTTCAAAATGGTACTATTCTGAAACAGAGTACATTGAAAAGTTGTATTGATGAATGTGAAATCCGAAATCCCCGAAATCCCAAATGCAGTGAGCTGTGAGTGAGTGAGTGAGCTGTGAGTGGGTGACTGTGAGTGAGTGACGGTGTCTGTGGTGGATGGATGGATGGATGGATACTTTTGGATTGAAAGTTGAAGGAAGACTTTTGACGTCGACTTTTCGGTTTGGTTTGGGGCTTCCACGACGACTTTGGACTTGCCGGCGACCTGTTTGTTGGACGTCGCTTCCTCCTCCGCCTCCATTGACTTTGGCTCTTCGGCTGTTTGGCTTTGGTGGCGTTGGTGAGTTTGGTGGCGTTGGTGATGTTGTTGGCTTTTAGCTTTGTTGGTTGACGAGTAGCGAGTAACGACTGGCAACTGGCCACGTACGTAAATTCTGGACACCCTGACGCCTGGAAGTGATTCCCGACGGCTTTGACGGTGGCTTCAAGTGACTTCTCCACGACTTGGCGTGACTCCTTGACGACTTGGCGTGCCTGTTGGCGACTCTAGGTGACTTCTTGACAACCCGAAATAACTTGACGGTTTGTCGACGAAGACTTGACGACTTGCAGCCAGAGATCGAAAATAGGCTTATGATTCGTTGCTTTTGTCGTTTTGTGTTTGAAAATTTTCTCTGGAACCAAAGCATGTGAATAACAAAGAGGTGGGAACGGCGCCATGGATTGGCCGTGCCACCAGGTTTGCCACGCGCACGACTGGCGTTGGTGGCGACTGTGACGTTTTGTGAAGACCGCAGCCGGCAATCAATGCCTGGCCGCGTTGCGAGAGGCATGACTGCTCGCACTTATTTGGCGGTGGTCATTGCTTCTGTGTGCACATTTGTGTGTGGAGATGCACTGAGAATAGGAAATGGAGTGTTGGGCCACTTGGATGTTGGACACTCAGCTCAAATTACCTTGCAGCGGACTGATCACAGCTTAAATCAGGCCGCTCACATTCGTCAGTTGCAGATCGAGGCTGTGTCGCGAGCCCGTGTTGGCACGCTTCACTCGGTGTATGCGAATATGTCTCTCGACAACAGCTTTGCTGCTGCAGCTCTAGCAGACGTCATTGACTTGGTGTTACTCCGATTAGGAAGCTTCTCCAGTGACGTTTCTCAACATTCCACCCTACCGCTAACGGCCATTCTGCAGGATGAAGTTCAACGTACAGCCCAATTGCTGGAGGTCCAGTCAAAGAAGGGCATCTTAGACCGAATGAAGCTCGAATCAGAGTGTAGGGCTTTAAATGCTTCGCACGCACGGCGTCAGCGCGACATACAGACGCAACTACACGCTTTGCAAAATGCACCAGGAAACTCCAGCGAAGTCGATCGCTTGCAGGAATTGCGAAACCTCGCTCAGCAAGTTGACGAGGCCAAGCACAAATATCACCGACGCATCGTTTCCGGCCTTGGGACTGCCGTCGAAGCATTGCAGCAGAGGCACGCGGATGCCGTGATTCATTCAAAGCGCACGCTACACGACAGCAACGCAAAACCCGACGATGCTCTGAGCAACCACCTTGATTTGCTTGAGGACCCATTGGGCGAACTCCTCGCGAGGCATGTCATGCTTGCCTCCTATACCACTCAACAACCGCCAAACAACGCTGGACTTAACACCGCCACGAAGTTTGCGGACTCCGACACTGATGTGGCGCTTATATCACAGCTGGAGCGGGCGTCCAAGCTTGACTCGGTTCGCCATATGCAAGACTTAGAGTCTTGCACTTTCAGACTCAATTCGATTGGCAACACGTCAACGCGCCTACAGCAACGGCATGATATGTTAGACATTGTGGAAATCGCTCTCAGTGGCAATGCATCTTCAGTGAATACTGCAGGTTCATTTTTTTCCCATGTGCCCGGTCAACAGGACAGCCGCGTGTATGTTCGGCAAGCTGTGGCGCTGGCGTACGTTGCAGAGGCCTTGCGCTCCAACTTTTCCTTCGGCAGATTGCCGAATGCATCGAGTTACCGACTACGCGACACGTACCAGTCCGTCGTGGCACGCTTTGACGTGGGTGGCTTTCGTTTTCGACAGCAGGCTGCGTCGTCTTCGGGAAGTGCCTTTCCTGGCGTGGTCGTGGCAGTTGGCGCCGGGCGCAGTGCAGTGGCAAAAAATGCACCTTCATCAATCATTGATGGATTGGACGTTGTCGCCAACGGTGTTCCACTGGTTCATCCGCAACCAATTCCGAAGCCGGCTGAAAACCTGGATGCTGCTGCGACCGGCCGATATTTGAAGGCAGACGTACCCACAGGTCCTCCACGGCCGCCTCGAGCTCCTGACGCTTCAGGCAGACCTACAAAAAAGGTCCGCCCGGACGTTCTGGACAATGCACCCCGCCCCCATGACACGGACAAATTTACGGCCGCCAAGTTGAGATATATTCCCGTGCCGCGCGCATGCGATGTGGCCGGCCAACCCTGTTATATTGACCCTGACCGCACGCCACCAGTCGATGCATTCGGTCGCGCACAGCGCCGCGGCTCGATCGACAACTCTGGTCTTAACATGATCGACATTCGTGCCAACTGTTCATGGCACGGGGCACTTCAAATTCGTGCCCCAGGTTTAGCGCCACCGACGTCGCATGAACGCTTGAGTGGCGGTGATCACCCAGTAGTATTCGAGACTGTGGAAGACGCCCTTTTAGTCGCCAGCACTGTCACTCCATCAATGGTAGCTCAGACATGTGTTTGTGATGCTGGATACACGGGAGCACGTTGTGCATATTGTGCGGCAGGATACCACAAAATTGTTGTGAGTGCTGCAGATTCACAACACGCCATGGGCTCCAGCGCCGATTCATCACTGAACGCCCTCACGTGTGGGCAGTGTTTAGCCCATGTCGATAGCAATCAACAACTATTTTATTCATTCCCAATTGCGACCAATGCGATGAAAAAGTCAACAGCGATCGAAAACCGCCGGGCGGCACAATCCCCGTCCAAGCGAGCTCACGATGCTGTGGTTCCTTCCCGGGCTCTAGTTAGTGATCCTACCCAACCGGTGGCCAAGGGGATTGACAGGTGCGATCATTGTTTTGGTGCACTGATTTGCCTGGCTGTTACGCGCAGCTTACCCTGTCTCCTATCTGTGCAGTACCGTCTTTGCCCTCGCCCAACCAGTGACTATAGCATCTACACCTGGGCTGGCACAAAGTCGGTTGTTGACACACGTCGACCTCTACATGAGTCCACTGGTGCGTGAATTTGCGTCGTGATGAGTGATTTTCAGCAACCGTGATGCGAGTGGTTGATTGGTTTAGGAGATGACTAAAGCGACATCGGCTTTCGCAAGGAGACGAGGGCGAACGGGCCCAAAGCCGACTCTGGAGATTTTCCGTTCCCGACGCAGCGACATCGCGCATGTTGAAACTGTGCAATGTGCCCACTGTGCGAATGATACAATGTTGGACAAGTCAACCACGATGCCATCGCTACAAACTCGCATTGCTGTAGCAACGCTCTCCACTGCCAATGGAGTCGACCATCCTGGGTGGTACCGGTTCCATGTTCGAGGGGTTGAGTCGCTGAAACAAGCAGGCGATCCTGGTTCAATGCATCGTGTGAGCGTCTCTGAAGGCGACTCGCTCGTGCTGGTTTTGCGAGACGGTAGTGGTGTTCGTTGGCACGCTGGCTTAAAGACGGCCGCGAATGCACAGGCCTGGCAACGGAGAGGCTCAAACCCTGGCGCACCGTGGGAGTTGTTGCAACTGCGCTATCCCCAGAATAGCAATATTGGCGCCGCAAATGATGGTCATTCCGTTGCTCCATCGTTTATGCAGATCACTTCCACAGAGCGTCTGACTGTGAGACACGATCTGGCTGCTCGCGACGATCCGCAAACGCAGCCTCGTGAGGTGGCTGAATGGGCGCCCTCAAACGCTGACGCTGCCGCGCAAGCAAGAGAAGAACACGCAATCGAATCAAGAGACGCCGCGTCGGAGAGCTCCGCAGCCCAAACAACTCCAGCTTCGCTCGATCCCTCCAACGATGAAGGCGATGATTCCAAAACTGAAGGTGCAGCTGCAGCGAGGACAGGACGCACAGCGGGAGCTGCTCAAGCCGAAGAGGCAGCAAAAGCACAGCAACAGCAGCAACAGCAACGCAAGCGTAATTCGGCCACCATTGGCACTACGACCGATGCAGTTGAAGCGTCTACAGAACCGCCGGAAGAAGAGTCCACCCCCGAAGCGGAAATCCCCTCAACCACTGAAGAATTGGAAACAACGCCGGAACCCGAAATCACGGAGTCTAACGAGACCCCTGATGCCGACACGACAGTCGTGCCGCAACAAACGACAAGCGCTGTTGTTGGAGAGGTCAATGGCGAAGAGGATGAGCAGAACGTCAGCGCTGCAGAGTCTGAACAACGTGAAAAGCAAAAGAGGTTTGCTGGAAGTGCACTGCAGGCCATACACGCGTTGGCTGAGTCGCAGGGAACTGCACCACGGAGTGCTAACGCTGTGGACCCGCTCTCTGAAGCGAAGGACAGAGAAAACACGGACGCTATGATTGCTGACGTAGTTGGACGTATGACGGCCAGTGACTTGGTGTGTGCAACCATAGCATCTGGATTGGTGTGATGATATCATATGTTGTAATTAGGGCGTCGTGTTGTTGTAGGCTGGACCTCCAGATTACCAGCCACCACAGGGAGCCGTTTCAGCATTAGATGGCAGTTTGGCCAACGCTACTGGGTCAAACGATCCCACTGACAACGCAACGCAGTCGCACCTTCCGCAGCACATCCTCGACGTCGCGGATTCCGTGAGGAGTGATGTTCTTGTCACTCTCAACCGATCAGCTCTTCCAGCCTCATTGGACGGCCCACTGGCTTTCCCAGACCACGTATTCTATTTAAATGCTCGTGCTGCACTCAGCTACCGTATCGTACTTTGCGGCGTCAAGGACTGAGCGTCTCGCGGTCCCGGAGGAGACGAACCCAATTTGCGGCGTTATTGTCGATAAAGCTTACATACCAACACAGCGCACAAAGCAAGATGCAACAACGCCTTGCTGCTAAACAACTCGTCGTTGGTCCACTTCATTATTTACATCATTTGCCATTGCGCTCGACCAAAGGCTTGCGCACGACGCACATGTACATGGGCGTAAAAATGCCAAGTTCACCGCCACGGTAGCAGCCCTCGCCGCCAGTGAGAAGCATGGTTTGCACTTTGCAGGTGCCAGCAGGTGCCAAACGGAGCAATTCCAGAAGTCGCAGGCCTGACATTCGAAACAACGTCAACAATCAATGGTGCAACCATAGCAGCTGAACGCCAGTGCAGATCTCGATTACCTTTCGTGGTCAACCACTTGCCAATGCCAGTGAACTGGAAACGCTGTGTGAAGATGTTCCATGACGGAGTGAGGGGAGTGTACCATGAAATGTCTCCTGGAAGGGAGTCGAGCGCAACATCCCGAGATTCCAAGACCTCGAATCCCACCGCTGCACGAAAAACACGTTCATTCATGTTAGGGCGATCGTGTAACGCGAACTCTCCACCGACGGTGCGCGGCGAACTTGACAGACCTGACACTGCATCATCAATCTCGGTCGTGCGAGCCATGTCTGGAAGACCATCGCCTTCCTCGATCTGCTTCTTAATCTTGCGGTGCAAGCTGTTGGACGCGTCGTACTTCGGGGTCAAGCACCACTCGTACCTGGCATTTCAACAAGTTGAACAATTTCAATTTCGTGCCATACATCGTGTGATGACAACCTTGCCATCCAACAGCATTGTCGTCAACGTACATGGCCAACACGGATCCTGGCTTCAACACACGATAAATTTCGGAATATACACCTTCGCGCGATGGTGCATGGCACGTCGCCTCAATGGCGTAAGCGCCATCGAAACTGTGGTCAGACAAACATCAAGGTTAGCAAACACAATTCCGAGGAAGCAGGCGAGGCTCTGTCTGCCTTGACAGAGTGGTGCGCCCGAGAAAAGGCGACGTGGCAAAGGCAAGGTCCGCACCTCTCGTCCTCGAATGGAAGTTTCATGAAATCGCCTTGCACAGATCGGCAGCGCGACAGGAGTCCATCTTCAGCAGACAAGCGGTTTCCGCGTTGAACTTGGTATTCATTGAGGGTGATTCCAGTGACGTCGCCTCCAGTAAAAGTGGCAATGTTGCGGTAAGGTCCACCAACCCCGCAACCAACGTCGATGATGCGCTTGCCAGCCATATTCTGCCCAAGCTTGCTTGCGAGGAAGTACTCGTGGCGTTTAATGGATTCTTTGAAGGACTCGTTCTTGCGGCGGGTCGCGAAATGGAAGGACGTGCCCCAGCCAATCTCGTAGAACAAGGTGGCCAACTCGTAGTATGCGTTCACCAACGTAGTGTAGCTTGAGTTGCGCTTTTCAACGCCAGCTTTGTCCCCGTCGGCAATGTAGTCGCTGTCTTTTTGGTGCAAGTCATTGTATCCAGTGATCCATTGGTCGACGTTAATTTTGCGCTTGGCTTCCTGCCCGAGCGTTGTGTTGATGAAACTCATGGCTCGCAAAAGAGGGTTGGTGATGTCAAGCGTCGCAAAGGCGACCGTCACAAGAAATCCAACAACAACCGTCGCGACAAATCCGCCAATTCCGCACGTGTACACGAACAAGGCGGCCACGGCTCCGAGTGCAGCATGGCACGACAAAGTACGCACAGCCGACAGTTTAGACCCGCCGAACGCAGCGCCAGTCTGTGCTGCATCGTGAGCTTTGGAGCCTTTCGTTTGGCGGTTCTTGGTCTTCTTGGAACCAATGCGGGCCGCCGCAGTGACGCGCTGCTTGGCCGCCGCTAGCGACCGCTGCAGGTGGACCGGGTGGTCCATTTCGAGAGACATGTTGAAAGGAGGGGCGGCAATCAAGGCAAAACTTAATACGTCGCACTTTTCAATAGCAAGGAAAAAGAGGAGATTCCGCTAGCAGTTGTTTGACAAAGTTCGAAAAACGAAACAAAATGCTGTTTTCTTGTCAGGGCGCAGAGAATGGGTCGGTCCTCAGCCACAACCACCCTACCAGCGGCGCTGCCCAATCTCCGCCGCTGCTTCTTGCCTTGGCCCACGTCCCCGTAGAAGGTGTCGTGTCGGAAACCGGCAGACGTGGAGATAGAGAGGGAAACTCAACACTTCGACTATGCGTGAACGAACAACAACGAGCACGAAGCAAACACCGAACGAACACTGACCGAACACCGACCGACCAATCGCCAATCGAACGAACAGTCGAACGAACGACCGAAAACGAACAGTGAACAACGAACCAACGAACCAACCAACGAATAGTGAACAGTGAACAGTGAACAGTGAACAAACAAACAGTGCACAGTGCAGTGCAGTGCGCAAACAGCGAGCAGAGAGCAGAGAATGAAATGATTTGACTGACTTGACTGACTGACGTGCGACGTGCTTTGTTGGAGTGCGTGTGTGAGTGCGTGAGTGAGTGACTTTTGAGCGACTGCGGATTGCGGGGTCCAGATTCATTCACAGATTCCAAGATTCCGCTGTGACGCTGTGACGCTGCGACGACGCTGTGGTGCTGTGACCGACCACCGACAGCGACCGACAGCGACAGACAGACAGACAAACAGTGATGTGAGTGACCGACAGACAGCGCATTCACAGTCACAGACAGTGAGTGAGTGGTGAGGGAGTGAGGGAGTGTTCGCTGTCTGTGTACAAGTTGAACCTACGTCTGTGTGTGACTGATGACTGAGTGAGTGAGTGGTGACTGAGAGTTTGATGAGTGAGTGACTGGGTGGTGTGTGAGTGGGTGAGTGACTGGGCGTGAGTGCGGGGGCCACCCAGCCACCACATACCTACAGACACGAATGAATGAATGAACACCATATATGTATTCCCGATTAAGGGTGAGTATTCGCCCTCCTTGAAGTGATCACTTATGTCGTTATTTGGGAATACATGGTTTTCCTGCAGCTGCGTGTAACCAACACAGCACACTCACTCAGTGACCGGCCGGCCGGTCAGTCAGTCTGTCAGTCTGTCAGTCTGTCAATCAGTGGGTTGGGCTGGGCTGGGCTGGGCTGGGCAGGGCCGCGGAGCAGTTTCGCGCAAACAAAGTGAACAGCAGTGAGTGACAGTGAGTGAGTGAGTGGGTGAGAGTGAGTGAGAGGGAGGCCCAACCACCAACCAACCACCAACCACCAACTCACTCACAGTCACTCACTCACTGTGGTTGACTCACTGTTGCTCACTGTGGTGGCGATGTTCTTGTTTTTAGGCCATAGAATGTACAGGCTCGGCTTCGGTCCGGCCGCCGTCTCAGAGCTCTTTTCCGAGTGAACACCGATGTGATCGACAGGCTGAATGATGGATGATAGATGAAAGTCCGCCCTAACAAAGTCGAACGATGACAGTGCTGACTGTGAAAGTGAACGAATCTTTGGTTCTGCGACGACCCTTTGAAGTTCGTGGACTTGGGACGATGTGGCGCCGCGTGTGACTGATGCCAGATGCGTCCTCACTCATGCAATTGATTCCCACAAAGTTGTGTGGTAAAATGCATAGCCACTGTAGGTCTACCCGTTGCGTCTGGCTGGTCTCGAATACTTATAAAATTAGAATGTCGACGTGTTCGATTGCCTAGCCAAGAAAAACTGTCAAATACGAAGGAGCTGGCAGGGTGCAGAACTGACAGGTATCGGAGAGTGCGCCAGTGGTGTGCATCAACACACGTGTAGGCGATCTATGTCGACTTGAAACGCTGGGAGGCAGTCGTGAGTTCGGAGAGCTGCGAGTTCAAATCCTTGATTTCGCTTTCTTGGGCATCACACTGTGCGGCTAACATCTTTGAAAGAGAATCCAGAGCTTGTAGTTTTCGTAATTTGTTCAATAAATACCTAGCAGTGTTCAAAAACGTCATGTTGTAAGGACCGGGAGTCAATAACAACAGAATGTTCTGTGGACGACAAGAACGTACTGGAGCTCCGCCTTCCGTTGTAATATTTTCTTTGTTTTCTGGGACAAATCAATATCTTTGGAGTTTGACTGAAGGATGGTAATTTTCTCAAGCAAAAGTTGGTTCAATGACACGAAAAGCCGTTTAAACTCTTGCGCGACGGACGGACCACCCTCTTCACCGACATTCTTGGCGAATGAGTCCTCAGAATACGGAAAGGCGGGGGGAGGTTGTACCACTTCATCGTTGGTGTCATCCCATTTCCCGAACACACGAATGCGCTTTGTTGGCGGTTTAGGTGGCACTTTTCGTGGATCTTTTCCCGTTCCGTAGTACGGGCGGTACAACTCGTAGGGAGGATCGGGAAACTCCATGATGCTCACTGGTTCATGGCTGTGTTTGACTGTTGAGAGTGCGCACAACAATGACAAACTTCAGAACGATGCAAGAAGTCTGGGCCTGTTGAAAGTTACTTTTGCAAAAATTGCATGTCCAACATCTGACCAACACAGACACTCACGCAGTAGTCGGGCCCTGTTTGATTGAGCACCACAGAGAAGAGCCGCCTTCGCCATATCGCGGTCGACAACAGCGGCAAACGCCACCGCGCCTCCGGTCGACGCAGCCACCACAACCGCACAACGACCACGACGACCACGACCAACAACGACCAACAACGACCAACAACGACCCGACACGACCAACACACCCACATCACAGCCCACAACGCTTTCGTCGCCGCTGTTCGTCGGTCGTCTTTCGTGACAGCTTCACAACAAACAACACAACACAACACACAACACCATCCAACATCCCAACACCCAACAGCGACGCGAACACCATCTCAACGAAGAGGCAGAGAGTCAGTGGTCAGAGCGTCAGAGCAACCCGCACACAGCAACAGCACGGGCAGCGTTGGGCAAGTGGCCGTCGGAGTGAGTGGCTGGCAGTGAAGCCATCGGAATGATTGAGTGGCTTCCGGTCTGCCGTGTTTATGCGTTGTCGTCGGTTGGTCGGTTCGTTATGCCATAGTTCGTTGGTTGGTCGGTTCGTTGGTTCGTTGGTCCGTTGGTCCGTTGGTCCGTTGGTCCGTTGGTCCGTTGGCCCGTTGGATGTCGCTAGTGTAGCAGGTTGGGTACTTGGACGCGTGCTTGGACAGGTGGATGCCTTAGTTGGCCGGTTGTGGGTGGGTGGTTGGATGTTTTTGCATGGAAGTTGTAGCGATGTGGTACACGTTACTTGTGACGTGCGTGAGCTTGCACAAAATAGTAGTGAGCCCAGCAGTGTCATATAGCGTGGCACACGCCGCATTGAGCTGACGCACGAACTACTTTGTCGGCACGCCTGTTTTGCCGGCGTTGTCTTTTTGCTTGTCCTTCAAATTGCGTTGCCCTGTGGAGTCAGCTCCTCTGCAGGCACGTGCACATCACACAGACGACAACACAAAGTGATAATACCGGTGCCCACTGGCGAGTGTGTTTATCACAATTAAATAGCAGAGAAGCATGAGCCCTTTCAGCGTTGCGTGTGTTACATTGCTCTACTTTTGTGCGGGAAGCCTTCAGCGAACTGGCGCACATGCGCTTGGCACTGATGTGTCCGCTGGCAACGGCGCGGAGTCGCGGCTAAGAGGGCGCCAGTTGAAAATTTCAGATGAAGTATGCCAAAAAGTCTGCGAAACGTCAGAAAAGGTCGTGGGCAAGATTGACCTGAGTGGCGCGCTACAAACGAGGAACTGTTTTGGAGCGGATCGTCTGAAGTCATGCTGCATGTGCCTAGAGCAAGGCTACCAATGGCCGTCTGCCAATGGCCGCATAGGTCGCGGCAACCGCACAAACTCGGGTGGTTCGCCACAGCCGGCATTTATGCACGTTTGTATTCCCACAACGCCCCGAATTTTGGACGGCAAGGATATTGACTTTCTTCACATTATGCTCAAGTCTTTGGAGGAACAAGTGCTCGAGCAAGCGGACTCCGGACAAGGGTTCGGCGGGGTACGTTTCCATATCAGCGCAGTCTTTCAGCAAGCAGTCCCTGTCACACATGTGCTCTTGTTAGGTCAATTTGATGGTGTACAACACACGCCCAGGCTCTCACCCAGTTTTCGAGAAAAATCGTGATAATTTTGAGGGCCATGACTTTATCTCCTTCAAGGAAATCTCAAAGACTTTTGTGGATCCGACAGACTTTGAACCAGACAACATGAACAACCCCAAGGACATTCCCGGCGGCGAAGTGAGACACCAAACATTTGACTACATCAACATGCTGTCGGAATGTGCCGCGGGTGGACCATCACCAGATCATGATGAAAGCTTTGTCGTCATTCTTGAGGTACGGGGATGTGCCTCAATTATCTGCTTCAAGGTCATTTTGAGATGAGGATTCTTGTGTGCAAACAGGACGATTTTATCCCTTGTCCTTTTGCCATCGACGAAATGCACCGTGTTCTTGAGCATCTGGATGAATGCAGCGCAAGAGGTGTGGCCGAAACGTGCATGCCAACTTTGGATGCCTCGCGGCACTCAACTTTTCATTTGTGCTGCCGTGCAGGATACAGCAGCATCTCTTTTAGCAAGGGCATGAACGCAATTGCGATTCCGATGAAAAAGGTGCCAAAGCTGGTCAAGTACCTTGAAGACAAAATAACTGTTCTCCCTCCCGATCTCCTTATTTACGCCGCCTGGGACGGCGTTGCCGACGTGCACTACTCCAACGATCTCTTCACTCATCTTGGATGGTTCTCGTCGTTTGAGTTCCGCAACGCTATGAATTTTGGAAAGAAATACAATAAAATGCGAGGAGCAGGTGAAAAGTGCTACACAAAGCGGCAGCGATACACGTACGTCGTGACCCGTACTGAGGCGCGCTCTGGTTTTTCTTCTGAGTTCACATTCACATGCATGCAACAGGGGTGCACACCAGCGGACAATAGGCGGATCCCCTCTGTCGAAGACGCTGTCAGCACACACAAAGAGTGGCGGTAGTGACATGTCGAAGTGCAAAGACTACTCGAGTAGTTTCCAATGGCATCGTCCAGAGAACAACAAAGGCAAGAGTGCTTCGCAGCACGCTCGCTACGATCATTGGCTGGCCCAAGCAAAGGCAGAGCTGCCTGGTGTGGCCCAAAACAATAGAAAATAGATTGTACAGCTTGGTAGAAGACTGTGGAGTCAAGCATAATAGTCCAAACGTTGCACGCCGTCAAGCTTTCTGTTGTGCGTCTTGTTCTCTCTTCTCTCTTTCACAACTCACACTGTACTTGTCACGCCTTTGTCTCACACTGTCAATGCATGGCACGCAATGATTCACATGCGCGATGATTGCAAGCTCTGTGCGACGAGTCCCCCTGAAACCTGAAGCCTGACGAATGAAGCAGGCAACTTGCGTGCGATGTGATGCTGTCTGCCGCCTTCACAACACTTCGTTCGCAAGCTCGCGACTCAAATCTCAAATCTCAAATCTCAAATCTCAGATCTCAGATCTCCAAACCCAAGACCTCTTGAAATCTGAAATCTGCAATCTTGAAATCTTGAAATCTTGAAATCTTGAAATCTTGAAATCTTGAAATCTTGAAATCTCAAATCCAAAATCCAAAGTCCAAAATCTCAAATCTCAAAGCTCAAAGCTCTCTCTCACACACACTTTGGCACTTACGCACTCACAGACCAATAGACACACAAAGGGAAAGGCGCCTTTAGCGATGACAGTACCAAAAGTTCGAAAGTTTAAAGTTTGAAAGTTTATTGAAGGTTTGAAAGTTTTAAAGTTTTGAATTTGGAATTTGAAACTTGAAACTTTCATCATTCTGACTCTGTGTGTGTTTGTGTGTTTGCATTTCCACGAACCCCTCTCAGCGGCTGACCACTGATAACTAACTGACCGCTCGCTGGTCGGTGCGCAGCTGGGCAGCTGGGCCGAATTCCATGACGGTGAGTTGGGCTGGGTTGGTTGGGGTGTTGGTCGCCAACTCACTCAACACTCAAAGCGCCGAGACGTGCGTTGTTCGCGGTTAGTCGTTCGTCATTCATCGTTCGTCGTTTGTCGGAGGAGGTTCGTCGTTCATCGTTCATCGTTCGTTGTTCGTTGTTCGTCTTCGTCGTTCGTCGTTCGTCGTTCGTCGTTCGTCGTTCGTCGTTCGTTGTTCGTCGGAGGCAGTTCGCCGTTCGTCGGAGGAGGTTCGTCGTTCGCCGTTCGTCGTTCGTTGTTCGTCGGAGGCGGTTCGTCGTTCGTCGGAGGAGTTTCGTCGTTCGTCCGAGGAGGGTCGTTGTCCGTCGGAAGAGGTTCGTCGGAGGAGGTTTGTCGTTCGTCGTTCGTCGTTCGTCATTCGTCGTCGGAGGTCAAACATGATACCGCTAAAGAGGTAGGGCATAGACCTCGCGTGATGAGGTCCCCGTGCCACCGCGATGCTTTTTCACCCGCCAAGGGACGTGAGGTCGTCGTAAAGCGTCGTTGGTGTTCGAGCAGCCAAAACGGCGCGGGAATGGGATGGTGCTTCATTGGGCCAACGTCGAGAGACGTGCAGGGTGCAGAACCTACTCCACAGCTCACTGCAGGTGGCACTTGGGTTCTCAAGCTTGACGCGGTGGTGACCCTAAAGAAGTCGACGCTTTTTGGCAAGCCTGTGTGGAATTAACAGTCAGTTTTTCACAAATTGTCGTTCACTGGCACAGTGCCCGCCCGTCGTGCGTGAACAGAGGATGACACACGACGCACAACGCGCGAGCGTCGGCGTGACATAAAAGCGCTCGGCTCTCAGCAAGGCGGTATTTTTTCTGATCGTTGCGCGCATGTCCATGAATCATGGCTTTCGGCGCAAGCGCCACATTGAATCGCCGTCTTCACAGAGGCGAGGTGTCGTTCATAGAAAAAGGAGCATCGCCCAAGCGTCCCCGCCACAGTATTTCAATCCCAATGATGGTGCACTGACAAAAAGGAATCGAACCACTGCAGATGCTGCAACATCAAGCATCCCTCATTTCGGAAACACCAACAACCATGGCAACTCCCATGAACAGTCCCCTGCGGCTCCTACCTCAGCAGGCAACCAACAATTACCTGCCGCCAACCCGCTCGTGTCACCGGTACAAGATTCAATGGCAGGACGCGGGTGGGTAATTACGAATCCCGGGACACTTGCACCTCTGAACGTGTTTGAGCAGCGACGGCGCCTCATTTTACAGCAACAACAGCAGCAGCAATGGCGCCGACAGCAAGAACTGCTGCGTCAACAGATGCAACAAACACTTCAACAATCACCGTGGCTATCCAGCCAAGCTGGTTCGTCTTCCTCGTTGTTGGCGTCCCCACAGTTTGGATCGCCAACCGTCGCCGAAAATCCGCTGGACTTGGATTAAACCAGCGCTGTCTAGCCACAAATAAATAGTACATACCCTAGCCACAAACCACTACCCGGGTAGTTACAAAAGCTCTCGAGTTTGGACAGCGCGCCACAACGACAACACAGAAGGATCTGGTCAGGCGAACACTGTGCCGTAAGGGTAATAAAAATGAAGATCACAGATGAATAATTTAGGGTAGAGTGGTTGGGTCTTGAATGAGAATATAAATACATACGCAGGCAAAATGTTTATTGCATTGCGTAGAGCTGCTGCTGTGGTGCTGGCTGGTGCATCACCTGGCGGTACGCAACTTGCGGCATGTTGGGTCCCAAAGCGGGCTGTTGCTGCAGGTGGGACACGCTGTTCAACAGGTCTTTCAGGCGTGCATTGTCGTTCTTCAATCGAGAATTCTCCAGCATGAGCTCAGCCACCGCTCGGCGATACCGGCAGAATTGAGAGCACTGTTGCGACGGGCCAGGGCCCCCTTGCTGGAAAGGAGCTTGCTGCATAGAGTTGGGCACAGCATGTGACTGTTGTCCTGCCATCATGCCGTACACCTGATTGCTGGTGTTCATCGTGTTGTACGGGGCAGTGTGCATTTGAGGCTGCATCTGCTGTTGCTGAGGTGCCAAGTGTGAGTGCTGTGGTGCCTGAGGAGCACTCTGCAATTCGCCGCGGTTTTGCGGCACTTGGGACATTTGCGGAATTTGCGGGTGCAATTGGGGCTGCGCAAAATTCATTTGCGCAGGGTGCACGGCAATTGGCTGATTCATGGGCACAGTGTTGCCGAAGTTTCCGGTCATCAAGTCAGCTTTCTTTGAGAATGGATAGCCGAAATCAGACTTCCGCTTCGATCCGATTTCCTCAGATTTTGGGGTCATTTTTTTCTTGAAGCACCTAGTGCTGTTTTTGTTTCGCGGGCAACGTTGGCTCTCGTGGGCGTTGATGCAGCGAAGCGCTTTGTGCCACGCGGCACGGTCAGCGGAGAAGACCTTGGTTTCGTACTTGCAGCCGCATCCGTGGATGCAGTAAATTTCCACCAAATCGGTTCCGGGGATTGTGACGACATTGCGCACTTTTTGGCGGCCGCGGCGGCGGCGCTTTGGAGCCGTTGGTGTGTCGCTCTTGTCCTTGGACTTGGACTCATCTTTTTTGACTTCCGCCTTGGAAGCTGTTTCTTGAGACGCTGTCTCCTGCGTTGGAGACGGTACAGCTTTGGCGGTGGGCGCGGCCACGTTGGTTGTGACGGTGGCCGTCGCAGCAACAGTGGAGGTCCCCGTCGCTGGGATTGCCACGGCGGTGGCTGGTGTGCTTTCGTCAGCACTTTGTGCTTTACTCGAAATGTCCGGCGACATACTTGTTTCTGTCGTCGAAGTTGGCGGTGGTGAGATAGGGGAGCTGGAAATTATTTTGGCTTTATTTGTTGTTGTGTACTTTCTACTGTGATGGAAAAACCGGACCCACACGACCCATCGAGTCAGCGTGCGCTCTAAACAGCGCAACAGACGTAAACCCGTGTTCGAGATGGGACACAGCCGGAGTGGCGGCGCGCGC
>ENA-OWNT01002735-OWNT01002735.1-seawater-metagenome-genome-assembly--contig:-NODE-2735-length-17747-cov-4.309281_pt1 | contig 17747 bp, 21 predicted proteins | sample MGYA00238136_ERZ651165 | MGnify/ENA primary metagenome ERZ651165 (study PRJEB26861, sample SAMN08777766) | seawater metagenome | isolation source: coastal seawater | place: USA: Florida | collected...
TGGTAGGTCGCGGTGTCGCGGTGTAGCAGTGTAGCGTTGTCGCAACGTAGCAGCAGAGTCGAGAAGTGAGCGAGTCAGTCAGTGCCAACAAACACTCTTAACTCCGTCTCCAGCCAGGTCCAGGTCAGGTCTCCGAGCACCCACTCACCCACCCACTCTCCCTCTCCCTCTCTCCCTCTGTCTCACACACACACAGCACAACGAACGAATGCACGAACGAACGAACGACTGTGTGACTGTGCGTGCGACTGTGAATGTCAGTGATGAATGAACGAACGAACGAACGATCAATCGATCGATCGATCCTCGCTCCTCGCCTGACGCCACTGCGCCACTGCGCCACTGCGCCACTGAGGCGTTCACGTTGTCCATTTTCCATTTTCCATTTCGCCTCTAACTAAACTCTCCAACACTTTGACGGAAGTCTGAGTATACTTCGTTGACAGTTCCCACTCTACGTTTTCACCACTGTCCTCCCCATGGTGCTGAGTCCACTTCCAGTGGCGTTGAGACCAAGTCCCAAGTGGCTCGTCGAAAACTCAGAAAGCAGCGCAGTAAAAGCCGAAGAAGAATTAACTAAATTAGCCCTCTAAAAATCAATCCGCAAATCTGCAAATCTGCCCAATGGCTGCTAACAATGAATGAATGCACCATACCAGGGTAGTCGAGTCAGAAATCCGCGGCGTCCGTGTGCTCCCATAAAGCCGCATAAATCAGCCAGCCATCAGTCATTCCTCATCCGTCATCAGTCATCAGTCGATCGACAGTCAGTCAGTCAGTCAGTCAGTCAGTCAGTCACTGTGCCGTGCTGTACTCTTCTTCTTCTGCTGCTGCGTTGGAAGGAAGGTTTGGGCTCTCATTCTCAACAACGTTCGAGCGCGGACACTTCGACGAGATAACAAGCGAATGCTTCAGAGGTCGCTCGCATTGCTCTTGCATGGAGCTGTGCCGCTACTACTAAAATAAGAGATGGGAGTACACGTCGGTGTAGGGACGTAGATGAAGTGGGGCAGTGAACTATAGGGAAACTGTTCATTATGAATTCGTAAACGCAGCGCAGTGCTACGATGGGGCTGTTCGTCATGACTCGCGATGTTCGCCATCCATTCATTAATTAACTGCGTGGGACGATTCTCTTCAGTCGTCTTACAATGTCTGTGTGCTTAGCTAGGTCTAAATCTCTAACTAAGTTGTAGCACAAAAATGAAACTAATTCAGTGAAAGGTTTTCAATTGCAAGTTACCTGGGCTTCTGTGTGGGCGATTCTTGCACAATCATCCCCAACTGATTCCGCCATTGCTGAAAACGTATTCTATGTCATCTGTCAGCGCGAAGGAAATCTATCCGGTGCAGTCCGGTGTCGTCGCTGACGTGAAACGGATACGTTTCGCTGACCAAAATACCACATGAAGAAAATAGTTTTTACACACGCAACAACCAAGCCTATGCCTGTTTCCTCTACAGCGTATTGTAGTCGTTGCGTGCTGCCCTACATCGGTAGTTGGAAGTGGCATACGTACTTTGCGGAGCGACCACTGTGTCGTCGTTGGGGCCACAGATGCTTGAACATGTGTTCCGATTTAATTTACGATGGCAGATCACTAATGTTGAGGGCAAAGCACCAACAAAGCAAGACACGTGCAGGTAGCTCACAATGCTTTGTTTTCAGAGCAACACACGTGGTGGGGTTAGTTTACTGTTGAAAAGTTTGGCGCCGAGGGCCGGCACTCACACCAAATTGATTGGCATCCTAGTGCTGTGGGCCTCACGGGTCAATCATGCAGTCTTTGTCGTAGCAGCCGAAGTAGCCTCCGAAAATACCCATTTGCTGAGTGTCACGCTGCACGCGGAAGTAGCCCTCCTCGCCAAAAGTCGTGTTCCATGAGTTGCGGACAAGCCAGTAGTCGATGCCGTCTTCCGTTCCAGCACCGATGATCGCGACTGCGTGGTCCACGTCTCGACTCGTGCAGTTCGTAATGATACCGCCAGTGTAACCGGCGACGCAGGATGCATCAATGCCGATTTGAGCCGGGCCGTACTTCTGCAGAGCTGCCACCATGCGCGTTACATCATTTGGCTCGCCGGGCGCCACGTCTTCCGAGTCCATTCCATGCGGAGAAACGAAGCCCCATCCTTGGATGCTCGCCTCCGAAAAGTCCGTGCTCGCGTTCACCAGACAGGGTGGTGTGCCATCCTTGCGCTCGACACCAGGGCAAGGTGGGCAGGGTGCATACCTGCAGCGATTGCACACAGAGAAAACGACTTAGTCTACGCGCCACGTCAAGACGTTCGAGCAACTAACACTTACGGTGGCGGTCCGGGAAGGTTGCACGTGCCGGGGTATCCATCGTTGGTGCCATCGGGAGCCAATTGCTGCTCTCGATAAAAGTTGCAGGTGCGGTTGTACGGATACGTTTCCTCCGTTTGGTAACGGCCACCGGTGTTGTGCAGGGCCCATGACCACAACACGTCCGCGTTGTCGCCACACGCAGACTCGGGGACGCACGAGACAGTCATCTGCTCACTGAGCTTCACAAGCGGCTTCTTGCCTTGGATTACCATAACAGCTTCCGTGACGGCAGTCATACTGAACGCCCAGCAGGTTCCAAACGGGTGCTGCTGCTGAACAGGAGCGATCGCACCTTCACGTCGCCAGTCGATGTCAACAGGATCCTCCCTCGCCGCGCGCAACTCTTCGTCGGTGAACGTGAGTTTAGAACGCTGGGACGCGGAAACCAGATCGTCTGCAGTCGGGGCATTGTAACAACCACCAACGTGCTGGTCGCTCAGAGCATCCACAGAAAATGTGGCGTATGGGTTGTCTGCGTTACGTTGCTTGACCAATTCAGCGGCACTGCGCGCGTCCGACCATTTGGCTGCAGACAACACGACGGGCAGAGCGGTTGCAACGGCGAGCATGATTGTAAGTATTTGCGCTGGGGGCGAACAGTACGATCAATTCTTCTTTCTCAGATATCTTGAGCCAGCGTTGCGAAAATAGAATTCAAAGAGTCTTTCGAATATACAAATGCGCTCCCCGCGCCAAAGGCGTGAACGAAACTGTTCCCGTGCACATCAGCAATGACGACACCCACTGCGACACCGCGACTGTGACGACCTTGATGAGTATGTTCACCTCCTCGAGTTTTCGGTCCACGTCCGACCATCAATCACATCGTTGAAGACATTCACACGATGTAGTCGTTGCAACACGTGATTGCCATAGTCTATGATGGTAACAATTGTTACGTGCACTGGTCACCGGCAAAGATATGAGACACAAAGTATCACACTCGAGCAGCCGCGTAGCCGAGTGCCACATGAGGTGTCATCGTGATCAACACCGGTCGCCGGTCGAGGAAGCGTTTGGTTCGTTCTTGTCAAATCTGGCGCCATTTTTACAACAAACGTCTGGCCTACCCCAGCGTACCACAGACAGCTTCGTCGTTGGTCGTTCGTCGTTGGTCGTTCGTCGTTCGTCGTAATAGATAGCTGTCGATGGCCGTGGATGATGCTATTAATTAATGCACTCGAGTACAATGCTTGCTGACGGCTCTGAAGGTTGTTGACTTTGCGGTGTTGGTTGGACAGTGTGAAAGGATAGCGCTGCCGCTGCAGTGTTGTCTTGTCGTTGCAGAGCGTCGTCCTCATTGCAGCGATGCCATCCTGATTCAAACCGTCGTTTCATTGCCGGCTTGTGGAGTGGTCAGCAGACCGAGAAGTGGCGAACATACGCCTGGACAGAAATTGTTGGTTTTGGTTGCTTGAAGAAGTTTTTCTTGTATTGCTTTCGGGTTTTGTTTCGTTGCTCAGCCGTTTCTGTACCGAGTTCTTGGGTGGTTCGCGGCGACTTTTACGCTTTGCGACACAATGTGACCCCCTCCCTACGGTGCTTGAGCGCACAGTCGTCAGCATGAGCATCTCGCTCTCCAGCAGCACGGGCGTCAAGTTCAGCTCCAGTGCGCAGGCCGCTGCCGAGAAAGGGATGAGGAAGATTCTGGAACTCCACTCGCGTGAAGAACTTGCAAAGCTTTGCGACGAACTCGGTCTCCCTGACGATGGGTTGCAAAAGGAAGAGATCATCCAGGCAATTTTTAGTGAAGAGCTCAAGTCCGTTGCCGACTATCGCCGTGTAATGTCCCTGATGTGGGAGGGCGTCGTGCTGGAATACCTGATGTCCGAATTTGGGATGCGGGTCAAAAGTTTCAACATTGATCCGAAGCGAGCGGCGATTCGTAAGTGGCAGGAGTCAGCCAAGTCAGACTTAGCCACGCCAGTTGGTAGTTTCGGGCGTATATATGTCCCCATCACCACAAACAGGTTGCAGATTCGTGACTGGACGGACGATGGGAAAGTGGTACGATCAACGATGTGTTTGGGCACGCGTTGCTGATATGGCCAGCCACGTCTCATTGTTCGCTTATGCTTTTCCGCATTTGTATTGCAGGCCCCAGACCCCGTGATTATCGAAGCTCTCAAGGGCATCGAGGATCGCGAAAAGGTACATCGCCTGATATTTTCACGAACTCGGCGTGCGATGTGCACCATTCTCACGGTAATTTACTTGATCCCCAGATCATGAAAGCAATGGAGAAGAACATCACGGCAAATGACTATCGCAGCATATTAAATTTCTTCAAGGTCATCTCGGAGTTGCGAATCAAGGAGGAGGAGCTCCGCAACTACATCATAATGGTACGCCCGCATCGTTTGGAGTTTCGACACCGGGTTCGTTTTCTCGTGCTGACTAGCTGTTCGAACGACGCATAGGACTTGTTCAAGTCCAGGCACCGCGCCCACCTTGCGACTCGGCAAATGCAGGAGACTCATGAGCGTATGGACACGATTGCCAGGAAGCACAACAACTGGGTGAACCGACAAATGCGGGAGAATTCCGCAGCCAAGTCGACCACCGACTGGTTGCAAGAGATTGCGATGGAGACCGCCAGCGAATGCGGGATGTATCGAGATGTGCAAGTGCTCCTCAAGCAGGAAATTTTAGATCTTCAGCAAGACCTTGCACGTGCGAGGGAGACGAGTCGTACTTTTGAAATGGAAACGCACGAGCTTCGCCAGCGCCTGGTTGATAGCCAGCGCGAAAATCAAAAGGTAAAACAGCTTCGCCGTCACTTCCCGTCGACTAGCTGTGGGGCATCTCTAACGTTTGTGATGACCCTGCACAGTTGCGTGACGAGATGGGTGGCTTCCGCGACGGCGTGCGAGAGCACTACGGTGATATGGAAGAGGATTATATCAAGATGAGGGTACGTTTTGCTTTGCTTCGCACTGAAAAGGCTTGACGTGGATGAGATAGAACAATTTGGTAAATTTGGCAATGTATTCCAGGCCGAGCTTAAGCAGTTGAAGTTCGACCACCGCGTTTTGAAGTCGAGATCGTCGCAAGAGCTGGAACGGGTGCGTATTCTGCCATTGCGGAACACATGCGAGGCATTGTCGAGCGTAACCATCGATGTTTGCATGTATTCTCCAGCTTCGCATGACTGTCGAAGAATGTGACCAGCGATTTGGGAAGCCAATAAAGGCCAAAGGTTCAAAGCGAGGCAAGAAAAAAGGAGGCAAAGCCGGAGGAAAGAAGGCAGGCGCAAGGAAGAAGTCCCCTAGCCCCAAGAAGAAGACAGCACCCAAGAAGCTTGCCGCAAAAAGCAATAAAGGTCCGGCTGCTCGCAAAGGCACACCCAAAAAACCCACAACAAAACGCCGATAAACGCTGGGTTTATCGACACGTTTGTGACAATTACGAACTCTACTGAGTATTGTATGCTTCATTTCATTACAACATCCCCGTCAAGTTTCTCGCTTGCGCGAACACTTCGTTGATCCACGTACAAAACGACGCAAAATAACATTCTAAACTCTCGTTAACCGAAAAACGGGGAACTGCATTGGCCTACGGGTTAAGTGGCAGTGTGCACTTGCGATCCAGGCCACTATCTAATCGTGCCAGCCGGCACACTAGCTTACTCGGCTTCATCTAAGTAATCTTGCACTTCTTCGGGTGTGAAATGGACAACCTGGCCTGCATCAGTAACTCGCACAAGCTCAATGTTTGTGTTCGTCAGCTCGCCTACGATTGCACAAACCACGGCCCAGGTGTCAGATCAGACCGTCAGCACAAATACAGTAAAGGGAGTTGAGAAACAAACCGTCGGAACTATCTTTCAGCGTGAGAATGGCAGTGTGAATTGCATCCTCCAGCTCCATGTCGTCATGGTGACGCTTCTCCAAGAAAGTCTTTGCATTCACGAAACCCTTGCCAATTGCTGTGGCCTTCCACTCAAAGTAGGATCCAGATGGATCGATTTGGAAAACTTGAGGACCTTTGTGGTCCACCTATGATGAAACAACGAACACACCGAAGACCCATCGATTACTACAATGACGCCTTGCAACTCAAGAGCACGACAACGCACCCCGCCAAGAATGATGGAGCAACCGAAAGGTCGCACGCCACCTGACTGCGTGTATTCCTGCATGACGCCTGCAATCTTCTGCACGAGGATCATCACTGGAATGTGCTCATTGTAAGAGCTGAAATATTTCGCAGCGGCCTACACGAACACAACATCACCTATAAGGAATACTGGGCGAAGGTCACACCAGAGAGCGTCTTGCGCGGGGGCAGGCTCGTACCTTGCGAGCACCGGCGACGAGCACACGGAAGTCAGGGCCGATACCGGCGTACGTGATGCAAGTGTTGGGTGAAATCGTAGCAATCTTCTGCTGCGTCTGAGGCTCGATCAGGAGGGTCTTGATCGTCTTTTCGACGGCGATGACAACACCGTTCGAAGCCCGGATCCCGACAGCCATCTGGCCCTTTTGCACTGTCTGGAGTGCATACTCAATCTGCAGCAGCTTGCCAGACGGGTTGAAAGTTGTCAACGAAAACGAGTAGCTCATGGTGGAACAGAAGCGTTACAGATGAAAATTCGAGGGTCAACTACGACAGAGCCGAAGAGGTAGCCTGTCAGAACACGTCGTTCTTTGTGTGCATGCGCGGCAAGCGCAACAAGCAAACAAGAACAACACCACACGCAGAAAAGGCACAAAAACGAGGGAGAAAAACAAAACAAGGCGCAACCAACCGGAAAGGAAACATGATGGTTTCCAACGTTGAAGCCATTGCAACAAGAACAACTGACGCGACAACAAACACAACTAGCCGAACCAACACCCAACGCTACAAACTCGACAACCCCTCACCACGACAAGAACGCCAATGTTGACGACCAAGACTGCGACAAAGACCATGGCGACACTGGTACCAACCATCAACGACGATATCGCCAATAACGACCACACTGCCGGAGACGATAGGAGACATCAACAAGCATGGCATCAGCAACGATGACGACACTGATATCACCAACGACAGCGATGACGACGAACGGCGGCGGCGGCGGCGGATTGCATCAGCAACTACGTCCACGAGAAGAAGAGGACGCGACGACGACGACGAATGGGCAACTGTAATCACACGACGACGACGACGACGACAACTGAAAGACTACAGCAAAGCGACGACGACGGCGACTACAAAGCAACAACGACGGCGGCGGCGGCAAACGAACAATGGACGACAAAACAACGACGACGACAACGACAACAACAACAACAAACGACGACAAAGCAACGATGGCGACGACGACGACGACGACGACGACAACAACAACAACAACAACAACAACAAACGACGACAAAGCAACGACGACGACAAAGCAACGACGACGACGACGGCAAAACAACGACGACGACGACGACGAAGTTCGAAGTTCGAAGTTCGAAGTTCGAAGTTCGAAGTTCGATTTGACGACGACGACGACGACGACGACGACGCTGTGACTGCGGTGGCCCACGGACAGCGACTGAGCGACTGTGAGTGACTGTGAGTGAGTGACTGTGAGTGAGTGACTGTGAGTGAGTGACTGTGAGTGATCCTTCGTTCGTTCATTTGTTCATCGAGTTCGATCGCATTCCTTCCCTCTCAGCCACACTGAGTGAGTGAGTGAGTGAGTGAGTGAGTGAGTGAGTGAGTGAGAGCCTCACTCACTCACTCACTCACTCACTCACAGTCACTCATTCACTGTTTGAAATCAATCAATCAATCGAACGACGACGAACGACGACGAACGAACGAACGAACGACGACGAACGACGACGAACGAACGACGAACGAACGAATGAACGACGACGACGGTGGTCGGCGGCGGCGACTGACTGTGGAGTCTCTGTTGTGGACGACTTGACTTCGTCTTTGTGCTGTTGTTGTTGTTGTTGTTGTTGTTGTTGTTGTTGTTGTTGTTGGATGGAGTCTTTGTTGTGGACGACTTTCGTCGCTGTGTCGCTTTGTTGCTTTGTTCTTTGTTCGTTCTGTTCGTTGTCGTCGTCGTTGTTGGCGAAGGGAAGGCTCCCTCTCTTCCGTGCTTCGTCGGAGTCGTCGTTGTGGACGACTTTGCTGTGGTTCTTTCTCATAGAGTGTCCTCTGTTGCGGATGGCTGTCTCCTGCAGAGTTGTGGTATTTGTTGTGAGAATGTCGTTGATAGAGGACTCAGTTTCATGGGCTGCGGGCGGCGTTGGTGGTGGTGCTTTGTGGGCGTAGAATCTGTCTCAGTTGTGGACGAATTTCTTGTTTCCTCGATCGATGTTTTATGCCGCCGTAGTTCGTACGGGGTTCCGGGACCTTCGTACTATTGGTGTTCCAGCTTTCGGCATTGTGTGCTCGTAGATCTAGCAGGAGGTCTGAATAGCAGCACAACATACATGCACTGCATGTTTGACTCGATGCAAACGTGCCTGAAAAGACGCGGCACCCAACCGATGATCCAAAGTCGCAGCGCGAAGTGGCAGTTTCTGCCTGGAAGATTTGTTTTGAGATTTACCGTAGAGGCCATGTCAAAGTATCCCGGGTAGCAGCTGATCTATAATTTATTCGGGATCTCTGGGTGCAAGAGAAACACCAATACATGATAAACGGCGCAAATGTACACAGTTATCGGACATCACACAACTTGCACGTCACGTCATGCTGTCACGTGAAAGCAAGCGAACACACTCATTTTATTGCAATGATTTGATGCAATGATGCAATAATGCAAAACGCAATGTGCGAAAATTTCAAAAGGGAGGGAGATCCCTCTCAGTCATTGCATCAAATCCTGCTCCTTGCAAACTAACTTTGCTTTGCGACGCATTGACGGCACCCTTGTGTGGTGCGCCACGAACAGAATTTCATCAGAGAGCTCGTTCAAAGACCATTTAGAAACGATGTCATGGAGAAAACAGGATAAAATAAAATAATATGCTTAGTTAGAACGTCCACGAATGGAATGCACTGATGGACAATGAGCTACACGAAACGGAGATTGATTCCTTGGATCGCTCGTGCACGCTGTTGAAGAGCTCGCATTGTGTTGTCCCCGTCATCCGGCACGATATTGTTGCGCAAGTCGATGTCTAAAGTAATGGGTGCCTCGCCAACGACGATGCTCTCCAAGAGCGACACTACGTTGGGTAATTGAAGTTGGCACGCTCGGCATGAGATGCGAGGTAAACTGCTTGCATCGCCTGTGGCAGGTTCTGCATTCTGTTCGATCAACGCTTTCACAACATCAAACAAAATTTGTGGCGTTAATGCGGGGTTGTCGTCCAGAACAATGCCGTGCGGCGCACGGCCAGCCTCCAGTGTTGCCGACAACCAACGTCGGAGAAGATTGAATGAGGCCGTGTCTGTAATTGTTTGTGATAGGTCCAATGTGCCAACGACCAAAACAGCCTTGGTCTCAGGCTGTTGGCCGCGGGGCTCGACGCCAAGCTGCGCATCACCATCTTCTTGCGCTCCGAACAATAAATCGTCCAGAGCGGTTACGGACAGCTGGCAGCGTGACAGTTCCAGCCTGGCAAGCAGCGGTCCAGCGTTTTGAGACGCAACACACCATTTCATGAAAGCGGTACCAGCGACGTCATAGCTTGCAAGAGCATCTGTGTGCAGCCCATGGATGCCCATTGATCTTAGAGCGTGGCAGTTAGGAAGGCAGTGCAACAGTCCAGCGAGAAAGGGAGCGAGTGCTTGATGAAGCGGCCAGAACTCTCTCGAACCAATGTTGCATCCCCAGTCCACCCGGAAAACTTGCAGTCTCGCCAAGAAATCGCACCACGACGCAGGAACGGCCAGATCATTTTCAGTGCGTGCATCAGAAGACGAACTGTTCGCTGGCGTCTGCAGACGAGTCCGCAGCGCAGGCACGCACGAAGCGGAGAACCCACACAGCGTGTTCCATTTTGAAGCAGCGACGAACAGAGCCGGCAAACCGTACTCTGCCGAAAAGAGGTTGCCTTCGCACAAGAAGTGTGTCAAATGCTGCCAGCCTCGTAGATCATTTATCGCTGCGTCGGATGCGGTCAACAGCCATTGAGCAGTGCCATCACCCAACATATTGTTTCGAATGTCAAGCACTCTCAAAGTGTCGGCGAACATCAATGCTTCCATCACACACGGGCCATGCCCGTCATGCAGGCCGATATTTGTGAGGCTCACGTCCGCCACAACAGAAAAAGGCGATTGATACACACATTTGGGTCGAGAAATAGTGTGACCTTCCAAATTTTGGTCTTGACTTTTGCACTCCAGCACCGCTGCTGACGGCAAGACGCTTCCGCATGTCCTCCTCGAGGCCGACAGCAGGCGATCGAACACTGAACAAGGGGATGGAGCGCTGAGCGTTTCAGCAGCGAACACGAAATTCGACAAGCACATGTTGCAGCCATCGTGATCGGGCATGTCACACGCGTATCGCAGTCCGTGAGTTTCACGCAAGTGGTTGAGAGCCTGCGAAACAGTGCCGACGACGGAATCGGATGAACTCTTTTCAGGTGTATCGCTGATGCGTAGGGATACAAAATCGCTTGCGTCGGCTGTTGGTGCGTAGCGAAGCTCCAATGTTGCTGGATTTATGCGTACAGAGATCCCGAATAAATTGCGCCATTGATTTTCCAGCAAGCCGGCAAGGTCTATGCATTGATACATGCGTGCGAGCAAGACAGGGACGGTGATATCAGTGGCACAGTCGTAACAACTAATCACCGCACGTACGTGCGACCCAAACGAGACACATAGCAGCCTTGCATTGACGCTGACGCAACTAACCTGCACACGATAATTGCAATTGCCGGCTGACGATTTCGCGGACTGAGCTGAAGTACACGCCGGGAATATCGTGATCCTCTGTCTTGCCCACCCACGGTGGGGCAACCATTTGGTCCAAGAGAATCCACACTGTAATCCCAAAATCACGTCGAAGCGTGCCCGTGCCTTGTGCATCGTCAGCATTATGTCGAGTATCGCACGACGTTTGACTAGGTTGACGTTGAGGCTGTGGGCGACTGCAAACTGCGCTCTTGGTGGCTTGAGGTTGCCGCGACGTTACAAAACGAGTAATTCGGGGAGAAATTCTGCGTTGCCAGCCCTCAACTTGCACGATTGGCTTCGCAGTTACTCTGAAGTTGGTGGTGCGCTTGTGTGACGGGGCGCGCTTTGTTGTGTCGCGGAGTCCTGACATCGAGTGCGTACTTTTAGCGGCGACTGGAGCGTGGAAGACTGCTCGTTGTTGAGGTCTCAATTCACCCCGGGAATCATGCTCGGACACATGAAACGCAAAGTCATTCGAGGTAAATTCTGGTCTGCGCTGAATCGTGCGACGACCTAGAATGGCCGCCAACTCTTCGCCGTCACTGCTGTCGCTGTCATCGCCGTCGCTACTCTGTGGAGATGGACTGCGAGTTCGCAAACTGGTATCGGACTCAACATCGAAAATATTGGCACGCGCACTCACCGCGTGCTTGCGGTGAAAAATCTGCCGGAAATAGTGAGCGAAAACTTGAGAGACAGTGGAAATAAAGTCTTCAAAATTGAGTCGACGCAGCGGCGTTGGAAGACTGTATGAAGCTTGAGTGGACGGTCCGCGTCCACTGGAACCAATCTTCGCTGTGTCACAGTTCACAACACTCAGTAAATGGCGGGGATCGCGAGCCTCCAGCATTCTCTTCGATGGCGCTCGATGATCATTTAAGTCGCTGTTAGCAACAAACGAAGAAGGCAATGCGTCGATCCCAGCCGTGACGCGAGTGACCGCAATCTGCGAACCCACAGTGCCGACAGACTCGGCAGTTCTGAGCGGTTCACCGGTGTAAAACCGAGCTTGCAATGAACTTTGAACAACGTCTAGCTGCGTTTCGATGAACCCGGCAAGGGCCTGAACGGCGTGCTCAGCACGTTGACCGACCGCTGCCGGTCCGTGACTATGGTCGTGATACCAAGGTGCTTCAACGATACGCTGGCATGCGGCGTCAAAACCCTTCACTTGATCGATGTACTGCCGAGCCTGACTGAAACCATCAACACATGCTTCCAACAAAGGGAAGAACCCTGAGTCCAGTTGGACGTTGTAGAGCGCGTCAGAATCCCCTGTCGAATAAACTGTCTGTTCCAGCGCAGGGGTCTCGGCATGCAGCGTGGTGTACAGCGTCACGGCCTGCAGCGAATATGAGGCAGAGTAAGACGGGCATCGAAGGGGCCACACAAGAATTTCTTTTACCTCTGCGGCCGTCAGGTACCGGTAGGCAGCCGATTTGCATTGTTGTACATGCGCCTGCACACGGACGGTAGGCAATTTGCTCACATGCCCGCCGAATTGTGATACGGCAAGATTAGGGCTGTCGAGTGACTTTGAAAGAAGTGGCAACATTTTAGATGTGGCGTCCACAGCCAATTGACGTGCTCGCAGAATTTCCCCCAAGCGGCGGTGGCACGCCGCAGCAACCACAGTAACTCGGCATTCGACGTGGGGGATGTCGAGTTGCTCGTAACGGTCTCGAACATCGGCAAGTGGAACACTCATCCCCGAATTTCTCGCTTGAAAGAAAATATGAACCTATATTCAACAGTTGTTGCGTGAACACGTCTTGCCCAACGACGCATGCGCGACGACAGAAGCAACCACCTTGCAATCTTGAAAGCGGGATAAGAACCGCAGAAAATCGACGCAATTGCGAAGCAACGCCTCGTCTTCCCATATTTCTTCAACATCCGCTGGTGTGCCCGCTGTGACCATGTTGGAAGACGAGAGACACGCCCTTTGCGCGACCATGATTTGCTCCGCACAATCAAGCCACTTCATCATGGCAGAGTGAACACTTGCTTGAGAAGTCTTCGTTGTGGAGCGTCCTTTGCTCAGTCTCTGTGGTATCTGCCTGATAGATCGAATTTCTACTTCAACTTTGCTGTAACTCTGTTCATACTGCTGCATCAGACGGTCTACTTCAGCAACGTGTTTGTCCTGTTTCACAAACTGTGGCTGGCGCTTGGCCACTGCTTCCCGGATGAATTGGTCAATGGATTCTCTCCCGTGTGCAATGTTAGAAGATGTGGCGTCGGCTTCTGCCTCCAAGTGGCTCCGCCGCATTTGCGAGTACAGCCTCTTGATGTTCGAGATAGCGTCTCTTTTATCAGATGTTGCACCCTGGTTCTTACACAGCTGCCACAACACACAAGTCTTTGTTACGCACGGCCTACGTTCACCGCGTCAACGAACATGTGCGTGAAGTACCTCTAATTCGGTGCGAAAGCACAGCACTGCGGCCCTCATCTTGTGTTGCGATTCCAGGCATCGACCCAACACGCCCACGGCCTTCGACACATTCACAGAAGATTGGCCTCCGCCACTTTGAACTCCATACTCATCACCATATGCTTCCGAGTCATGAGTATTATGAGTACGCAGCTCTCGAGAGTTTAGAGACAAGCCTGCGCTCAGCGCTATTCTGGCGCAACGTTCAGCGGCAACGACCTTGCCAAGATGCAAAAATGCGCTGGCAGCATTAACAACCGCCTTGCATGCATCAGAATCCCACAACAACTTGCTGCTTTGCACAGAGTTTTGGCATTCTGGGTGCAGCGACGGATTCAACACAGCGTCGAAATTGTGCAGTGCCAGAATCGCACAATTTCTCCAGGCAATTGGGAGGACGTGGCGCGCGCCCAACGACTCGGACAGCCAATCATAACAGATGCCGAGGTCCAGGTGCACCTTCCTTTGCAACAACGCTAGTTGTCGCAACAGGTTCTGCCAGCCAGCGCGATCATCGCCTGCGCCACCTGCAAGCGATTTCGCCTTGCTTCTGCTGGCATTGCACTCCGACAGAGCTGCTAGGAGAAGTTTGTGCGTGTCACCGTACAAACTCATCGCTGCGCATTGCTGTGCTGAAAGCCACAAGGCATTCGGGCAATCTAGGAGCGTTTCCCGCAATTTTTCGCTGCGTGAAATTGAAGCGTCATCATTTCTGTGCTTCTTCGACGTTGGACGATCGTTCAGGGTCCGTCTTGCCTTGTCCGACACAACGAAGTATCGAAGAAAACACTCGCAGGCCCGTGCATAATCTTCTTGTTCATCGCGGAACCGAAGTCCAACGTCATGCAATACATCACCTGCTTCAATCCACTTGCCCTTCACAATCAAGCCTGCTACTTCGTGGGCCCGTGCCAGCATCGATCCGTGCGTCCAGCACAGTGCGTTGTTGTCGGTGGTAGGTTCCCAGCCCCATACGTGTCGAAAGTCTTCAAGGACAGAACCACCAAACACTTCAAGCTGCATTTGGCGTTCATCGGCTTCCAACGATACACTTTCCCCTTGACTGTTGCCGCGTGATATTGAGCGCTGTTCAACGACACCGCCATCGCCACTGTCCAAGTCGTCTCCTTCATCATCACTGCTGTGCGCACTGTCATCTGCGTCATGTTGTGGATCATAATTCGTCGTCGCGTCATCTTCGTCCGCCTCCTCCTCTTTCGAATGACAGGAGGGGATACTTGCCACGGAGAGCGATTCGATCTTGTGCTGCAAACGCGCCAGTGTTCGTGCGTCACCATGCGTTGCACCGTCGCCGTAATATTCAATGTGCATGATTCGGTTGGCGAAATAATTATGAGCGCAAGTTTGCAACATCTGCAGTGATGCCTTCGCCGTCAAATTCGACGACCGCTGCTCTGTTGTAGTTGAGTACTGAGTGCTTGCCTTTGTCATCGCGGTCTGTAGTGCAGAATAAAGTCAAAGAATGTTATTTGCGCGTGTGTGTGCGTTCTGTCACGCACACGGACCTCAAACGCGTTGGCAACACGATCGGAATTGGAAGAGCTGGGAGTAACAGCTTCAAGAATACTGGCGCGTAGAATACACAACCGCACTTCATCTGCTCCGGAACTCATATGAATAAAATCGTCGAGTACGTTGACAGTCCCCTCAAGTTGACGCGTGGCTTCGGAATCTGCGCCCGATTGCGCGTCCTCGCCATGAAGCCACAAATGCGTTCGATCGGATCTGCGAATAGCAAGATCGTATGATGCACGCTGGTTGTAATACCGGTAGTGGCATTCTGCAAAATCATGCACGAAGTCCATGCAAAATTCAGAGTCATTCATCACATCATTGCGCGCGCGGAGTAGTTGCATTGCAAAATCGAGAGCTTCGAACGCCTGATACAACATACAAACACAAGGGAATTGAGCAACGCAAGTCGGCGCCCTCACGAACACAATTGTGCCTGTCACGCACAATGTTGTAAGGCAGAACGCCGGCGGTGTTCATGGTTTCAGTAAGAAGAGCTCGACAGTCGTTAGTCGACATTGATGTTGTTGGTCTGGGCAGAGTCGCTGCTCGAGCGGCGGATCGCAGTGTAGGCAAGAGTTCGCGCACTTTCGCGACCACAGCCCTTCGCTCCTTCGTGACACGTAAGTTTTGGCGGCAAATGTCCCGTTCATGGTCGCTGCCAACACGGTTCAACCATGATAGAGCCTGAAATGACACAAGAACACTCAGAATTGGCATGCCAGTGGCTCTAAACCAGCCGTCTTGGCAAAGCCAACGAACCTTCCCAAAATACTTTTTGGCGTTGTCAAAGTCCTTATTTCCTAAAAAAGAACAGAACGAACGAAGTCAAACCATTTGGACACACGATTCAAGAGCCACGCAAACTTTGACACCAACCTGGATTTGGCGAGTTCAAATAAAACGTGCCCAGCATATTGCGGGCAGATGCATAACTTTCCTCCACATCTCGGATTGAAATGAATTCAGCGGACTCATCATCTTGACGAAGTTCGTCGAGGAGCGCCTTACTTGCTTTCAAACAGTCGAACAGGTAGAATCTTTGCGCTTCTCGCAAATGGATTTCTCCGAAGAGCCGCCTGCAGCAGCGACGTAGTCAACTTGGGGGCATTGGAACGAACAGATACGGTACGCGCGAAGGGGACTCAGGTTTGTCTTGTGCACTTACGCCAACTCCAAAGAGCACTTTATTTGATGATGCTTGAATTTTCGTGATGTTGCTATTGGCACCTGGTCTCCAAGCAGTCCGCGTGGTCGTCGTGCTTGTGTTGCAGCTACAACGGCTCGAAATATATCTCCCAGCACGGAGTCGACATTTGCTTGCGCAAGCAACAATCTGCGCATGGCGAGCTCGCAATCGACATACCGGTTGCCGTCCACCCATTGGTCATGAAGGGGACGGAAACTAAGGCTGCTGTACATCAGCTATAGAAAATATGGATACAAGTGAGGTCGGAGTGTGCGACGGCGCACGATACAAAATTCAAACTTCAGAGAACAACTTACTTTCACAAAGCGGCGAAGCTGTTGCGACGTTCGCGCAGCATCGACTGACATGAGCTTGTGAATGCCGGGGAGCAGTGCCTTGTATCCAAGATACACTGTGGACTCATTGCCGATAAGTGACTCCGACTTCACAATGGCAGCAAGTGCCATATTGGTGCGCAGGCGTTGCAGTTCAAGGCTGGATAAGAACCAAACTTTTAGTGCCTGAGCGTACTGCGCCAACACTTCTTCGGTGGCGTCAAGTTCAGACACAGCTTGATCCATGGAGGAGGCCGTATGCTCAGCCGACAGCATCGCCATCAACCATTGCGGCGCCTTCACGTTCACTAGCATCGCGATCGCTCGCGCAAGGACGTCCAGTGATGCATCCACGCGGCCAAGCGCCTGCAGACATGATGCTTTGTCACGCAACACCTCTGCGTGGCGGTATGGCAGCAGTGTGCCCCGTGCAGCAGACAGCGCCTGATCAAAAGCTGACACTGCATCACGAAAGTTTCCTTCCTGCTTCAATTTTTCGCCCTCTTTTTCAAAATGGCGGAACTTGTCTTGCTGTGCAGAGCGATGACCTTGCCGCAGGCGGTCAGCACCCTGCGGTGCCTTTGCGTGCCGGGTCCGGTGCGCAGGTTGTGATGGCACCCGCACGGCCGGCTGCTTACCAGGCCCAAACGACCTAGGTCCATGTGTGCCAGGTCGATGCGGCCCTCGGCGAACAATTCGGGGAGCAGCAAGACTTGGTGTGTGAGTTCGAGTAACAGCCACGGACGCGAGAGGTGCGACATGTCCTTTTGTTGAAGCACCAGGCCTGCCTCGAGTACCACTATTTGAGCCAGCTCTCGCAGCGGACCGCGGTGCCGATGATGCGCGGGTCTGAGCCTGAAGCAGCTGCCGTAGCCGCGCACTGGTGGATGGCGTGCTCTTTTTACGTTTGAATCGCTGCCTCATTGTTGTTCGTTTGCCTACGTGGGTGTCCAGCCGTGGGAGAGCAACGGTCGCGAATTGTAGCACGGGGGTCGCCGCTGCCGCATAACTCCTTCCACCGGCACGCCGAGAATTACTGATGTGTCATGC
>ENA-OWNT01002736-OWNT01002736.1-seawater-metagenome-genome-assembly--contig:-NODE-2736-length-17746-cov-5.266059_pt1 | contig 17746 bp, 22 predicted proteins | sample MGYA00238136_ERZ651165 | MGnify/ENA primary metagenome ERZ651165 (study PRJEB26861, sample SAMN08777766) | seawater metagenome | isolation source: coastal seawater | place: USA: Florida | collected...
GTTCGTTGTCGTTGTCGTCGTTCGTCGTCGTCGTCGTCGTCGTCGTCGTCGTCGTCGTCGTCGTCGTCGTCGTTGTCGTTCGTTGTCGCTGGTCGCTGGATTGTTTAATCAACGTTGTTGTCGTGGTCGTTTCGTCGTCGTTCGTCGTCGGTGTTGTGGTAAGATTGCGAACTCAATGCCATTGTCGTCGTCGTTGTGAATGGTTGTGGTTCGATGTCGCCGTCGCCATCGTCGTTCCGCCATCGCTGTGTCGTTGTTTTCTCCAGCAGGTTGTTCGTTGTCGTTGTTACTGTTGTCTTTCGATATCGGTGTCGTCGTCGTCATTGTCGCTGTTGTTCTTTCGTTACCGTCATTCGTTGTGGTGTCGTCATTGTCATCGTCGTTAAAAGGACACGTCATGCCGCCTGCCTGTGCTGCTGCTGGTAGTCAGATGCCTCCTCGTTACCCTCCATCCACAGCTCGTCGCGACCAACACCACCGCTAATTCGAATGGCATCCGCAATAACAACATGCTTGGGAACGTAGAAATCGGCGTGGCACCGCATTACGTTTCATGGGTTTGCGTTGTCATAAAAATTGATTGCTGATGTTTTTACGGCGACTAGCAGGGAATGGCTTGACCCGACCACGACCACAGTATGCTGTCCTCAGGACTTGTGCGATTCGTCATCTCGCAATGTGACTGATTCACTGTGTCACCACCTTGACATAAACCATGCGCGCTACAACGTGCGTGTGCGCTGTCGCACTCGTTTTGCTCAACATAAGTGTCGACCAATGTTTCAGCGCCGTAGCGGGTACTGCTGTATCAGTGGTGCCGGCTGGATATCAAAGATGTAGCAACTTCACTGGCACTTTCATTGTTGGGCTCGGCGACGTGTTTACAACATCATTGGGAAACTATTTGGCTGCGTCAGGCAGTCGTGTGCTACACAATGATTTGCTTGTTCTTCCACTGATGTCAAATGCGTCATCAACCGAGCCTGTCTCGTCTTTTGATTTGGATTGCACTGTTTTGGAGCAGTACGATTTTGTTGTTGCTAATTTCTTGAGCGCGAACGTCACAGAACTGGCGTCACAAGTTCCACGCGCGCGGTTGATGTTTGTTCAACCTGGGGCGGCACAGTGGTGGCATCTAGCATTGGATAAGTACCAGGGCCTCCAAGACCACTTCCATGGACAATTCCTACCCCCAAGTTATCGAGCGATGTTGCAGTTCACCATCTCACAGAATCCACCTGACCAGGCAACTTGGATTAATGCATTTGAAGCTTTAGCCAGAGCCATCGCGAGTCCCATGCTGAGAAATAGATCTACAGTCTTGCACACGATTGGTGATGACGCGTTGCGTGCGACCCCAGCGAATTGTAATGATACAATTTGCTTGCTTGGGAACACGACAAGTTCTTTATCGGCGTTCTTGGCAGAGCAGCGTCATGGCAGCGTGACTGCGAACGTCAGCAGTGCCTCTCTAGGGTATTACACAGATAGGTTCATGGCAAAAGGCCTTGGGCGCGCAAACTTGGCTTGCAACGCAGTGCCGTTGCAATTGCGCGAGCATTTTGCATGGGTAGTTCTCATCGACGGATATGGTTCTCTACCACCTTCGAATTTATCCGCCCTGGTAACAGCAGCAGGAGTTACAGCTGCGAGCATCCGCAACACCGGATCCATTGGACAGCTTGTGGCTCTGATTCAACCAGATTTACCTCAAGTGTTTCGCACGCAATTGCGCCACCACGGGTTTATTTTGCGTGTGGTTGAAACTCTCTCGCTGGCAAATTCGTGGAAGTATCGCCTGAATGATGGGTCGGTGGAATTTCTTCCAAACCTACGCAGTGTGTACTTGAAGAAGATGCACGCAGTTGCCCTGACAGAATTCAAGAGGATAATTTTCATTGATGTACGTGCAGATATGCTTAGGAATGGATGAAAGTGTCGTGGATTGAGGTTAACATGTTGTGTGAACATTCCTGTGCATGTCAGATTGATATTGTTCTCACGAAAAACATCGACTTCTTTTTCACGATGCAACATGGTGACACGTTTCCACTGACGTGGAAGAATTGGTGGTTACAGGTATGAGCCTGCCATGCGTGACATCAAATGCTTTGCATGCCGCAGTGAACATCTCATAGAATGTTCCTTCTTGCCGCAGCGTAACTTCACCTCAAAAGCACGGTTTCCATTCTCATCGCAATTTACTGGCATTAAAGGTGCGAGTGGCTGTAAGTGCTTTGTCCTGACAGCGCCATTCAATTTTGACTCAGTACTATTGCGTGGGTAGGGTATTATTCGCCGATCAACGCTGGATTCTGGGTCGTTGAGCCGAACTGTGACGATTTCTTCGCCATTGTGGACACGTTTGCCGATGGTTTCGATCAACCGAGGTCCCTCTTGGACGCCAATGACAGTTCGACGTGCGTCGAAGGATCGTGCCACACCGGGTACGGGTGGGGCTCATTCGGTAAACAGGCGTATTGTGGCAGTTTGCATTGTGGCATGGGTTGTTGGCACGCCCGAACCATCGACGCAGCGCAAAACAACAGCATGTTAGCTCCCAATGACAGTGTAACCGCGTATCGCGGGTTCAATTTCACGAACTGCCAAGCGGCCAGCGGCAAGTCGCACGATTGGGAGTTTCATGGAGCATCCGCCGACCAAGTGTGTTGGAGTTGTGTTCTGCATTTTGGCCCTGCATTGTTTTGGGATGATGCTGAGATGGCATGTGTTGATGTTGTTGTTTGTTGTAGGGACTCCTTCTTCGGCATTTCATTTTACCTCAAACGTGAGTTGTCGCAACGAAAGCCCTGCTTCGTTCAGCAACGATCACTTCGCCTCATCGCTCTTCGCAATCTGTAGGAGGAGTTACACTGTGCTTCCTATGACGACATTCCAGAGACTTGGGCTGCTGCACTTCGCAGGCGGTTTGTACACTTTCGCATATTCGCTTAGGGGCCATATTGTTGCTTATGTCGTTCACAACCCACTGTGTACAACCTTGCCGTTCTGCTCTAGGTCGGAAGCCTTGGTTGCTGCCTTGTTTTGCAGCGAACTCGCTTCTGCACGCAGAGCTCTGCGTAAACCGAACCAGAGGGGCTTGGCCTCAAACGGACTACAACTTTTGGTGAGTTGGACATGCAAGCATTTGCCTCAACGTCAAACATAACGCAAATAACTGTCACACGTCGGGCACGCAGGTATGCCTTGCAACGGCAAGTGCGTGATAGAATTGAGTCTATCGTACATTATGGGCCTCCAGAACCCACACATAAAGAACAAAGCGCTTCATCAATGTCAGTCAAAGAACGCCTCAAGCAGAAGAAGAAGCAAAGAACGGAGGAAAAACATTCTGTCAGCGAGGTCGCTGTCGAAGATAACGCCGCAAACGAACGTGACAGCGATCCCCATCAGCAAAGCGGCGACGATGAGAACACACGATCGTCAAAACGTACGTCAGCCAAACGCAAGTTGCGCGACCGCTTACTTCAGAAACGTAAGAACCATAGAGTCGTTAAAACGTGGGACTTGATGGTTAGTGCATGCATGGCACTTTCGATGTGTCAGGTCATTGTAATGAAATTCTCAGCACAATGTTGGCCTTGCCTCCTGTTGACAGGCCGACAGATCTTCTCAGTCCAACGTTGATAGCATCCACGTACGCAATTGCCAGCCAGTTGCCACATCCGGCAACATTGTCTGGTGTGCGGTTGACAAACCACATTGCGTGGCCATCGACAACAAAAGTTCAAGTGCATCAACATCACGACTTGCATGGGCATTTTTCTTAGACCCGACAAACCCTGAACTCATCGTCAGAGAGAACAAAGGCGTGTTTCCCGACGAAAAAGGGCCAAATGGAGTTCTAACATGGCCATCGTGGAAGGCGCAAGCGGCAGCGCTCAAAGTCGCATTGGCATCGTTGCAAGAAGTCGCAACATCATTCGATGTGCTTGTGTTGGTACGTCACTTTCAAAGCATCGCACCATCGCAATGCTTAGCTCATAGTTGGCTTTGCATTCTCTGCCAAGGCTCCGATGGGATTGGTGGATCCCAAGTTAAAGGAGCAAATCACTTCGCTCGGAGCAAGTTTGAGAGAGGTCGCAGACTTTGGTGTTGTTCCATCACAGATAATGAATCCCACCAACAGCAGCATCACGAGATCAGTTTGGGGTGGCGCACAGACCGGGAGGGCAGCGATGTCGCGCCGTCAGTTGCATATGCTTCGTTTCACTGAGTATGATCAAATCATCTTCGTCAGTCACCAAATGTATTTCGGGAAAAATATCGATAGCCGCTTGCAGGATTTCGCCGCCAGCAGTTCGTCAGCACAATTCCTTTTTTTGGAGCAGCGCAAAGCTCCGGTGTTTGCTGGCCTGTTCGCCGTCAAACCTTCATGCCAAGCGTACGATGCAATGTGGACCATGGTGCGCGGCCATGTCGAATCTGGCGGTCACGGAACGCGAGGTTGGTCGGACGACACCTCATTTGCAGTGACCGCCAATCATGATGGCTCAAGTAACTATCAAGTTTGGAACTGGGGCTTTCGTGACTCCTTAGGAGCGTCAGGAGCTGCGTACGCGCATTTTGCTTTGGGATTGCCCGAAAGTGCAGCCACACACAACGGGAATTTCAACCTGTCTTCCATGTGCGAAGTCAAAGGAAGAGCCGACACTGTGCTCAATTCGTGGGGACTGATTTATTTCCGCTTAGAGAGCGCTCACCACATGCGTGGACCTTGGACAATGCCATTCGATGAGCCGGAGAAACACATCAAGAATGCCCTGAGGTGGTCCGTAAGGCACTGGTGGGAGCTTCACAGAAGCGTTGAAGCCCATCTTGTACAGCGAGAAACCGGTGTTTCCACATCGCTATTTCAGGATTCTCCCAATACAGCAACAGAGCGACTGGATCGCAAAATCTTCGGGGTTGGGTTGAGCAAAACGGCTACCACTAGTCTTTGTGCAGCGTTGAGAAGAATGGGATACCGTTCCATCCACTACGACCGGTCGTTTGTTCCGCACCTCCACTTTTGGACGCCACAAGATAGCACTGGATCAAACTCTTGTGACGCGGAGGATGCTGCGCTAGCTCAATACGAACGACCTGATTGTCGTGATCTGAAGCGAGAAACTGGACCAGGGACCAATTTGCCGGACTACGCGTTTGACCACCATTACGATGACTGGGACGCTGTGTGTGATCTGCCAACTGCATTCTTCTACCCACAGCTGCTGGAGGCGTACCCGAATGCTTTATTCGTACTCACGGAACGCTCCGAGCAGTCGTGGCTCCGCTCGTTCCAGAAGCACAGTCGGCGGTTTCATCACCGTTGGGGAGGGGCCATGCCCTTCCGTCAACGATGCCTCCACGACCTGGTGTACGGCAGCCACCACGACTCCAACGCAACTTTATGGCTGGAAAAGTTTCGCCATCACAACGCAGAAGTTAAACGCATTATTCCCAGAGATCAATTGTTAGTGATGAACGTTGTTGATGACAGCGACGGCTACACGAAACTGTGCCATTTTCTGAATCGCACGGATGGTCCATGTGAGGTACGACCGTTGATGTTGCGACGTAAACGCGCTTTAATGTTCCGTAGCCCAACTGATTTGGTCTATTTTCCCCTGTGCGTCTGTTGTAGATTGGGCCCATCACTGGAAAACCGGAATTGTTTCCCACGGCGAATGTTGCGCAGCAGCAGCTGGAGCAAAAGGAGACCCCATGGAGAGAAAACTCGGTCTCAGTTCTCACACTGGAGCGTTGCGATCAACACCGTGAAATGCAGGGTCAATTCCGACAGTGGCTGCAAGATCATCCAGCGCCTTCCACCGACGTGGCCGACAATCGATGGCCGACCGAGTTGGCCGAGGACGGTTCACCACTTTTCCGTTTTGCCTGGGTCCTCTTGTTGGACGACCCGTCGTCGGCATTTTGGATGCAGTACATGATGGCGACGCTGGTGACCATTCAAAGTATTTGGGCTACTGGTACCAAGGGCGAGGTGGTCGTGTTGTTGCCCCTGCCACCAATTGCTGTGGGCTTAGGCGCCAATCCGATTCCCGAGGAGGACATCGAGATGCTGCGCAACTTCCGAGGACCCAATGGAGAGTTCGTTCGTCTAGGATTCGTGCGTCCGTTTGCGAAGAATTTGCCAGATGAGCCTCAGTTCATTCCTCGAGTGGCAACGATTTACAGAAACAAAATGTGGACACTAAGCTTGGTGCAATATGCGAGCACAATTTTTATCGACTCTGACATTTTGCTGCGGCGGAACCTTGACCACTTGTTTTTGACCGACCGGTTCACCACGGCCCGCGACAATATTTCGCCACTCAATGCGGCTTTCTGGGTATCGAACCCGTCTTGTCAGGTACGAGATTCGTAGTCATGTGTACTTGTCCCGACATTTCGCTGTGCATTGACAAGGAAACATTTTATTTTACGTTATAGGCTTTGGAAGACTTGAGGGACATTGCATGGGATTCCGGTTTCAACACCGAAACAGGATGGAACCGTTACGGTCCTTTCCCGCACTACAATTCCAAGTTGCGAGAGAAGGGGGAGATGTCCGACTGGGACTTTTACGGTAGTTCTGTCGATCAAGGTGCGTGCTGACATTTCCCGCGGTGTGGGTGCATACGACCTGCAGGTGACAATCACGTTTGTTTGGACAATTCGTTCAGGTCTACTTTATTATTACTACCACTTGGTGCGCCGCGAGGTGCGTTGGCTGAACTCTACGCTCTTGAACCACGAGTGGGTTCACCATTTCGTTGGTCTAGCCAAACCGTGGCTGTCCGACGCCAATGCTACTTCAAGCAATATTACGCAAGAGCGCGGAGGGCACTCTTCCGCCGAGGCGACACGTTGGTGGCACCAGCTCAGGATGCAAGTGTTGCAGGATGAGGTATGGCAGCGCTGCGATGGAATCGAACGCGTCGCCATTGCTCATTTGTGTGTGTTCATGCCTACCCTTTTGATTCAGAGCTTGGACGCAGATTGGGTTCGGCGATACCGTCACACAATGGGCGATCGGTCTCTTCGGGAGCAATTCATCCGGCGTTTCTACAGGAACATTCGGTTCTAGCCACAGATGTTCCAATCACGGCAACAATGGAAGGTGCAATGCTGGTGCTTAGAAGGGGTTTGAGTTACCTTTCTTTGCGTAATTTCCGAAAATTTGCACACATAAATGTACTGTTATTTGTGCTTCCCGTTTTCAGTCCGGCCGTAACCGTCACTGTCGCTGTTGCTACAACACCTGCTCCATCCGCAACAACACATGTTGAATTGCTGGCCTCGGACGCACAGTCTCCTTGCCGTTCGCCAAGACAATCGTTGTCTAGCCACCGTACAGCTTTCAACGCAGAGCTTTCAGTGGTCTGTCGCAATGCACTCAGAAAAGGGGAATTCTGTCGCAAGCGCCAAGTCGGTGTCTGTCAGTTACTGACATCATTCAACTCTGAAAGTATTTGAGTGGCAGTGAATGCGCCACCATCACTGTGCAAGTGACCGCACATGTAAAACACGCAATACCCGTCAGTTGATTGCTGTGCAAGGTAAGCTCTGTTAGCAGCAGTGAGGTGGCAGACTTCGGTTGGAATGAGCCCTGCAAGTGCGCGCAGGCAGTGATGCGGTGTCCATCACCAGATAGATACAGTCGAGGCTCCAGCATCCGGCGGCGTCGGAATCAGCATCAGCATCAGCATCAGCATCAGCATCGGCAATCCGCATCGGCATCAGCATGCATCGGAATCAGAATCAGAGCTCGATTCATCCAAGCGACAGACACACACGCCAATCTGTAGCTCTTGCTCGATCACCGAAATAAGACAAACAAATACCGCTTCGAGATATAACACTCTCCCCATCATCACTACTTAGCACACATACCCACAATCGATAACATCGTATAAAACAGTTTATTACCGACAACAGATAGAACCGAAAAACTGTATAAAGGTAACGCAATGTATCTACGAATAAGACATACAACGTTTTAGAAATGCACCAAATGAATGCAGCTGTCCATCAATCAATCAATCATTCGGTGGTCGTCTGCGCTGCTGCGCTGCTGCGCTGCTGTGAGTGCGCTGCGCTGGTGGTGGTGGGTGGGTGGGCGTCCGGGCGTACATTGTGCACGTGCACTGCGAAGTAGTACTCCCGGGCTGGACTGCATTGCTAAGGCCCGGCCCCACCCTCAGTCCCCCCGTCCCGTCCCATTCACTGTTCACTGTTCATTCACTGCTCGTTCGCTGCATAGTTCGGTTCGTTCGTTCGTTCGTTCGTTCATTCGTTCATTCATTCCTTTGTTCGTTCGTTCGTTCATTTTGTTCCTTCGTTCGTTCATTGCTGGATTCCGCTCCTTCCTTCTTCATGCAGCTTTCTTCTTTGTTTGGGTGTTGTTTGTGGTTGACTGTGATGAGTTGATGCTTCGGTCGTTCCTCCCTTCCTTCCTTTCCTTCCTTCCTTTGTTGTTGTGTGTGTGCACTGCTTGTAGTTAGTTGCAGCCAGCCCGAGTCGTTTGTTCTTCTTCTTCGCTCCACAGAAAGGAATCCTCCCTTCCTTCCTTCCTTCCTTCCTTCATTCTCAGTCACGCGGACGGACAAAGGACAGCTTTATTTATTCCCGACGTGGCGGGTCCCTGTCCTGTCTTCGTTCGCCGTCTCAAGCTCATCAAGCCGGTCAGCTCTCCCGCCCGTCCGCCGGTCCGTCCGTCCGTCCGTCCGTCGGTCACAGCAAAGCACTTTCGCTCGCTCGCTCGTTCGTTCGTTGGTTCGTTCGTTCGTTCGTTCGTTCGTTCGTTTGTGCACTATGATGCGTCCACATCCACATCAACATTCAGCATCAATCATCAATCATCAATCATCATCGACATACATACATACATGCATCAGCATCATTCATTCATTCATTCATTCATTCATTAGCTGTCAGTCAGTCAGTCAGTCGGTCAGTCCTTCGTTGCTTCGTCCGTGCCGCCGCACGCCTTTTTGTTCAGCAACACCGTCCGCAGTTTGCGGACGAGGACGCAGACGAACTCGAGTTGGTTGGAACGTCGTGGGCAGTGCGTCAATGGCCATGCAATGGAGTGCATGATGCCATGCATGGCATTGCCATGGTGGTCGGTGATGCATCACGAATGCAGGACTGACAGACGAACTGACACGCACGCGCACCCGCAAGCGCCACGTGAATGAGTGGTCTGTAACTTCAACTGCGGACTTCGTGTTGCTGGTTGGGGGAGTGTGGCGCTGATTTGTGGCGCGGCGGCCAGTGCGTGTTGCTGACTGGCAATGTGAGACTGAAGGCGACCCACACTTACATGCGCAAACCGCCTATGCACTGGGAAACGGGCAAGGCGCAGTCGCCTTGTTCATCAACACTTGACTGCCGACATAGTTTGTTGTAGCCTCGCCGTGGAAACGTGCAGGTTCACACCAACGTGTGGTGCCGGGCGGGAATGGAAAACGACGGGGCATTGTGGGCATTGTGGGTCCCAAACAACGAAAGGGCGCGAGTTGACTTCGTCTGCGGAGCCAGCACAGTGACACCCCCATTTTGTTTTGCGGCAAAATCTCGTCGAGTTCCGTTTGTTTTTGTATTCTCTGTCATCCACTTGGGGCGTCTACGGCCGCCTCTCCGCACTTGTCCTCCTCGTCCGTCAGCGCGTCTGTCGTCGCCGTCCGGCGCGATGTGGGGCGGTGTGGGCCAGTACCACGCGGCACCACCGATAGTACCCACGCCAGAACAATCGGCACAGCAGCAATCAGTGCCACTGCCACCACAAGTGCCACTGCCACAACCGACAATGCCGCGACCGCAGCCAACGATGCCCTCAGTTGGACATCTCTCAACATACCACTTTGTCAATGGCCTCGTGCCGCATGTCGGCGTGCCGGTGCAAACCGGGTACCTCGCCCGGGAGCAACAGCTGCCCACGACTCAGACCTTGCGCCCGCTCGCCGCCGACGGCAATGTCGCCGCGCAAGCAGGTGGCACAGCACCGGTTTCTTCATTCACATCCACATCACAGTCTCCCGTGGAAACTCAAACTGCCAGCGAGGCGGAGACATCCGTTTCATCTCCGCTGCCTGCCGCTGATACTTCTGCAACGGCGCGGCCTAGTACACAAGCAGGAGCAGCAAGCGCGTCGCCGAGCACATCGACTCGTCGGCTCAAGAGGTTGGGCGGGCAATACATCTTGCCAGAGGAGTTGAAAGCAACTGTGGATGCGCTCGGAGGATACGAAGTAGTCGTGTCGAAGAAATTGTGGCAGGCCGTACGAGAACGCATGCAGTTACCGCACTCCACCAGCAGCGGGTTCGTGCCGCTGTTTTGCCTGGATCAGACCATTTCGTCGTGTTTCGCGTGCTTGTCCTTGATTTGTTTACTTTGCGCTTGTTGTCTTGTGCACTCGGTTCGCTCTGGCTCGTACGACCGACCCGAAAGGTACATTCTGGGACGAACATACGAAGCGTATTTCCTCGGATCCACGAAAGTCAGGTCGAACCGATCCAATGTCAAATCTGAAAAATCTGGGCGAAAACTGAAGCACCGACACCGAGAACATGCGCCGAAGCGAGAACACGCACGCGCAGTCGCGGGGGGTGGAGGCAGCAGCGCCAGCCGCAGCTCTCTGCCACCGCAACGCAGCAACAGAATGCTGATTCCAGAGGTACGCTTTGTTCGTTCTGGCATCCAATTCACGGTTTATATCACTCGGCAACAATTGAAGCGCGCTATTTCTCCCATTTGCTGCCAGGCCCCGACATTCCGACCTACTTGGGAGGAATTCCAAGACCCTTTGAAGTACATGCTGTCGATTCGGCAGGAGGGGTCCAAATATGGCATCTGCCGTGTGGTACCTCCGCTTGGGTGGCGGCCGCCTTTCGCCGTCAATGTCGACGACGACAAGTAAGTGTGCAACTGCTTAGTTTTGTAGTTTTCACCACCGTGTCGCCAGTTTCTCTTATTTTTCTCTTACTTTGCTGCAAATCACCACTTTTAGGTATGCCATTCGGACTCGTGTCCAGCAGATGGCGGATATTGAACTTTGCTCGCGCCAGGTTGGTTTATGCACGGCCGCTGGGCAGATTTCCGTGGTGTACATTTCACAAAAGCCGTTGCGTGCGGTTTGTGCAGTTGCGGCACTTCGTGCTGTGTTTGCGCAGATATCTTTTCGTACACGATCTTATTTCCATTGAGACTCTGAAACGAGGATTGGCTGATACAGTTGACGACACAGTGTTAGTTGACAATCGTTTCTTGTACCGAGCATATTTGTCTGTCGTCGCTGCACGAGCATCGGTAAGTCAAGTTTCGTTGCCACGAGAATGCGTGTCATACTCCATGCGCTGACTGTGCACCTGTTGTTCACGCCCAGGAACACCGAGACAGGAGATTGTGGGCCAGCATCTACGAAGCTCTGGTGCGCAGCCGCGGGCCGACTGCTCCGGACCGGTGTGTGTTGGGATTGCAATTCGATGTTACACCGTGGCCAGAGTCGCTGATTGTTACTGTTGGGGCCATTTGTTCGCAGCTCTGGAGAATTTCGAGAGTGGTACATGAGCTCGCCTCTGGTGCGATTTGCCTCAAAGCGTCGTGAAGAAATCAACGAGGTAGCGCACATCGCCGGTCGCTGCTGCCTGTTTCATTGGCCATGACGCTCACCATTGCATTTTGGGTGGGGTGTGGCAGGTTGCCAGCAATGTCTCTGTCGAGCTCAAAAAGCAACGCGAGGCACGCGAGAAGCAGCTCTTAGCGCATTTGGAACGTGAAGGCCAAATAAATTCTTCGGTATTGGCAGCCAAAAGCGACGACCCAAATTCCGCCATTGGAACGAATTTGGTTGAAGCAGCTGATGACGCAGATGAAGTTGCAGCACCGTCTCTTTTGAGTCAGGCCACAACAGATCGAGTGTTGGCGTATAAATTCCCAGCTTTGGGCAGCGAACATGGCGAGACTGACGCGACCACAAATTCTGAACCGCAACCCTCAACAGCGTCGGACAGTGAGCCGCTGCGATCTCAACAAGATGTGCAAGAGGAAACCACTGCGACTCCGAAGGCAAAAGAACCAGAAGCACCACCGACTCGGCGGCGGTCGTCACGCGGAGCCGCACGGAAGGTACTGCGCTGTGGCAAGGGTATGCAACTGCTCTGTGCGCCATTAAAACCGGATGTCCTCGATTCCGTAGGCCATTCTCCGACTAAAGCAGTGGCAGGCCGATGAAAGTGACGCATCAGCTAGGAATATTGTGAAAAGAGCTCGGTTTTCCCGTCGCCGGGCTGCAGCAAGCGTGTAAGTAGCCTCGACGACCTGTGAGCACTTCCATTGTGTGTTCATGGGGGTTTGCTGTTGGATTCGGTGTTTGCAATCAGCGAAATCAGTGACGAAACTGAGAAGAAGTATCCGTCTAGAGGGTACGCCGTCGGCAATACAAACATTCACTTGGTATGTGGCCCATTGCCGCTGTCTCTAAACTTGCGTCTCGCAACGTGGCAGTTCTAAACGTCGATTCGCGATACAGGCCAGGATATACTTCTTGTCGACCAAGGCAGCATTGGCAGATCCTGTTATCAATCGCTCATTCTACGTCATTGGTCCCAAAGGAGGACCCATTCTCGGTTTGCAATGGCGCTGTTGTGGATATTCACGACTCCCGCCAACCTGACTTGTCCGTCACTTCTATGTTCAGGACTGGTTCGCAAGCGAATTGTTCAAACGCCAGACCCGAGCCAAGGATCGACTGGGTTTGTCGCGGCATCATTGTTTCCCCATACACTAGCCACTGACAATATTTTGGCCAACTCGAATTTGCACATTCCTAGGCGCATGAAAATGACCCGGATGCAGCAAGACACAAACACCGGAGATGCCCTGACGAGCTGGGAGGTGTATTATCCAGACACAAACCGCCACGAACTCAAGACTGACCTCGACTTAAAAATTCTCCTGGTTCGTGCATCTACGTTGAGGTAGTGTCGTGCTATGAGTGGCTATTCAACCGCTTGCTGTTGCTTGTGTGCTGGCTGTCGTGGCAGGCGGCGAGTGCAAGTCCCGAGGACGCTCTCTCACTTCACCGTGAAGGTTTTTGTCAAACTTGCCTGTGCAACGACAACGTGGCACGTCTCGACTTCTTCTGCATGCAGTGCAAGGTATCTGCCGCTTGCACCGTGTTCATTTGCGGGCCTGTCATTGACATTGTCGCTATTCACTTTCAGTCGAAGTACCATGGAATTTGCCTTAGCAAGCCCGAGAAGCGGTTGCCCGACCAACGCCGAAAGTCCAGAAGCCAGGTACATCCGTTTGTTTTCTACTCGAATGTTGTTTGGCCCTGAAAATTAAACTCTAACTATGAAAACCCTCGACAACAAACTGTGTCGGCATCAGGATGTGAAGGCTCGAGAGGCGGATTGGTTCTGCAGTGGATGCTTATCTTCACCGATACCCTCTTTTGGTTTCACCGACAGTGCCACGATGCTGGTCCGCGAGTTCCGCGCACAAGCTAAGGACTTTGAAGCGCAAATTCGTCATGAGATCGCCCGTCGACAAAAATCTGCATCGAATCCGAAGCCGGTGCGTTGCTGTGCGGATACTGCATGTGGGTATGCTTCAGCAGCACCGGCCTTACCTCAGTGGTTGTGTGGTTAGGTAAAACGTGGACGAGGCAAGCGTAAAACTACGCGCGTGCAACCTCCAGTTTCGGACGAGCAATTGGAGCAATATTACTGGGATGTCGCAGATCCGGCTTCAGCAGACGAGCTTGTCCCAGAATACTCCATCCTCTACGGGTCCGATCTGGATTGCCGAATTGTGGGGAGCGGTTTTCCGCAAACTCAAGATTTTGGGCGTTTGGGGGTGTTCCGTGATGGAGATGTGAACCCAGCGGTTGAGTTAGACAGCGCAGACGGTGACAGTTCTGCAGGGAAAGACGCTGGGAAGGGTCCAACTGCAATGTCACAGTACCAGAGAGAAGTGTGGAAGTTGTACGCCGCCGACGGTTGGAACTTGAACAACATTCCGCTGCTGCGAGAATCGGTGCTTCAGCTGCTGCCCGGACGTATTGCTGGCATATCGAGGTATGTATGATTCGGTCTCCGCAGCGCAACAACGAGAATGGCAAAATTGTTGAGCAAGCATGGCTGTGTTATGCAGGCCGTGGCTGTACTTCGGCATGCTATTTGCGTCATTTTGTTGGCATGTGGAGGATCATTGGTTCGTATCTCGTGTGTATTGCACTGCGCTCACATAGTACCAGCAAACAACTGCATTGCTCAACATCGCCATCGCCGTCTTTGTGGCCAAAGGTTGTACTCCATTAATTACTTGCACGCCGGAGCTGGCAAAATTTGGTACGGGGTTCCAAGCAGTCACGCCGCAAAGTTTGACAAAGTAGTTCGACAACTGGTGCGATTCAAGAATGTGGTGCTGTGATACCGCGTCAACGTGACAACGAAAACGATTTCAATGCGCTCCGCAATGTGGTTAGGCCCCTGAGTTGTTTGCCATGAAGCCAGGTCTGATGGATTCAATTATCACACAAGTGAACCCATCGACACTTCGCGCGAATGGCGTGGACGTCTACAAAGTACAACAGAACCGCGGTGACTTCGTTGTCACGTTTCCGCGTGGATATCACAGTGGCTTCAGTCTTGGCTTCAATTGTGGCGAAGCTGTGAACTTTGCGACCTCAGATTGGCTCCGTGTGGTATGTCGGTGAACTATCGGCACAATTTCTGTGAATTCTGTTCATCACGTGTTCTCTGCGATAGGCACCCGAAGCGGCGGACGCGTATGCGTCCCGAGGCCGAAACCCGGTTCTGTCTTACGAATTGCTACTGCTGTCAGCGATGAAGCAACTCCACGCTCACGGGCCTGCAGGAATGTCGGATCGAGCACGCGACGATGTCATTCAGTCGTTTTCGCGCTTGGTGGATCGCCATTACACAGATTTAGTTACCTGGAGACAAGCTGACATTCCACTTGCCGCCGTAAGTTGTCTTGGTCGAAGTACTGCCCCGGCGGCGCCGACCTCACGTGGCCTATGCGTTGTAGGATCTGGATGCCACTGCGACACGTGGAGCACAGCAGCGACAGCAGGGGCCTGAAAAGGCACCAAACCAGGCGACGGAGAAGGCTCTAGAACAGGCACCAGAGCTGGCACCCGAGCAAGAACTAAAGAAGGAGCACGAAACGGACCGCGAGAAAGAGCAAGACACCCAGTCGGAGAAACAGCCGAGTAACGAGAAACCACCGCTGGAGCTGGCGCAGGAGCAGAACGGACACGAGCACGCCACAACCTCCAACCACGAAACCGAATCCGAGGCTTCTTTGAAGGACTCGCGCGGCGGTCCCGACCCGACGAGCTCCATTTATCCTGGCGCGCTTGTGGCTCTCGGCTTCGACAAGCTCGTGCCATGCCTCTCCGTCACCCGACGAATCCCGCAACGAACTGCTCGGCGTTGCCGCCTGTGCGGTTGCGCAACGTGCCAGCGAAACACCAAAGGAAATTGCAATGCCAGTCAAGAAGAATTGGAGTACGTAGACATCCGCGTCATGTCTTGTGTGTTAATGAAATGCATGGCCAACTATTTTGCGGCTGCCATGAATAGGTTGTGGAATTCCGCGAACGGGTACAAGGAGTTGCGTCGCCCAGCGCGGTCCAAATTGAAAAAATGCGTGCGGTGCAACATTGCATGTTGGGCCAGACCGAGTCCTGGTGCACAAGGCTCGTCCTTTGCAGTGAAGGTGGTGCGACAATCGCAGCAACAACACAGCCCGCCATCACCATCACCATCACCGCTGGCCAGCAGGGAGCCACTTACGGGGCCACCTCTGGGACTCGATTGCACACGCGATGAATTCGAGCGAGTACGTTTGAGTGAATTGGTAACACGCTGCGAATGATGAATGCACCCTTATTGAGCCATGCCACTTGTTTTAGGTGGTTTTTCAGCGTAACCCCAGTCTCCGGCATCGCAGGTGAGTCGTGCAAACGCGGCCTCGCCTCGCACGTCGCAGGTATTAACCTTCGCGGTGTGCCGTTGTTGCCGTTGTTGTTCAACGTAGTTTCACTGTTGGCCGTCAAGCAGTTGACTTTTACCCGTTCTATCGATCTGTGTGCCGCTTTGGGGGATTTGCGAAGGTGCGGCAAGAGTTTGTTGCACAGGTGCGCTTGACCCAACCCTGCCACTCACGACATCGCTTTGACCGCTGTCCAGGTATGCCAATTGAAGCGATGGCAGTCCATCCGATGCGAGCTCCAGCTGCCACAATCAACATCATCTTCCACGCAACTGAAGAAATTGTATTCAAAATTTCTGGTGCCGTTTGATGTCGACGTGGAGGCAGCCAGAGTGTTGCTTGCTGCACGTCCGCTGAAGGATTCTCCTCGGCGACCACGCAATGCGTCGAATCCCAGTCGACCATCGCCGTCAGCCGCTGCGATCGGCGCACCTCAACGCACGAAGCGCCGTCGACAGGATTGGAGTAATCGGCCCGTTCGCACAGACAAGCTTCCGGATTACGATGTTCGGGGTGTGAACTACTCCAACGGCGCCGGAGGGAGTTTTTCAGCATCCTCACATTCTGCGCCGCTAGTTCGGAACACGAAAGCAACAGCAACTGCGGAGAGAAATCGCGCTGTGAGTGAATGTGACTTCGAAGTTGCTGCGTTACGTCGTCTTGCGTTCCTAACCATACTTCTTGTGGATTCTTCAGGCTGAGTCGGACGAACTGCTTGTTCAATGCACCTTGTGTACCGCATTCTGCCCATTAGCATTTATTCGGTGTGATCAAGCGACTGGTTCGTAGTTGCAGTCCCGCTCGTTCGCGTGCTCGTGCGGATGGTGTCAAACAGCTGACGTACTTTCGTAGGTGTTGGCCAGAGAATCGTGTGCTTCCGACACTTGGACCTCTTCGTCGCCGGGCCGCGTCGAGACACCACGTTGGTGAATCCAGCGATCGTTGTCCAAGTCACCCTTGGTTCAATGTACGATTTGTTGGAATCGGTGACGAAGTCTCAGCGCCCAAAGAAGGACAATGTGGCTGCGACGCAGGAAGAGTCTCTCCCTGCGCCATTAGATGTCGCGCACCAGGCTCGATCGGCTCCCAACGTCCAGGAGTGATGCTGCGGCATCCAGGTAGTGGCTGTGCAATGCGTCTGCGCGAACAGAGGCCAACGCACCTCGTGGAGCTCGACAATTATGCCCGACATGACTCGTCCCCTGTCCATCGTGTGAAAGAAGTATCAGCTGCGGACCACATAGGTCATGTCGTACAAGCAGTCGTCCCTTTCGTGTAAAAGCGTCACTTTCGTGTAAAAGTAAGCCTCCAATTTCATTGTTGGCGGTGCGCGCCAGGGTTTCTCATAGTTAGGTTACGATGCATGTGCTTTGTACGGGTCCTCCCCCCAAAAGCTACCGGTTCCTTGGTCAATGTCTACTCCACAGCCACCACCAACTGCATCACTCTAACTAACGAAATTCGTTGCCAGTCAGTGCTTTCATTGATTGTTTGAAAAAAAGTCGGCGGAGATCTTTGTGTAAGCACGAACGTATGGCATAATCAATACCATCAAATCAAAGTGCACGGTACTTACAGTTCGTTGCGCGATGCCGCGTTGCGCGATGCCGCGTTGCGCGATGCCGCGATGCCGCGATGCGGGATGCGGGATGCGGGATGCGGGATGCGGGATGCGGGATGCGGGATGCGGGATGCGGGATGCGGGATGCGG